>Ga0123355_10001678_pt1 | contig 30836 bp, 18 predicted proteins | sample TergutEmb28metaG_3_FD_89872 | JGI IMG/M metagenome (GOLD analysis project Ga0123355, IMG submission 89872) | Embiratermes neotenicus P1 segment gut microbial communities from Petit-Saut dam, French Guiana - Emb289 P1 | ecosystem: Host-associated > Arthropoda: Insects > Digestive system > Gut ... | reverse complement strand
TGAAGAAGAATATTGTGAGTTTTAAGATATCAAAGCAATGAAATATAAAAATATGCTTTTGGAAGGAGATATCTCATGAAAAAATGTATAAAACCTTTCTTTGCGATTTTAATAGCATCTATTTTATTATCAAATGCAACAATTCAAGTGTTTTTTGGTGAAAATCCGCCACTTCCGCCACTTCCACCTTGTCCAATTTATACTTTTGGTGGTAGATTAGTAGACGATGGTTGCGAAGGGGAATATTGCGAATTTTAAGATTTAAATAATAGGATTGTTAATGGCTAGACCTTTGATTAAATTGAGGGTCTAGCTTTTTATATACTGTTTTAACCGTAGGGGCGAACTGCGTTCGCCAGAGACACCTAAGAATGCAATTACAGGTTCTGGCGAACACAGTTCGCCCCTACGCTATAACTAACTGATATTACGGGTCTAGTAAGATTAAGCCCGATATCTCGGTTCGAACCTATGATGCGCTCTAACTCCTACCAGCCCGCAATGATGATCCAGAGTTTTAAATGTTTCGTTGCAACAATATTTTGTACTTTTAATAGTTGCTCTAACCGTAGGGGCGAACTGCGTTCGCCAGAGACACCTAAGAATGCAATTACAGGTTCTGGCGAACACAGTTCGCCTCTACGATATAACTAATTGGTATTACGGATTACGGATCTAGTGAGGGGAAGCCTGATATCCTAGATCAAACCCAGGACGCAACCTAACCCTCACCAGCCCGCAATGATGATACAGAATTTTAATGTTTCGCCACAACATTATACAATATTATACTATTTCTACAAATATCGTTTTCCTAAAGCAACTCAGAAAACGGTGTTTTTAGCTTCTTTTTCATACTTACCTGCCAAACATATTCATAAAAAACAGCATTCTGGCAAAATTGCTTCCTATCTCCGCATTTACGATGCGTCTGTTCATATCCGTGTCCGTATTTTGCATTTCCGCATTAGCGGTTCCTGTGTTGAGAATCGCCAAATTATGCCGCGCGACGATATTACCCCACGTTATCGGCCCAACGAACCGTATAGATGGAAACAGATAAGTAAAAAATTAAACATTCCAATTAATAACTATTTCATCACTCTTAACATGGATAACTTTTATCAAAATATCAATGACTTTTTGCTTGTCTTCAAACGTGGTTTTATCCCAGTTCATCACATGATTTCTTACAATATCCATATTATTTTTTTGTGCTGTGTGCGTAATTGAAATATTTTCTTGTAGAATATCTTGCTTTTCTTTATCGAGTTCCTCGATTTTTTTATTGATGTAATCCATCAAGATTTTGTTTGCGTCCGTTACCTTTTCAAGTAAGATTCCTATTTCATTGTCAATTTCAATTACTTTTAACCGATTCTTTTCTAACTTTGGATTTATCTCTTTTGTAACTTCACTTGATAATTGATTAAATTCAGTTAATTTCTTTTTAATTGCTTCTGATATGTAATCTTCCAATACTTGGGTTTTTAATGACCCGCCTATGCCTTTACATCTCTTCATATTCAACATGTTACTACAGAAAGAATAATTTACAGACTTATTTTTAGATTTTGATTTTTTTATTACCATGGCATATCCACAATTTCCACATTTCGTTTTACCAACAATCCATGAATTTTTAGCCTTACACGTTGTTGCTGAATTTTTGTTGTTCAGACAACGTATTCTACATTTTAGCCATGTTTCAGCTGAAATGATACCTTCATGCGGTGCTACAACCAAATCCTTATCTTTAATAAATGATTTTTTTGATTGTGTTGCAATCGTTCCCGTGTAGAGATAGCACCCATTACCGTTAAAATCAGAAGCAGAGTTGATTATGTTTGCTCCTTGGCTTTTGTAAAATTCATATGTTGATATATCTGATTGGACATATGCGGGGTTGCATAATATGTCACTTATCCTAGAAGTAGTCCAATTTTGCCTATCTGGCTTTTGGATATTGTTTTCTACAAGGTAATTTAAAATCATGTTTAATGAATATTTTTCATCTGCATATAATGAATATAATAACCTTATGTGGCTGGATTCTTCCTCATCGATAACATATTTAGATGTCTTTATACCATTTATTATAGTGGATTCTTTCGTAAAGCCGTAAGGCGTTCTCCCACCCATGAAAAATCCTTGTTTACTTCTTGAATGATATGCGTCTGTTACTCTTTGCTGTATAGTTTCCCTCTCTAATTGAGCAAAGACAATACAAATATTTAGCATTGCTCGTCCGACGGGTGTACTTGTATCAAACTTTTCTGTTGTTGATACAAACTCAACGCCAAATTTATCAAAGAATTGCATTAAAGTTGCAAAATCCAGTATTGAGCGACTGATACGGTCTAATTTATATACTATTACTTTTTTAATTAAACCATTTTTTATGTCCATACTTAATCGCTCATAATCGGGACGGTTTAGGTTCTTTCCGCTGAATCCCTTATCACTATATTTTTTCACTTTATTTCCGTGTGTTTCATGTTCACACAAGGAAAATTGACTTTCTATTGATATACTATCTTTCTTATCTATTGATTGTCTTGCATATATTGCGTCAAACATCGTTACCTCCGATTCGATGTATAAAAATAACGCAACCTACTAAGGGCTTTATTATACATCGGTTTATAAAATGTTTCAAGAGGTTTCACCTTCATATTTAACAAAAATTTTATATAAATCTTTTTCTATGCCTTGGGTATTTATATAGCAATTTTTAGGATAGATATTAACAACTTTATAACTTGTTTTCCCATTTATTAATGTATCTATATGTATATTTTCTTGTTTGTTTTTAGTTGTATTTATTTTGATGTTTTTGGAAAGCTCGCCGTTAAGCATATATTTCACCTATAACCTTCGTTATAAAAATATATGAGTATCTTAATATTGATATAACGGTGTACAAGCCGTTAATTGTATATTGATTTGGAAACGGTGGATAACTATAACAACCCAAACAAATAAAAAAGGATTATATGGCAAAACCAATAATCCTTTTTGTTTGTCATAATTTATTTGTTAATCAATCCAAAAACTCGCTAAAATCGAACTCAAAGTCCTTTATCTGCTTTGATTGTTCTTTAAGTACAGATGGTTTTTGTGAATCTGCTTCGCGTTTTGATGATTCTATTTCATGTTTTAATAGTTCCAATTCGTCTTTTGATAAATTTTGTAATTCCGTTTCATAATTCGACTTTTTGTTGTTAATTGTTTCCGTTATTTCATCTATCATTGAAATATGTTCAATTTGCTTTGCATTATCATTAATAGGTTCTATTTGGATGATTTCTTGTTGATTTTCTAGTTGTTGATAATTGTTATCATTAATATGTCTATGTTTATTACCTTTATAGTAAAAACATTGGGTTTCGTATAAATCATCTTCCGTAACCATGAACCGCCCTTTGATGTTGGGTAATTTGTAGGCTGAATCGTTACCCAGCATTATTCTGCTAGGCTCTCTATCAACAAACCTACCGCAGATACGAAAAGGAACGTTATTCTTAATCTGTCCGCTTATGATGGTGCTGTCGGGTCTTTGCAAGCCCATTATTAAGTTAATACCAACCGCGCGGGAAAGACGCGTTAATGTTTCGAGATAGCTATTTAATGTCTTAGATATCTCCTTGTCGCTTGTTCTTAGCAACTCTGCAAGCTCATCAATAAATAAGATTGTTCGTTTTAGATAATCACCGCTAACCTTGTCGTTGTAATCGTGGATGTTATCAACCCCAACGGCTCTAAATTTATCAAGGCGGTTACTTGTTTCCGCAATCAATCTTTCAAGCACCTTTATTACATCGGGGTATTCGTAGTGTACGGTAACTCTGTCGCTAAACTCTGAAAACGATACACCACGTTTAAAGTCGATTAACTCAACGTTGTATTCTTTGTAAAGTGCTTGATGTATTAGGTATTTTAAGATATTTGATTTCCCACTTCCGGTTTCTCCGGCTATAAACGCGTGTGGGTCGCGATCCAAATCCATTACGATTATCCCGTAATGAGATATCCCAATGGCAAATCTATCAATTTTGTTGAGATACCAGTCATCCCATTCCAACATAGTTGGTAATGATTTATTTTCAATATGTATACTTATCATTCTCTTTCTATTTTCGTCTTGTTTTATATCAAGAACTTTTTCGTTTAAGTGCATTTCAAAATATTCTTTTTTGTCTAGCCACACACTAAGCGGACAATATGTTGAAAACATATATACTTTTATATAGTTATCAAAAATGTATTCATGTCCTATAAAGTGCGGGTATCTTCCGCTTGTCTGAAAGTTCATCTCCTTAAACATGTTGTTTAAAAATGCGATTAGTTGCTTAAGGGGTAAGATGTTTTTATTGTAATGCCTTGCTCCAAGCGCAACAGCAGTTACGATTATAATTGCAAATATTAGAAATCCAATAACAGTACTTCCACCCATATATAAGACCACCCATAATAAAGATATTGAGAATACGTAAAACATTAAAGCGCGTTTGTTCTTCATTGAAACAACCACAGAACCATATAATATAAGTTTTAATAAGCCCCAAATTGCATCAATTAACAGCTGTGTTATATAAATCCCTTACCGTTTTGTATGTTTTATAGTTGATGATAACCTTGCGTACGGTTTTACCTAAGTCTTTATCCTTATACGGTATTGTATAACTGTTGTTATTGCAGATAATAAAATTCAAATCCTTATATGCTTTGGTTTTTTGCGTAAACGTTGTAAATGCGTATCTTTCTAAGATTCCCTTAAATTCGTCACGTCCAATTATTATTCTGTCGTTTTCTACTTCCTTCTTAGTTTCCAGCATTTTAACGATTGAGATATATTCCTTAATAATCATGTCTAGTAATGTCATATTATCACTCCATTCTAAACCTCAAAGCCATTTTTTACAATTTAACTTTGCTTCTCAAATATATCTTTGTAGTTTTGACACTAGCGTGCCTTAACTTCTCCATCACTTGTTTTTGTGAGCGGCATTTTTTATACTCCAATTTTGCAAAAGCACGCCTTAAATCGTGGCAACCGAACCCCAGCTCCTTAGACCGCCTTTGTAGATAGTTGGCAGAATAGAATACTTTGGACGTTTTCAATACGTTTTTACCGTTTGCGGCACTTTTTATATGCTCCTTTAAATCTTGATACAGTTTATAATACGTAATTTTTTGAAGTTCTACCACTTCATACGCCCCGCCTTTACCGACAAAGGTAAATTTTATTTCATCTTCGGTAATGGTGCAGTCCTCGAGGGTTATACTGGCAAGCTCTGAAACACGTAATCCCGTTGCGATAAGTGTCTGATAACTTAACTTTAGCTTTTTGTTACGTAAATGCTTAATCGTCTTATCTATCGTTGCAAACTCAACAACCTTTAATTTACGGTGCTTTTTCTTCGTACCTTTTTCTAGCTGCTTGATGGTCTCCAATTTATCATAGGGTAGGGCAATGTTTTGAAACTTGCAGAAATGTAGAAAGGCATTTTTGGATTGCGAAAAGCGGTTCTTATGTTTGATTGTGCTTAGGTTATCAAGTATCTTATCTATATCAAGATTGCTGGCCGTATATAATAAGTTCTGCCCATCAAAGAGGGTACAGAGCTTCTTGTAATATGTTTGAGCGGTCTCGGGTCTGTATATACCCAAAAGATAATTTCTGTAAGCCGTCAGCAAGCCGTACTTCATCATTCAACTTCACCATCCCCAACCCCACGCATCGACACACCCTCACTTTTACCATATATATTATATATAATATATATGGCATTCCCTTGTTCCGTTATTCCACGGCGGGAAATATCGGGGAAGCCTTGTATTTACGGCTTTTTTAGGGTGTTATTGGGTATGTAATTCTTCTGTTCTATTATATGACGTGGTTACACTTTGGTTTCGGGGGTTTTGGCATGAAAAAAGCAAGGATTTTTTCTTCCTTGCTAATTTGATTCATTGAATATTTGTTTATGTGATATTAATTGTGAACACGGCTATATAGTTTTCACTTCGAGGAAATCGATTCCAGTAATATCATTTTTTAAAATTGCTTCTTTAAAATCTTCAGATATAAAAATTGGAATTTCTTGATTACCAGATAATTTAAATATATCAATATTCTGTACTTTTTTTTCATATATTGCATAGTTACTGATTGTATAAATGATTCCAATATTAGGAATATCAGTCTCAAAATAATCTGATTTTTCCAAGCACAAAGCATCAACTAATTTTAATATATTAGCTACGTAATAAATTAATTTTTTTTCACTTTCTTTTTCTAGCACTTCAATTGGTAGGAACTGGATATTACTATTCATAGTCTCCATAATAATCTTCAATTTGTCAGATACAACAAACCAACACATGTCATTTGCTAAATAATCTGTAGCAATAGTTCCTTCTGTTTTATCGTAAAAAAATTTAAATCTATCATCCCATCCTTGAAATTCTTTCCCTATAGTCAATTCTTCATCTTCAATTCCGAAATCATTTATACAATGTGCTACAATATCATTTGGTCTATCTAGATCCATTAATAATTTATAGTATTTCATTTTCTAACTCCTTCCAGTAGTTTTTATATAATATATTTGGATTAGAATTTATTTCTTGCGTCATATCATTATATAATTTTAAGAATATATTTTTGTTACCCCTAGCTATAATATGAAATCTCTTCATACTCGCTAAAACATAATCGTGATAAACATTAGGATGTCGCCCTTGATGGGGCAACAACCCCTTATTCCATTCACCCTCTAAATCTAAACCATATTTTATAGCTATTTTTTCAAATTTAAAAGTATATGTTTTACTTTTGCTTGTAGCATAGTGATGTACTTGATTTGGCTTTTCTTCATTATAATCAACTTGATTGTCGATCCTTACAGTATCTTGACCGCCAGACACATCTTCACCACACGTTATATACTCATTAAGAAACTTCGTTCCGTCATGTGATAAATCAGATATTTGAGCCTCTAGTCTTTTAAGTTTGTAAATAGGTTCTTCTACTGCTCTTATAAACTTAAAGCGGATATCCTCTATGTTATTAAGTTTTTGCATAGTGGCATGGTACTCTTGGTTGTATTTTTGAAGTCTTTCAGAGCTTCCTTGTGGTATTGGACTTTCATTAGCAATACACTCATCTATCTGTCTATGAATTTTTGCTTTCTCTACTTCTAGTTCATAGCACGTATCTCTTAAAGACCTTTCTTTACTACGAATTTCTTCCTCTAGTTCTGTTACTTGTTTTCTAGCCTTAGAAATGGATTTAAATATATTTTCTTCTGCTCTTTTTATTATTGGTTGATAATCATAAATAGCACCTAAAATAACTGCTACATCATCCATAACAAGCTCTCCTAGTTGTAAAATAATGAAATATTATAGGGTTCTTAAAAATTCAGCATATGCTTCTAATTTACCTTTAACTGTTTTAGCTAAAGGTTCTATTTCTTTAACTTTTGTTATTGCTGATTTTACATAGTTTTGCGTTTCTGCAAAGCCTTTTTCATCAACAAAAGAGGCGTAGGTTCTACAAGCCGAATCCATAGCTTCGTTTGCTAATTCAATATCCTTTAATGAACTTCCAATAGCTTCGGCAAGAAGCATAACCTTATTGCGGTTCGCATTAACATCATCCATTGTATAAACCCTCTCATATTTAAAGTTTAAAATCTTAAATCTAAAATTTTGCGTACTATCTCTATTTGTCTTTTTAAGCTGTCTTGTAATGTGTATGTTGTGGGTAATCCTTTTTTTAAATCTTCCGCAAAGCCAATAACCTTTGTAATCGCGCTTTTTGAATTTGCGTCATTCATACCACCGCGGCTGTCTTCGGCGGCAGTTATTAGCTTTTCACAAGCTCTCTTTATGTTTTTTTGATAAGTCGTAAGCTCGTCATGTAATTTTTCCATTTTATCAAGATTCCTTATAGTTTCTTCCACAATTTTCACCTCAATAAATTTTCTTATGTTTAATTATTGTATTTGCAATTTACGGTTATGAAAAAAGAAACGGACGAAACATCTTTACACCACCCCCATCACCAGAGCTATAACAAGCAACGTTGTTTTTTTCTTTTTCATCTATAACAATTCTTTTTCCAAAAAAATCACTTGTGTAAGTATCTGACATTTTTGTGCCAATTCTATGGTTGAAATAATCAATATTCAAACCATCATAACGTTTTCTTAAATGATTGAAATCATCTAACACTAATACCAAATGAACGCCTTTCTTGCCCCCATATTCAGCAAGTTGTGCAAAATCATTGCTAGCGTCATATATATGAGTATTATTTGAATCAGCGACGGCAACGGTAGACCTTTTTTCTTCTGTGCTTTTTCCGAATGTTATAGTATCACGTGTTAGTTTTTTTGGAATCTCTGCTTTTATTGATTCTTCAACATCACTTACTCCCCCATAACCACCCATATTCCAGACCACATTACTACTGTCTTCCTTTGTTTCTTGTTCAGAGTTGTTTGGCAAAGGAAACCTACTTAACTGCTTTATCTCGGTAAATACACTATCAAGCCCAAGTCCTATTAATAAGGTAGAGCCTTTTTGTGTTGCTTCTGAACGAGGAGTATATAAACCCTCATAAAGACTTTTTATGCACTTGCAAATATCCGGCAAAGATATATAACGCTCTAACCCAATTGATTCTAAATTTTTCCAAGCTCTTTCGTAATCAGAAAAAATTATTTCTTCCTCATTACCTATCACTATCACACGATTATTTCCAGCACGAATAAAGCTGTTAATAGTGTGATAGATGATACTCATTTTTAGCTCGTCTATCCCGCTAACAAGTAAAATATGCTGATTATCCTTTTTATCAAAATTGAAATGTAAACATTTCTCTAAGCTCATAGGGGTTCCACATACTATTGGAATATTGCGGGGTTTTATATTTCCTATATTTTTTTGCTCTTCTAAATGTTTATTAATAATTAATTCATCAGCATGAAATCTTTTACGCCCGTCAACAACGCGCGGAGGTTCAATTGAAGTTAGTAACGAATTTTTTAAATGGTTACAGATATTAGGGATATCTTTTCTTCTATCAATATTCATACCTTTAGCCCATATCATTTTTACACCTTGCGCTGATGAGCGTCTCAATATTAAATCACCTATGGTAAAATTATTCATCCTATCTTTAATGCCTTCATCAATATTTGAAGCTGTAGTTATTAATGTTTCATAAATTTCACTTTGATTATTATTTCTCATGGCTATTCGTACTGATATTTGCTCTTTACCTTCATCCGCCAAACCTTTAATTCCTCTGCTACACAATTGGTCAGAAAAAATAAATGAAAACCCAAAAGAACGATATTCGCGTAACATATTGTTAAATCGCATTTTATAATCCTCATCAGCTAACAAAGCGTCTGAAAGATTATGAAATTCATCAATCATTACAACGATACGTGGAAGGTAGGGGAGATTTCCTTTTTCGCGTTCTGGGCTTTTATTATACTCTTCTAGTTCGATTACTCCTGCTTTAACAAAAAGCTCTTCGCGTTCTTTACAAATTTTTTCTAATTCTCGTATAAGGCTATATGTAAAATCATAGCTCTTTTCAAGTACGATAACCTTTATGTGTGGAGAATTATTTTCTATATATTGAGCAAATTCCACCTTCTTATAATCCGCAAGCCATAACTCAACATCTTCATGTGAATAGTTTAATAGTATTCCACTAATTATTGTGTGTAATAAAGTTGATTTTCCAGAGCCTGTGCTACCAGTAATCATAGCGTGAGCAGAACTTGAACCACCTAATTCAAAATTTACAATTTCGTTATCAGAATCAATTGCTATCGGTATAGTAATAAATTTGGATGAATCCTTGTTAGGGGGCAAATTTGAAAGATTATAAAATCTCTCAAAGCTATTGTCAATTTGCGTACAATAATACTCTCTCATTTGAGTGATAAAATCATTAGCTACAATAGAGGTATTTTGTAGCTCTATTGTATAGCTTAAATCGCTCTCATTAGGAGTTTCTTTCCAAAGAATACTACTACCCTTAGCCACAACGAAGTCTGTAAATTTTTCATATGATGGAGGCTTTATTATTTCTGTTTGAAACATTTCATCTACTTTTATTTCTACTTCTTGCGAAATTATAATCACAGAAATGCCACATTCAGCAGCTTTGTTTAATATTACTTTTAGGTTAAATATAAATGTTGTATTTTTTGCGAGTTCTTGGTAATCAAAAATAACAAGTAAATGCTGATTTTTATTTGTATTTATCAAATCTGAAATATTCGACTTACTACTAATATTGTCTATATCTTTTACAATTGATTTAATAGCAGATAAAGCCCCATCTTCATCAGATATATTTTTTATCAGAGGACAATTATTTTTTTCTGATAGTTCTTGTAAAATACCAATATTACTCCCGCGTCCTTCTGTGTCTATTACTGTTACCTTTAAATAACCACTTAGACTTTCTCTAGCAATTTTTAAAATCATAAACTGGACAGATTCAATTATATTTTTCTTTTGTTCTTCGTCGTGACCTATAAATAACTTCATCGAGGTTGAACCAGCTAATAGACAAGGAATACGAAATCTGTAAAAATTAGAATTAAACCCTTCTTGCACTATTTGCTGTACAAGAGTGGTCAGATGTTGTTTAATTGGAAATATAAATTTTTCGTGATAATAATTCGTAACCGAAAATCCAAGGGGAAATCTCTTTGTACTATCTTCATTCATAGGAACAAAACTTTTCCATTCTGAATATATAAAATCAGAAAAATAGTATTTAGGTATGTTATCGTTAGCTAACTTTTGAATTTTTTTAATTTCTTGAAATTTGCTATTGATACTTGCTATAACCCTTGAATATTCATTATTAATTGACAACTGATGCTCATTTCTTTTTAGTTCGATTTTGCTTTCCTTGTCTTTTTCCAGCTTTTCAAGGTCAATTTCAAGCAAGTTAATTAAGTTTTTAACTTGCTTTATGTGTACTTGATTATGAAATTGAATACGTTTTTTATAATAGCTTTCTTCAAATTTAATTATTTGAATACATTTTTGAGCTAATCTATGTTTACTCTTAAAAATTGAATCAAGTTCATAAAGTTTAATAAGTTTGTCAAGCTGATGGTAGGCAAAAGCATACTGATTTTTAAGAAGCCTCCCCATAAAAGTAATTGACTTATATTTATTAGGGGTTTTGGTTTCAATGTTTCCCATTTCTATACAGATTTTAGGTATTATTATATTAGTAGGTGTGTCGTCATAGCAATTAATTTGATATTTGGATGAAACTTTTAACAAATACTGACTGTATCTTGCATAGCATTCGTTATTCTCGTTTTTACAATTTTGTTCGCAGTTTTCTTTACTTTTTGTTATCTCTTCATTGTGTTTTATTTGTAGGGTTTCGCAATTGTTGTTATATTCATTAGAAATTTCCTCAATAGCTTTATTTAAATTTTCTTCTGCTGTTTTAAGATATTGATTATAAGCTAGCATTAGTTTATCAATTTTTTGAATAGTCTTAAAATACTCATTATTACTCATATTCAATAGCCCCCTATACCAAATTGTTAAATTTATGTTGCGCCTCGTTTATAGCGCGCTCTATCTCTTCAATACACGAATCTACTTGTTTAATAAGATGAAGGATATTATCTATATAACCAGCTTCGTACTTGCCTTTAGCACTATCTTTCCAATGTAACGTTAAATCAGACCAAGCACGTCTAATCATCTCTAATGACCCGCTCACTTAAACAACCCCCATTAATATTACTGGTGATATAATTAATCTTAATGTCGTAAAGTTATTTACTTTATGACAAAATAAGCGTACCTCCCTTATATTTAAGGGGTACGCTTGTTTTTGACCATAATGTTGACCATAATTAAATTTTTATAGTTGCTTTTGTGTTAATTTTAAGAATTTAAAAGCCTATAACCAACTTCTCAATTTGTATTTTTTGGTGTTCTAAGTCGGGGTGAACATATCTTTTCATAGTAAAAGCTATATCACTATGACCTAATAATATACTAAGAGTTTTAACGTCCATTCCTTTTAAAATTGCCATAGTTGCGAATGTGTGGCGTAGGGTATGAAATTTATTATCTTTGACACCGCAAAACTTTAAATAATCTTTAAAGATTCGTTGGTATACTCTGGGCTCAATATATTTTGAAGTATTGGTAAGAACATAAGAGTTACTACATGAATTAAATTCCCTAAGTTTTTCTTGTAGGATTGATGATATTGGGATTATACGCATTGAGAAATTAGTTTTAGGTTCATCAATTTTAATTTTTGTTTTGTTTCCATATGCAAAATCAGAATTAATTACTTTAATTCTTTGCATTGTTTTATTGATAGTTATTGTATTGTTAGTTAAATCTATATCCTCCCACTTTAAAGCACATAATTCACCAAGCCTAATGCCAGTAAATAGAACAATAATAATTCCCAATTTTTTTGTATCTGTTTGTATGGACAAAAATGTCTTAATCTTCTCAAATTCTTCATTAGTGAAAACGGTTACATCTTTTTGTCTGTGAGATGGCTTTTTAATATCAATATCGAAGTTACAATATTTTTTAATTATTTGAACTAATAAACAAGTGATATCGTTAATAGTTTTAGTGGATAATGCTTTCTCTTTTAATCCTCCGTGCTTGATTTTGTATTGTATAAAATCATTTAAAATTTCATTGCTTAGATTATTCAGTTTCATAGCTCCAAAGTATGGAAGGATATGTTTCTCACAAATGAAAGAATATCTTGCAAATGTACTTTCTTTCATTGTGTGTTCTGATTTTTCGAGAAAAACTTTAACGGCATAATCTATTGTTATGTTACTTGTTGTAGGTATCGCCGTACTGTTTTTCGCTTGGTTATGAGCTACAGCCAATAAGTCATTTTCTCTTACTTCATTTTCCTTCTTTGACTTCTCTATTTTAACTTCTGAATACGTCCGACCATAAATAGATTTATATTTTGCTTTACCATCAACCCCATATCCACCTATATAACGCCCCTCCCATCTCCCATCCTTCCTTTTCCTAATGTTGTTTCCTTTTTTCGGCATAAAATAAATCCCCCTTATTTTTGACCCCTATAAACGACCCCTAATATACCAAAAACCTATAAATATCTGTATAAAATTTCTTTATAAATATATCTATTTAACAAGCGCGAATTAAATATTTGTCGAGTTTAAATATTTCTTGACATTTTTAGGGGTTTCGGTGTACAATCAATAGCAATAGGGGCGTATTGTTAAAGTCATAAAGTAAATAACTTTATGACTTTTTAAGTTTTGAGGTCATTTTATTATATCTATTGACAATATATGTATATCAAAATAAAGTATTGCAGTATTTTTAAATTATATGAGCAAAAAAAAGCAAGGACTTTAATTTAAGCCCTTGCCAATAGATTTTGTGATATTAGATATTTATTTTTGACTTATCTTTTTATTATTTTTATACATCTTATAATTATATTTTAGTAGGTTTTAGATTTATGTTTCCATCTTCCCGCTTCGCTCCTATTATCCCGTCCACCGTAAGGCCAAAGTGCTGTTGGAATGCCCTAACCGCGCCTTCGGTGATTGGACCGAACGCGCCATCCTCCGCCAACCTTGGAATATTTAACGCGGGAGTATGCGCTATAACTGCGTTGAGGAGGCGCTGCATCGTCCGCACGTTTTCTCCGCGCTCCCCGATGCGTACGGACGCACCGGGGAAGGCGTACGTAGCCAACCGCGTTCCGCCTACCCTTAATTCCGCCAATACGCTGGATATCCTTCCCCAGGTAATCGGCCCGACAACTCCGTCATTATTTAAGCCGAAAAGTTGTTGGAAAACCCTTACGGAATTTTGCGTAAGCGGGCCGAAAGAACCATCTTCATTTAACGGAGGGATGGCGGGAAATGCGCGGCCAATGCGGTTTAGTGCGGCCTGTATGGCGCGCACATTTTCACCCCTGTCGCCAATCCTGAGCGAAGCGCCAGGGAAGGGTGGGAAGGCCTTGCTTTCGTTATACACTTCAACAAGGCGCGCCCATGTTATTGGACCTACAACGCCGTCGGGCGATAGGCCAAACATACGCTGGAACGCTATAATAGACGCCTGCGTAAGCGGGCCGAAGACACCGTCCTCGTTTAGCGGAGGTATGCCAGGGTGCGTGCGGCCTATTTCATTGAGGAAGCGCTGTATTGTCCGAACATTGTCGCTCCTTTCGCCGATGCGTATAGGTGTGCCGGGGTAGGGCGGATTATTATTAATGGGAGGCGACGGCGGCCCTGGCGGTGGCGGCGGAGGCGGTGACGGAGCGGTTGTATTGTCTAGTTCGCTGTAGATATCGTAAATATGGTACCATGTATCCCTGTCGATTATACCCGTTTGCGGAAGGCCGAACTGTTGCTGGAACGCCGTAACCGCACCCTGCGTAAGCGGGCCGAAGATACCGTCCGCGTTGATTGATGGGATATTCGTGTAACGCCTGCTTATCGCGGCAAGGTAACGCTGCATCCGGCGTACGTCCTCACCTTGCGATCCGTTTGCAAGCGGAACCCCTGGGAAGGCTGGTATCGCCGTCTCAGGCGGTATCGGCAATGTGTTGTATAGCCTGTGGTAAACCTCATAAAGCCTGCGCCACGTGTTGGTACCTACAATTCCATCCGCCGTGAGGCCAAAGCGGCGCTGGAACTCTATTACAGCGTCACGCGTTGCGGCTCTGAACACGCCATCCTCCGGAACGAATGGTATAGTGTCGTAGAACTGCGAGATAAAGTTGATTAGGAACTGTACCTTAACTACGTCTTCACCGCGCGAGTTGAGGCGTATGGTTGACGTTGGCGGAGCCGTGCCTATGCCTATACGCTTACCTTCACTATCCAGTTCAGCAAGCCTCTTCACAGCTACAAAGATGCGTATCATGGCGTACCATGTCTCCCTACCGATCACGCCGTCTGCTGTTAGGTTGAATATGCGCTGAAATGCCGTGACCGACGCAGTCATCTCCGGCCCGAAAATGCCGTTAGGCTGCCCCACGTTCGGCATCCAAAAATCGCCGCTTATCCTGTTTAGGTATATTTGAGCAAGGCGCACAGCATCTCCGCGAGAGCCTTCCCGTAAAGGTGTGCCTGGGTACGATTCTTGCAGGTTAGCGAAATTGGTGGATTCAAAGATGTCTATATCGTTGGGATAATAATGGCGAAGTATTTGAATAGGCGTACGCCCGCGCAACGCTAAATCCTGCGAACCCCATTGGCTCATACCGCAACAACGTGCTTGCCGCCCGTCAAAATAGATCGAAAAAAACGGCTCCGCTCTGCCGAGTCTCTTCAAAAAATTATTAAAAATCCTGTCAACCGCATGCGACAAAGTATCAAAGATATCACGCCCATATACGAAGAATTGGTCAAACCGCGTGTTGTTCGTGATGTCGAACGCGCGACCGCGGCTTCTGTACCATTCCGTCCACAAGCGGTTAAGCGCAAATGTTATCTGTGCAAGGATATTAGCCGTTATCGCCGATTCGTGCCAAGTTGGGAATATTTCTGACGAGGCGACGTTTTTTATATAGTCGATAAATGGTACACGCACGTTACGGGCTGGCTGATCAGGATGTCCAAGGTGAACCGTGATATACGTCGGGATGACGATGTTGTTGTCGCGCAGTACGCGCCCAAGTTCCTGTTGTATAGCCTCTATATCGTCGCCTTCAAAACGCGGGCCGCCGTATTCGCATCCATGCTCCTCAGGGATGATAATTTCGCAGGTCGGTTCTTCGTCGTCCAATAATGGGCGCAACTGAAGCGGCAATGTCGTCGTTTGCCCAGCGAATATCTGTACACCCTTTCGAAGCGTGCATACATATCCATGCACACGCGGCGTTCTTACCATATAATAAGATCTGGGGATATCTGCCATCGGGTCATCCGATGCAATATCACTTGCATGCAGCTCGACGGGGCCGGCGAGGCCGTTCTTATCACTTACAAGCTCGTGCAACATGTTGCCGTGCGCGTCGTGTACGGTTATGGGCATGTCTGCAACGGGTAGGGCGTTGTCGCCGCAAAACAGCTGTATCCGTAAAAATCCTTTTCCCATGTTCTCACCTATATTTAAGTTGGTTATAGGTATTATATAGGCGGATGAGTTTATGTGGAACTTGTTTATTATATCATAATTGTCGCCTTCAAAGCGTGGGCCGCCGTACTCGCCGCCGTGTTCCTCGGGGATGATAATTTCACAGGTCGGTTCTTCGTCGTCCAATAATGGGCGCAACTGAAGCGGCAATGTTGTCGTTTGCCCAGCGAATATCTGTACGCCCTTTCGAAGCGTGCATACGTATCCATGCACACGCGGCGTTCTTACCATATAATAAGATCTGGGGATATCCGCCATCGGGTCATCCGATGTAATGTCACTTGCATACAGTTCGACGGGGCCGGCTAGGCCGTTCGTATCGCTTACAAGCTCGTGCAACAGGTTGCCGTGTGCGTCGTGCACAGTTATGGGCATGTTTGCAACGGGTAGGGCGTTGTCGCCGCAAAACAGCTGCATCTGTAAAAATCCTTTTCCCATGTTCTCACCTATATTTAAGTTGGTTATAGGTATTATATAGGCGGATGAGTTTATGCGGAACTTGTTTATTATATACTAATTTTACAATTTGCGTTGTTTTATGTAAAGTTTATTTGAGTAATATTTTATAGCTGAATAAAGATTAAACTGCTACTAAGCTCGCGGACAAAGTGCGCTGCCGCTCAAGTTCGTTTGCCAATTACGCAGCAACGCGGAGTGCCACCCGGCCGTTTGCGAAGCAAATAAGAGGGCCCGTCCGCTCACTAAGTAGCAGTTTTAACTTCATTACGCTATAAGTTCAATATTAGTAATCATTTTCAAACCATAACAAAACTGACACCGCTCCAAAAACGATGTCAGTTTGTGTAGTTAAATAAATTTCGTGCTAGAATTTATTCTTTTCTGTTCATTTTATTGGGTTCATTTCAATTATTATAAAATAACGCCTTAATACTATTCGATAACAATTACAGAGCGTTTACCACGGTAGAGGGTCTCACCTCCTGCGAGGCTTAACGTTGTCGCTTCTACGACATATTCTCCCGGCAAAATCGCACGTGCCTCAAAAGAGAATGTTACAGATGTAGGCATTCTGCCTTCCAGCCACGAAGCGGAACCTATATGGAAATTGAGAACGCCGCTCTCGCCTTCGTTGAAACGGATAGGGGCATTGCCAAGATTTGGTATGCGATAGCTGCGCCACCTAGCATCTTGCCGCGGGAATATATGATTGTCATATGCCACGAACCACGCATCCACAAAACGCAATCCAGAAGGTACCACTTGTCTGATATGATAAACGCCGACATCCGTGCCTGGGGCGAAAGTAATGGTGGTTGTAATGATTACCCTGTCACCTATATTTATATTACTTTCAGATAATTGCGTTTCAACGGATATCCCTTTGGGAAAACCATAGATTCCGTCCAGACCACCAAAATAATTTACTACAAAACCGACATCACCATGAGAGACAGAAAAGTTCGCTTCATGCAAGGCCGTTTCACCCAAGGAGAGGAACAATGGCCTGTTCGCCGTAAAAATATGGTTTATCTCGCGGCCACCCAATGTATAAGTTAGGGATGACGGAGTAACATAACCACTGCTTACGCGGCGGTTTAGGTACACCGCAAGCTCCAAGACGGGTAAATAAAATGACGAATTGCTGTTTAACAGATGCCTCATAAGCCCTACATAGTCGGCGTGCGAAAGTAAAGTCGCTAAAACGGCCGTACCTGCAGTCATTCTTTCGTTAAATAGAACGCTCTCACCATACATGAAACTGATACCGTTTCTGTTTTCGCTTAGAAATCCGCTTAAAACCTCATTATACCAGATTAAGGCAGGCTCAAAATCACCTAACAGGGCGAGGGCGGTAGCTAAATATAAGCTTTCCTCAATGGCGATATTTCCTCGTTCCAACGAAGAGATAAACAACTCCCTTGTCTCCATAAGAATAGGTCTACGATACGCCGCAAGCCCCATCAGTGCCGCTGCACTGTCTATGAAACCGCTTTCTGCGTTATTTAGAACCCTTGTGAAATATTGCGTAACATTATGCTCCGAAAACATATGCGGAGCGGCAACAACTGCCTTTGCGGTAAGGACAGTTTCGCTCTCCATAAATGGGAACAAACGTACACCCTGTGTGCCAAAGCCTTGCATTTCACTTTGTGTAATACCTCGATGCGCGTTATACCTATCTGTTCCTAAGGCATCGTTTAAAACATCTGCCGCAAGTGTCCTAACAATGCGGCTATCGGCCCTGTCGCCAAACGAGAACAAAAGCCTGTACGCAACGCCGAAAAACAGCGAGTTATCAAGGTCAAACAAGTTAACGTCAACAGGGAAGCGATGTGGAGCGATGCTTATATCGCCGTCTAAAAAGCTTCCGCTTAAGCGGCGTTGTGTTAAAAGTAAGCTATCAACAACCTCAATTTCAAGCGCAATGCCGTCAAAATAATCCTCAAATTGCGCGATGGTTGTTATTGTAAAGACGCCCGGAGGCAATGGGGCGAAAACAACGGGCGTAACCTGCCCGGCAAACCCATACACCGTTTGCGTATCATTTACGCCTTCACCTGCTAGGGTTACCGTGTACGTCACGATATCGTTACCCCCAACAGAAGTTCCGGCGGCACGAAGGGTAATGCCGATGTTGTCTCCAGACACATAGCGGGTGTTCATCACTTGATTTATGAAAAACGGAAGGCCGGATTGAATGTTTTTGGTGTTGTGCCCTGCCAATGGAACATTGTGGGTTCCTATAAAATTATCCGCGTAGGCAACACCCGTCAGCCTCCAGGATGTGAGGTTGTGCGGCATGGTAAATGTTACCGTGGCCGTTCCGTATTCGTCCGCCGTACCTGCAATAAATGCCGCCGTGTCTACAAAATCGTCTCTGATGAGGTTTCCGTCTTTACCTGCATCCGAACCGAGCTGATCGTTAAGCGGCTCTATATACGAAGCGAACTGAGCATAACGGATTTGCCTGCGAACGAATAACCGTTCCAAAGGATTTACCCATTGATCCATTACCGAAAACGCGGCCTCGTCAACAACGCTAAGGATGAAGCTTGCGGGGACGCCGTCTCCATGAATGTCTGTAATCTGGATCTCAACGGTTACCAAATCCCCCGGCATGTATCTTTCGTTGTCGGCAGAAATATTCACGGTAAGCCTGCTGTCCTCGGTTCTGTAAGCCCATATCGTGGATGAATGCCAATCCCAAATCAATGGGGAGATAACGAAGATATGCCGCCCGGTGAAAAACGCGCCGACAACGGCCACATTCGGTACATAATCCGCCGCGAATGTAAGGAAAAACGAACTTGCATCTGTCACTCCGACATGCAAATGCCCATCACCCAGCACAGTATACAGTATGCGTCCAATTGCAGGCTTAATGTCATCCTGGTTTGTCACCGTTACTTCGATTTCTTCGCCTATGGAACTTATATCAGGAAAGTTAAACCGATAACGTGTTTGCACTTCAGCAGGCCGTATCCAGCCGACAAAACCCGGAGCGTTAAGTGTTTGCTGGAAAGCAGTGCCGTCAGGAGCGAAAAGGTTAAGGGTAACGAAATGGGAACGGGAGGTGTCGCTTGCGTCGATTGGCAGTTCGAGTGTTATGTGTCCGTCGTACGTTCTAATATCCTGACGCCATACAACGCGCTCCACGCGATTGTGCCTGTAACGGTTGATGACCCTTCTGTGTATAAGGCAATAAAACTCGCCTATCCTTTCCGGGATAAAATATACCTCAGTAAGGACAACCGTTCCCGTCATTTCGGCTTTGTTTCCACGAAGTGTGTACAATTGCCTTGTTCTTTCAAACTCCTGCACATTTTCAAAGTCTATGGCATGAGTATCAATTACCAAGTAAATATTGTCATTACTGGTAACCATGCCGGCCTCCATGATATAATCTCTTGGGAACAGGCGATACGAAATGCTTCTGAGTACCGTCCTATCCTCTAAGCTGCCTACATTGACGGTGAGCCATTCAAACGTCGGCCGCCAATTAGCTGGCCTGCTTACAGGAATGGAAGAAACCGCCACTCCATCATCTCCGGTAAACACCGTTTGCCCCGCAACGGCAACATCAACGCCCGCGGCTGGGGTGCCGTCAAAGAATTTGACAGTTGTTGTAAGCTCTACATTGTCGCCGACGCGGTAAAAATGCCTGTCTGGTTCGATCGTGATTGTGTAAATAGGCTTAACATATTCCATTATAGAAAACGATACGGTGACGAGATGTTCACCGTCAATTTCAAAGCGAAGACGCTCCCATGTTGATGTGTGGTTTATAAATGATACACTGCCCGTAAATACACCGTTCGCGCCTATTTCAATTGCCATACCATCCGGATGCGCCCCTCCGTCTGTCCAGGCTAAGGTAATTGTCTCCGGCACTGCCGTATCGTAAATACGCGGGGCGATTATCCCCCAAAAATGCACCGTATCCGTCGGTTGGTATGCAGCCCTGTCTATATAAACATAGGTGTAGAACAATTCAGAAGGCGCAGGTAAAGGGCGGCCAAATAAGGGGAGAAAGTCTCCGAATGAGCGGTTTTCATGCGTAATGCGAACGTCTATCGTATAGCTTCCCCACCTGTTTTGTTCATGCGATGTATTAATTAAGGCGATGCCGCTTTGGTCGGAAATTCCGACATATGTTACGGGTGGCGCATCATCATGTGCGGTGCCCGGCAGCAAAGGAAGCGTCACCGTTATGTCTGCCCCGTAAATGGGAAGGCCGGTTTTGGCGTCGTTAAGCCAAAACAAGACTTCTCCGCCTATTGTCTGAGAGTAGACGGATATATCAGTTACCTGAATCAGCTTCTGGGCTCTAAGGTTATCGCCGCCATATTCCGCCATACAGATATTCATATCAACAAGGTAAAGCCCTTCACCTGGGTTTTGGGGCAATGGCAAAAAGCCCATATTCCAAAACATATCCCTGTTCATAACCAGTCTTTGTTCAAACTCAGATATAAACTCAAGCCCATGGGTGTCTATGTGGCTTTGTGTTTGCATACGCCGATTGCCAGCGTCCATGTATTCATCAAGGTAGGCAAACCTGTATAGGCGTACAGAAACCTCTCTATTCTCCAGTGCATTTGACGCTGACAACCTAATAGTAATCGGGTCGTCTGTTAGGAAGGTTTCGGTGATGTTTCTGTGGTGGCTGAAAGTGTGCCGCACAGATCCTGGTATAAAGTAAGGCTGGGTTGTAAACTGAAACTCAAGGCCGCCCATAAAAATATCGCCGCTTAGAGCAGCAAAAGCCTCATTCAAGCTCACGGCATAAGTCATATCGTGTTCCAACTGGTCGCTCGGAATGAAAACGACCATCAATGGATCAATTTGTTCAAACCTTCCACCTACATGCGGAGATATTGTGAAATATGGTAATATCGCTTCTGCATTTACGGGTAGGCTAAATCCAAGTTCAATCCCCACATTGACTGGAACATTGTTTCTGTTTGCCGCCGGGGACATCCACGTTACACGGAATCTTTCCCGTGTTTGAAATGCTGCGGATGCTAAGGCTCCGTCTATCATAAGTCGTACATTATATACAGTATGCGGTAGCAGGGTCTCAGATATATCTACATATATCAAATATGGTGAACGTTCTTCAAGGGTAAAGTATGTACTTGGTATAATTTGTATGGAGTCAATATCATCAATGGAAATCGGTCTATCGCTATGTATGTAAAAACCGGAATCCAAGAACAGTCCAGCAGTGTCCTCTCGCTCGGCTGTTATCCTAATACTAGATCTGTAAAGCGTGCTCTGTGAAGCAACTACGCGGAAATCCATACCTATACTTATCACCATACAAAACGAAAGCAAAACGCAAATTGCTTTTTTTATTGCAGATACCATAAAACCCTCCCGGTCTTTTCATTTAATTAAGCCTATACTAGTATAGGCTATCTTATCATGATAAACTTCAGTGTCCAATAGTAACGGAATTGTGTGCCTTCTTGATGGTAAAAGCCTACACCCAAATGCGTGAACAAGGGGTTTAGAATGCTTCCCCTGTGTCCCGGCGAGCTCATCCACGCCGCAACCACCATTTCCGGCGTACTTTGCCCAGCCGCGATGTTTTCCGCCACGCGGAGCCATCTTATACCAGCTCTGCTGACCCGCACCCTGGCGTTTGAACCGTCCGTACCCCAGTGGCTCATAAAATCACCGGTTGCCATGTCTTTGCTATGCTCCCATGCAATTTCGTATAACACATCATGCCACAGAAGCGGCTCAAAGCCATGAGCGCACCTCTCCGCATTGATCAATTCAAAAACTGAGAGCGCAAAGTATTGAAAACCGGTATCCGGCTCCAAGGTCGGCGATAGGGCGGGCGCTGCCGTCAGCGTTGGTGCTATTTGATCATATAAGGTTTCAATTCTGCGATTTATAAATGACAGTGCTAAAACCAGTGTAAATGACAACATGAATATTTTCGTAATCATTAGTTTAATAATTCTCCTTTCATAATTTGGCAATAGTTTCCATTTTAAATAAAGACATACATGTTCGTAGGGTTTTCTTTATTCGTTTGCATTTATTGGAATCTAACGAGGTTAGGTAATATTCTTCATCCGAAAGTGTTATAACCCAATCTGCCGTTCTTGATTCGCTTACAATTTTACTGCATGTTCTATTAGGTTACTTCCCATTTGTTATATAACTAAAAAGCCTACAAGCATCAATGTTTGTAGGCTTTTTTCTACGGAGAAGGAGGGATTTGAACCCTCGCGACGCGTTAACGCCCTACTCCCTTAGCAGGGGAGCCTCTTCGACCTCTTGAGTACTTCTCCTTGTTAATATTATTAATATAAATGCCGTGAATAGCACTGCCCGAGGCCGGACTCGAACCGGCACGGGGATGTCCCCGAGAGATTTTAAGTCTCTTATGTCTACCATTCCATCACTCGGGCGTTTCGCCATTTGCGTTATACAGCATATCATAAGAATAATAAATTGTCAACAAAAATTTTTTATATAGAACGGACAATTTATGAACCTTCGGAGAACGCTTTCATTCAAATATTGTCCGTATAATTATAATCCCCCGCATTCTCTAGAAATACGGGGGATTATCTTATATTATTTATTAACTTACGCTTAAACCATTCAAATTTTAAATATAATAATTTAGTTATATAAAAGTTTACCACCAAGGACGCGGACGTCTTCTCCAAAAATAGGGGTTATTTTCCCAAATGAATGGCATAAAGCGCGGGTTAAAATGCCAAAACGGCGGCATAAACCTTCGGTTCGGGATAAAACCAATCGGTGGAACTGGGCGTATTGGATATGGTCTATAATTATACATCGGCAATAACCTCCTCGGCTGTTTTGATGGGTGGGATAATAAACATCCTGCCGCTGTCGTAATAATCCTCTATGCAGCGCAATGCTTCACCGAAACAGGAAGTTTGACACAAATTTACTCTGCCTCATTAATCTGCTAAATAAAAAGAAAACGATGTATAAAACTAAGCTAGAGTAAAAATAATATATCCAATTTTTTTTAGGCAACAGTTCAAATAAAACACTTGCACAAGAGTTTATCTTGGACAAGTGTTTTTATTTTTAGGAATTTTTGTTGAATCTCTACGCATTGGATATACTTTTGGTAACGATATTTACAACATATTTCATCTCTAGTGTTATTTTAGTTTATTTATTAAACAATATTTTTTCCAGAAAACATATAAATATGGAAAATATTTCTTGAATTTTGTAATGATCTGTGATATATTGTATTATAAATATTTGCAAAAACTTGTTTAACAATGCTTTCATCCCTAAGACATAAAAACGGTTTGACTTGTAAAACAAGTTAATTATGCAAAAGGAGAAAGAACATGTCAAGAAAAGGAAGAAAATTACCGTATTTTTTACTTTCATTGTTGTTCATGTTGTCAAGTTTTCCCTTCACTTCAACCAACTTGTTTAGTGAAGTGTTTGAAGAGCGGATGTATGTACAACTTGGCAACACCCACATTTCAATTGTCACATGGGAAACTCAAAATCAAGATGTTTCCGTCGGAAGCTATATCAGCTTATTAAACCTCTTTATATCAATACAGGATGATGTTATGGATGAACTTGTTTTGTCTTATTACGAAATTCTACATAATGGTTTAGTGATTGTTCAGAATATCTTTCCGGAATATTTGAATTATCACCAATACATAACATATAATATTTCACATGTTATTGAGTTTGCACAGACGTGGGATTCTGGAATTTATAGTGTTACTGTACATTATTTTATTAATGGCGAAGAGATAGTATTTCACGTGGAGCCGTTTATATTATCAGTTGGGCCACCGTGTGATGAAGCAGATGAAGTAGGGTCAGATTATGATTTTATAAATGATTGTGACATGATGCATAATGAAGAAGATGAATTTGAGGATGACGATGTAATTGAAGAAGACCGCGATTTTACGTGGGATGATTCAATTAACATGGGTGTGGTTACAATAACAAACCCGCCATTGAATGCGCCGCCAATACCGCGCCAAAATTTATTTGTTAGCTGGAATGCCTTTTCACAGGCCACTCATTATGTTATCACACTTCGCCACAATGGCAATATTATATACGGTGCTGAAACACAAAATTTAAATTATACACTTTCGCAAAATTTATTTATTCCCGGACAAAGCTACGAAATAAGAGTGCAGGCAAATATTGGTAGCAACTTCCGAGGAAGTGATGAATTATTCGAGTTTGAATTATACAATGAAGCAAATAATGCCATAGCTGTAGGCTCAAGGTGGATTACAATAGCACAACCACAAGCACAGACGGTAACGATATCATTTAATAGAAACGGTGGCATACAGCAACCACAACCAATACATAGAATACCCGGTGATCCAATAGGACCGTTGCCTCTTGTAAACAGGACTGACTATCATTTTGCAGGGTGGTGGACACATCAGTTCGGAGGTACGCAAATCTCTGCTAATACCCCTACACCAATTTCTAATACTACTTATTGGGCGAGATGGACTCCAATAGAAATTGGTGCCATAACAATAACAAATCCACATGAAGGCGCACGTGTGCCGCATCAAAATTTAACAGTTTCTTGGACTGGATTTTCCGGTGCAACCAGCTATACAATTACACTTCGAAGACAGGGATTGGTAGTGTTTAGTGAAAATGTTGGGATGAGTACAAGCCGTATAATTTGGCCTCATGAGCTTGTTTCCGGGCAAAACCACGAGATAACGGTTCAAGCGAATTTATTAAATCCATTTTCGTTGGATGATGAATTATACAGGAGCGAATTGTATGAATATGAATTATATGAATATTACGTAAATATCATCGCCAATAGCGTTATAGCCAGAGGAGTAAGAAATTTTACGGTGGATTCGCAAGTTACTTTAACGTTTAGCGGTAACGGTTGGACGCCTTTTACACAAACCATAGCCAGTACACCCGGCAGTCAAATTGGAGCGTTGCCAGTTGTTGACAATAGGCCAGGATACACATTTACCGGTTGGTGGACACAACAGATAGGCGGAAATCGTGTTTTATCATCAACAATCACTCCAAATAATAACACTACATACTGGGCGCAATGGACGCGCAATGTGGTAGACCTAACCTTTCTTGGTAATGGCGGTACGCCTGTCTCACAAATCCTGACGAGAACACCCGGATTTCAAATAGGCACATTACCATCAATAAACCAAAGAAGTGGTTGGGTTTTCACTGGCTGGTGGACGCAATCTGCGGGTGGACAACGGATTAATTGGTCAACAATAGCCCCGAACCAAAATGCAAGCTATTGGGCGCAATGGCTTCCTGTGGGTAATATTACGTTTACAAATCCAATACACGATGGGGTGCAAGTACCACTTGGAAACGTATTTGTATCATGGGGATGGAATCAACATGCGGTAAATTACGAAATTATTGTGCGTGATATGTCTAGTAATCAGATAGTGTACTCTAATTGGACGGCATCGACAAACCATTCAATACCTCAACATGCTTTAATTGCTAGAAGGAATTATGTAATAACGGTTAATGCACACATTAATAACCCAACTGCGACGAGCATCGAACTAGATGAAAATGGTGAAGAAGATCATTTTGATAGAGAAGTCAAGTATGACGAACTAGCCGAATATAATGAAATGTTTTTTGAAATTCTCAGCACCGTCGTAGCCACAGGGACAAGATGGTTTAACGTACAGATTCCACCAGTAACCTTGACTTTCCATGACAATAACGGCACATCTAACATGCAAACATTGCTAAGAACACCCGGTACTGCAATGACCAACATGCCGGTTCAACCAACGCGCCATGGACACATATTTATGGGTTGGTTTGATACGCCTGCACAAACTGGCGGTACGCGCTTTACGGCTTCGTCATTTGTGCCGCATACAAATACGCAATACTGGGCAAGGTGGATTCCCGTGGCCAATATTGTAATAACGAACCCAATATACGATAATCAGGCTGTGCCGTTTGAAAGTTTAAACATTACTTGGTGGGGAAATGATCTTGCCGAAAGCTATAGGGTAATATTGCATAACCAAACTACAAATATGCCCGTTATCAATACAATAGTTTCATCAACCAGCCTCTTTATGCCGCAATCTGCTTTACTTGCCGGGCATAGTTATCACATTACCGTTAGGGCATACAATTTTAACTTACAATCATTAGAGGATGAACTGGTTTATGATAGAGGGTTCATTTTTGACAGGGAGTTTGTTTATGATATCGAGCATTACTATCTGACATTAAACAGCGTTGTGGCTGAGGGGATGCGCACGTTTACGGTACAGATTCCGCAAGTTACTTTGACTTTTAATAATGGAATCAACGCTAGCCCACCTACAAACACTCTAATAAGAACGCCTGGGCAGTTTATTGGTGAATTACCATCAACCCCACATAGGCCAGGTTATCAATTTCAAGGTTGGTGGACGGAGCCGAATGGAGGCGTTCGCGCTACTGAAGCTACGATCGTGCCTGGTGGGGATACTGTATATTTTGCGAGATGGGTTGGCATTCCGATAATAAATGTACCGTCATCTAATAATACTTTAGTGATTTTAGATGAAATAAAAGCTGCTGGTGGGTTGTTGGTAACGTGGCAAGCAATAGAAGGCGTAAACTTTGATGTACGATTACGCGATTTCAGATTTCCCGACCCATTGCCGCATACTTTCCAGCACGAAACAAGCGGAACAAGCGTATTAATTCCAGCACACTTATTTGCGACAGATGTTGCGTTTAGGGTTGCCGTACGGGCGTTCACGGTGGATGGATTGTATGCTTGGGGGCAGTCAGATACGTTTATGGTGGAAGAACCACAGACGCAACCGGGTATAACGGTTGTTGTGCGGGACAGCTTAGGGCAACCAATAGAGAATGCGATTGTGCATTTTGTAAGAGATCATAACACAAGATCAGAGTTTTTTGCCCGAACAAACCAATATGGAATAGCGATTTTTGCCAATGCTCCGAATACTACTTGGGGTATAAATATTACTCATGCAGATTGGGCAAGCACTTACCATACATCAAGACGGATTACACGTTCAGCCGCAAATCCGATACAAAGAGAATATTTCACAATGTCTGTACCGAGAGCACCTTTGCTTGCTTTAGGGTGGGTTCCGGTGCTTGAAGGTATGCCGGGCACGAGTTCAGAAAGGACATTTACCTATCAAAACAATTCAATATATATGTTTAGACGAGCGAGTTTACAATCTGGAGGCAATACACATGCCGGAATTGATCTTGTTGTGAATGCAAGCCCGGGCACAATCAGAAACCATGAAATTTATAGCGCATTTACAGGTTATGTGATTCGTGTGTATACTAGCACCACCGCTGGAACACAAGGGCGCGGCGTTGCTATTAGATATCATGATGAAGCTACACGAGAATGGTATCTTGCATCGTATTTCCATATGTTAAATGCGCCTGTTGTGCGCCTTGGTCAGCGAGTAGAGGCAGGAGCACATATAGGGAATGTGGGCGATACCGGTAGCCCCGGTAATTTCCACTTACATTTAGATATACATCGCAGTAGTGTTCCGCCAGCTGACCCGTATGCCGACCCACCAGTTAATCCACCAACTATGCTACGAAATCGTGAAAATACAATTGATCCACGTGCATTTTTTTCTTTTGGTTTTGTTGTTCCACGGCATGAATCTTTAACACTTCCTGCAAGACATAGTGTGCCTTCAGAAATAAGATATCCATAAATCGTATAGGTTCTAAAAAAATATTGAGTAACCATATATGGTTACCCGAAACTCAATAACAGAAAGGAAAATATAAGATGAAAAAACTATTAAAGCCTGTATTAATGATTACTATATCGTTAATATTCATAATCTCGTCACTCCTCATTATGCCAAACACTACTGTTTCAGCATATGATAACATGCCAGACGAGCCGGGTTGGTATTGGACTTGTCATCAACACGCTGTATCGTTTCACGCATTTTGCGATTTTCTTAACGCAGGTATAGTTAGTGAAGAAGATTTACTTGCATGGCATGCTCCTTTGTGGGCTATGAAAACAACATATGATGCCCCATGCACAATAAACCTAATTACCTTTATTCAACACTTCAATATATCAAGGGAAGTATTTCAAGAAATGCTTGATGCTATCCCGCTAATGGGCATATATATTCATTTCGATCTTGATGTTTTATATAGTGGGGACATGGCACTGATTGAAGAATTTTACAGTATAGAAAATGAAATGTTACATGCGCAAATAGAATGGGTGCGATGGCAAAATTTCTACAATGAACGTATGTTTAAACTTCAACAAGAAGTTTTTGCAAATACATCAGGAATGTCAAGATATTTTCATGATATTTGGACTTGGTCAAATTTTAGTAGTGGTACACCAGTTCATTATAATTGGGCGCGCCGCCTTATAGATGCCGGTGAAATCGAAAGAGTAAATATTGTTGAGTTTGCAAATCGAATTGAAATGAATCGCCCTGTGCTATCAAAGGAAGCCTTTATTCGTTGGTATAATCATGATAATCTCGGCATCTTCACGCACTATAACATTGATGTAATTTTCTCCGGCAACATGGATTTGATAATGGCATATTATTCCATCGAAAACGAACATTTGCACACAGCACAGGTGCGGGAAAGGTTTGAGGCATATGTTGAGCAACATGGTATGCCCGACGTAAGCTGGATGGTTGATCCGGTTATCCGCAGCTCAAATTTACCAACCGGTCAGTTGGGTGTGCCGTTTGATTATACAATCCAAATATCCGGTATTTTTCCGGTTACGCTTTCCTTGGTTAGCGGCAGTTTACCGCCCGGTATGAGGTTTGATGCCTCTACTGGTAGGATATGGGATAGCCCTGCGGCTGTAGGTGAATTTACTTTTACGATTGAAGCCAGTAACCAGCTTGGCAGTGTTGAGCGCGATTTTACAGTTACCATAAATAGTCCGCCTGCATTTGGTTGGCCGGTAATCATTACAACTGAGTTACCTGTATTTGATACCGCGTATTATCCGTACACTTTGCAATACGTATTATATATCGGAGAAAGTGACGATAAAGATATCAACAACCTCAGCCCCGTTTGGGAGATAGTAAATGGCGCATTACCCGAAGGGATGTATTTTTTAGAGAACGGCATAATTTCTGGCTACCCAACATTTATTTATCCAGTTTATACAACATATACTTTCACAGTTCAAGCGCAAAATAACGTTGGCACAACTACGCGTACGTTCGCCATTGTCATTAGCCCGCTCAGATTTAACCTCATCGTCCTTCAGATGGGTGAAGGAGTTCCGCCAAGGTTGCCTGTTGAGCTTGGTTTAATAGGACTGTACGAGGAGCGTAGGCTTAGTCGCGGGCGCTTATCCGGTCAAGGGGATGACGAAGATGGTCTTTGGGCTCACTCATTTATCGGATTTTTCCCAATTGGTATTTCCAGAGGTACTTTCCGCTCGGAGAATCCGAGATTTGAGGAAATTCCACATCTTGATTCAACACCCTTTTATACGCTTTTAGATATTTACGGATTAGAAGATACTGTTTGGATAGAAGCTAGATTTGTACCGCAGCGTATAAGTATTATAATCCCGCCCGGCTTTAATGGGCTTGACGAATTTATGTCTGAAAGAGGAGGCGACGAACGTCCCGATATAGAAAGTTTCCCCCAAACACCAAATTGGGTAGTGGAAGGCATGGTAGGAATTTTCAGTGGCATCGGGCAAATTACGGAAAGTTCTCTTTTAATTGAAATACCACAATTATATATGCCGACACCAAGACAGGCAACTGTTACGATCACCCAAGATGTAGAATGGTTGGTATTTAATGATGGTTCATCTCATATAAATGGCTTGTTTAATTGGGATGATGAAAACCATATATATTTTATGTTAGGTGTAGCGCCAAACGTACCTCCAGGAATGCATGTAGCTAGGGTAAGCGTAAGAGAATACTGGGAATGCCAAGATAGTGTTTATACCGAGCCGTTTTATTATTTCGTTTGGGTTTATATTGAAGAATAATTCAGATTCACCAGTAAAAAACACAAAACTGCTGTGTCGTATCATGTAGCGGTTTTGTGTTTTTTACCGTGACCTATTCAACTAATTTATTAATCTCTAACAGATATATATTTTTAATGTCCGT
>Ga0123355_10001676_pt1 | contig 30851 bp, 30 predicted proteins | sample TergutEmb28metaG_3_FD_89872 | JGI IMG/M metagenome (GOLD analysis project Ga0123355, IMG submission 89872) | Embiratermes neotenicus P1 segment gut microbial communities from Petit-Saut dam, French Guiana - Emb289 P1 | ecosystem: Host-associated > Arthropoda: Insects > Digestive system > Gut ... | reverse complement strand
TAGACACGAGCTTTGCCCCTGACGACATTTTTATATTTTCGTATTAAGTATTCCTCTGCCTCTGCATTTCCATCTTGCGCTTGCTCTACTAAAAGCTCCTCTGGCATTTGCTGATATTTACTTTCCATCCCTTTGCCTTCTAACCTCATACATTAAAATCGCCGCCGCATTAGAAGCATTAAGCGAATTAATCTTTCCTTTCATGTCGATTGAAAGCACAAAATCACTTTTCTCTTTTACAAGCTTACTAACTCCATCGCCTTCGCCACCTATCACAAGTCCTATTGCACCTTTTAAGTTCGCATCGTGATAAGTAGTTCCACCCACGCAAGCTGCTCCTATCCAAAGCCCCATATCTTGCAACTTTTCTATAGACTGCACTATATTTGAAACTTTTGCACAAAGCATATATTCTGTCGCCCCAGCAGAAGCCTTTACTACCGTCTGTGTGATGCCGACAGCTCTTCTCTTAGGTATTATGACACCATGCACACCTGCTGCCTCAGCAGTCCTTATAATCGCTCCTAGATTGTGCGGGTCTTCCACTCCGTCAAGAATTATAACAAAAGGATCTTCACCACGTTTTTTTGCAAGCTCAATAATATCTTCCATTTCACAGTAGCTGTGTGCCGAAACAATAGCAACTACACCTTGGTGATTTCCTGATGTCATCCTTTCGATTGCTTGCTTTTCTTCATAGAAAATAGGTATGCCCTTTTCCTTGGCCATGCCAGTAATTTTTTTTATTGAACCTTCAGTTCCCTTTAAAATATGAAGTTTTTCGATTTCTCTGCCTGCCTTTAAGGCTTCAATAACAGGATTTCTACCTGATATTATGCTTGTTTGTTGTTCCATGTTATTCCTCGCTTGATTGCACAAATAGCTGGTTATTGTATATGATTGTTACTTTCTAACATACTCAAAAAACTGATACTTAAGTGAGTTTTCCTCTATTACTTCACTTTCCCAAACCACAGCAAACTTTTCAGGGCTTGTGTCCAAATTTGGAAAGTACCTATCAGCTTCAAATGTTTCATTTATCTTCGTAACGAAAAATTTATCGCAATACGGTAAAAAAAGTTTATATATTGACTCGCCCCCTACAACAAACAGCTCCTCACTTCGCTTATCTTTGACTGCTTCAAGTAACTCTTCCAATGAAGAACATGTCTTACACTCAGGATTAAAATCTTCGTTTCTCGACAAAATAATAGTTTCTCTGTCAGGAAGAAGTCTTCCGCCCATGCTGTCAAACGTTTCTCTGCCCATTATTAACGTATTGCCCAAAGTTTTTTGTTTAAAATATTTTAGGTCAGAAGGAAGATGTGCAAGCAACTTACCTTCACATCCTATCCCCCAGTTTTTATCTACGATTACGATTGCGTTCACGGTTTTTTCTCCTAAATTGCAATTGGAATATCTTTTATCTGCGGATTTTTTTGATAGTCATCTATCTGCATATCATTAACTGTAAAGTCATAAAAGTTTTTGATATTTGGATTTAAGCTAAACTTAGGTGCAGGAAATGTAGGTCTTTCTATCATTTCTCTTATAATAGGTACATGTCTGTCATAAATATGTGCATCTGAAATCACATGAACAAGCTCTCCTACTTCAAGCCCCGAAACTTGTGCCATCATATGTACAAGCACCGAATACTGCACTACATTCCAGTTGTTTGCAGCAAGGATGTCTTGCGACCTTTGGTTTAATATCGCGTTAAGCTTTTTGCCTGTTACATTAAATGTCATGCTATACGCACACGGTTCAAGCCCCATTTCGTGCAAATCGCTAAAGTTATATATATTAGTCATGATACGACGAGAATACGGTGTGTTTTTAAGTTGCCATATTACATTGTCAACTTGATCCATCTCACCGTGAGCAAATTTGTATTTTTGTGCAAGCTGATAACCGTATGCCTTTCCTATGGAACCCGTCTCATCGGCCCACTCATCCCAAATGCTACTCGCAAGCTCGTTTGTATTGTTTGATTTTTTTTGCCATATCCAAAGTAGCTCATCTACTGCTGATTTTACCGCAGTAGGTCTAAGCGTCATCAGCGGAAATTCTTCCGAAAGGTCATACCTGTTTACTACTCCAAAAGTCTTAATCGTGTGAGCGGGAGTTCCGTCAGGCCATGTCGCTCTAACTGTCTGCCCTTCTGTCGAATATCCTTCGTCTAGTATCTTTCTACACATCTTAACAAATAAATCGTCTGCTCTACTCATTTTTCACTTTCACTTTCTTTCGTATTTTGTATTTTTATCGTTCAACCTCTGCAAAAGAGAGGGCGATGATTTCATCTAATCTTTCTTTGTTGCCAGTCAAATAAAGATGTCCGATAAGTGCTTCAAAAGCTGTTGCAAGTTTATATAACACAGGGTCAACGTTCTTAGGCTTTGATGTAGTCTTTCGGTTTCTTGCTCTCTTAAAAAGAGCCTGCTCATCTTCGCTAAGCTCATCAAAAATCGCCTTGCCTATCTTCGCCTGACTTTCTGCTTTTACATACGCAACTGCCATTTGATGTAGCTTGTCCGCATTTGTCTGCCCGCTTTTTATGACATGCTCTCTTACGTAGATTTCATATACTGCATCGCCTATAAAGGCAAGGGCAGTTGTGTTTAGCTGTTTTTTATTCATAGTCCTCATTTAATTAAATAATTTATTTGTGATGTTGACGTAGCTGTTTTGCAATCACCTCGGAATTTATGATAGTATGATTGCATAGCAATCATTACTTATCCGAGCCTGATTGCACAAATAGCTATGTCAACATTATTATATTATTATACTTTGATAACTTGAATCCCTTGCGGCGTATCCTTAAGCGTAAATCCACGCTCTTTTAATATATCCCTTATCTCATCTGCTCTTGCAAAATTCTTTTCTTTTCTTGCTTTTTCTCGCTCCTCAACAAGCTGTGCGATATCGCTGCCTATGCTATCATCTTCGCCTTGCTGCAAAAGGCCAAGCACTCCTGTTAATTCTTCAAGAAGCTCAAGTGAATTTACTGCAAATTCTTTAGATGCTCCGTCTTTTAAAACTGTATTGATTGCAGTAATAAGTTCAAAGATTGCAGTAATCGCATCTGCTGTGTTAAGGTCATCGTCCATAGCTTTTATAAAGTCTTCTCTAAATTTGCCTAGCTTATCAAACTCTTTTTTCTCTGCCTCAGTCATCTCTCCGCTTTCGGTCTTTATGATATGGTTTAATGTGCTCTTAGCATTTTGAATTCTCGCAAGGCTGTTTTTTGCCTGCTCCATCAAAACATCGCTAAAGTTTATAGGGTTTCTGTAATGCCCCGAAAGAAGGAAAAACCTTATAACTTCGCCATCGAATTCTTCTAGTATATCTCTTACCATAAAGAAGTTTCCTTTTGACTTTGACATTTTTTCGTTGTCTATCGTGATGTACCCATTGTGCATCCAGTACTTTGCAAAAGGTTTACCGTTTTGAGCTTCTGACTGTGCTATTTCGTTTTCGTGATGTGGAAATGCCAAGTCCTGCCCACCTGCATGTATATCTATCGTTTCTGCAAGATGCTTCTTTGCCATAGCCGAACACTCAATATGCCAGCCAGGTCTACCCATTCCCCACGGAGAATCCCAAGCTATCTCATCGTCAGCTTTTCTTGCTTTCCAAAGAGCAAAATCAAGCGGGTCATTTTTCTTTTCGGAAGTTTCTACTCTCGCCCCAAGTTCAAGTTCCTCAATATTTTGCTTTGACAACTTACCATAACCGTCAAACTTTTTCGTGCTATAATACACATCACCGTTTATCTCATATGCATAGCCCTTATCTATAAGCCCTTGCACAAAATCAATAATTTCTTTCATGCTTTCTGTAACTTTTGGATGCACATCGGCTTTCTTAACGTTGAGCGAAGCAGCGTCCTTGTAGTATTCTTTTATGTACTTTTCGCTGACTTCCTCTGCACTTATCCCTTCTTCTTTGGCTCTATTGATAATCTTATCATCAACATCTGTAAAGTTTTGAACGAATTTAACCTTTTGCCCTCTATACTCCAAATATTTTCTTAAAGTATCAAACACGACAAACGGTCTTGCATTTCCGATATGAAAAAAGTTGTACACAGTCGGACCGCATACATAAATTTTAACTTCATCCTTTTCTATTGGAATTAGATCTTCTTTAGTTCTTGTTAATGTATTATATATTTTCATATGTGCCTCCACATTTTTAATTTAGTTATATTTCCCTGCTAAAATTATATTACCCCATATCTAATGTTTTAATAATTCATAAAGGCAGGTAATTTTACCTGCCTTAATTGTAACGTATTTTTTATGATTTCGCAATACAGCGAGATAAATCTAGCGAAGGAAATTCATCGGATTTCTCACTCGTCCATTTATCCTTACTTCAAAATGCAAATGAGCTCCTGTTGCATTTCCTGTACTACCTATAGTCGCAATTTGCTGTCCTCTCGTAACTGTCTGTCCCACCGATACCAAGTTAGTTGTATTATGCGAATAAAGTGTATGTACGCCACTTCCATGGTCTATTATGATTACATTACCAAATGAACCTGAGAAGTTTGACTGAATTACTACACCGTAATACACCGCAAATACTGGGTCGCCATGTGGTCTTCTAAGGTCAACACCATTATGATGTCTGCCACCTCGAGGTCCAAAATGCGAAGAAACTTCAAGTGCAGTGACTGGAATTACAAAATTACTAGTTATAGATTCGACAGTACGTGCCGCTGGGTCACTTGTAGGAGCAGGCTCACTTGCCGCCGCTGGCTCGCTTGCAGGTGTATACTCTACTGGTGCACTTGCCGCTACTGGAGTAACAGGTGCTACCGGTTCGCTTACTGGCGCAGGCGCTACTGGTTCACTTGCTGGTGCAGGTCTTGTACCTCTAACCACTACTTGCGTAACTGGCTCTGCAATTAACTCTTCATCTACAACAGTCTCCTCAACAACGCCACCATTTTCTCTTGTGACTTGAGTTCTTACGCCTCTGCTTCCTGGAGTACCTGTAACTCTTACTTGCGTTTGACCTATGTAAAGCTCGTCAGTATCTTCAAAAATTATCTCATAAGGAATTCTTTCCTGAGTTTCTACAACCTCGGTCATGCCAATTGTTATGAACGGTTGCGAATCATATAGATTTACTTCCGCACCAATCTGAAGCCTGTTATAGTTAAGGTCAGGGTTCATTTCTTTAAGTTGATAAACACTGATGTTGTTTACTGCAGCGATATCCCATAGGTTATCTCCACTTGCTACAACATGTACTCTTGGAGCTGTCGCTCCCGTTAAGATATAGGTCACAGCCTCATACACCGAAAATACCGGTGCAGGCCATTCAAACTCTCTTTTCTCGATAGTAACATCTTCCATGAACCATCTGTCTAAAATTTCAGAGCCACGCGTTCTGTGTCTGTCAACTACTCCGTGAAGCACTTCTTTTGCATCTCTTCTCGAAATAACATAAACTACGTCCTCTCCATCTACGATTACTGCATAGACTTCTCTAGCGACACGCACTCCGTCTACATACTCAACTCCCGCCACTTCTAATGCTGCTTCGTGAGTGAGCGTAATACTGCTGTTTTCTACAGCCTCATAAGCAAGGTCTGAAGGAGCTTCTACACTTTGTGCAGAGAGCGCAACAGAAACTACTATAACTAAAGCTAAAGTAGCACCGCTTCCTCCTATTATGTAGTTTTCACGCTTTGCGGTATCCGCATTTGAGAAAGTTTCTTTTATATTGTCGATATTAAATTTTATTTTAGAAAATACGTCTTTTGTTTTGTTTGCAATGTTATTTGCAATGTTTTTCATCTCCATAATTACAGCTAATTATCCTCCTGTAAGTAATAACGATTGCATATATGTTACAACAATATTACAACGATGTCAAGGATTTTCGTTAAATTTGTTTGGAAGATTTTGGTAACGCCCTGATTTGTACGCCTATTTACTTATCGTCACTTTTTTCATGACTTGTTTTTCGTGTGGCTTGTCCATAGCATTTCTCGGTTGCATGACGATTGCATCTATAACTTCAAAACCTTCTGTAACTCGTCCAAATGCTGCATATTGCCCGTCTAAGTGTGGCGATTTGTCAGCCATGATAAAGAACTGTGAACCAGCAGAATCTGGATGGCCTGAACGTGCCATCGAAATCACGCCTTTTTCATGTAGTAAGTCGTTTTTAAATCCGTTTGATGAAAACTCACCTTTTATCTTGTAGCCTGGTCCACCCATGCCTGTTCCGTCAGGATCGCCGCCTTGTATCATAAAACTAGGAATTACGCGGTGAAAAATAGTTCCATCATAGAAACCTTCTTCTGCAAGTTTAACAAAATTCGCTACGCTAACAGGTGCTATGTCCTCATAAAGTTCACCTGACATCACATCTCCGTTTTCCATTTCAATTTTAAAAGTTATCATTTTCTATCTCCTTTATTTTCTCAATTTGAAAGCATCATATTCTTTGTTGTCATTTGAAAGAAAATCCCACAGTTCTTCTTCTAGCCATTCTGGATATATCGCCTCTGCATCTCTCATTTCTTCGTATGACATAAATCTTGCTTCTTCTAATACTTGTTCGTGTTCTCCACGTTCAGGGTCTGCCCCAAGTTTAAGCTCGCCACCTTTTATCTCTGCTAAGAAAAAATTGACAAAGCGTTGTCCTCTTTCTTCTGAAACTTCCTCAACATGCCACATCAGCTTTTTGATATCGACATCAAGTCCTGTTTCTTCCTTTACTTCCCTTATCGCTGCCTGTCTGGAATTCTCGCCTTTTTCTATTCCCCCACCAGGAAGAAGCCATATCTGGCGTTCTTTGTGCTTTTGCCTAAGCATTAGCACGCGTTTATCTTTGTCCGTAATTACAACTCTTACTCCACCAAACCACATACAAACGCCCCCTTACGCAATAACTTTTACTGCCCTGATATGTTAACAATGTGGGTTATTTCATTTTACCGTGCTTTTCTGTATTTACAATTCCTATGGTTTTGCTAAGTGCTTCCTCTGTACTTATTTCTTCTTTTTCTGTATCTCTTCTAAGTTTGTACTCCACGATGTTATCGCCTGCCAGCTTACCTACTGTAATTCTTACAGGAATTCCAAGAAGGTCAGCATCTTTAAATTTAACGCCTGCTCTTTCATCTCTATCATCAAGAAGCACTTCAACACCTGCGTTAAGAAGCTCTTTATACATGCTCTCTGCTAACGCTTTTTGTGTTTCGTCATTGATATTCACCAAAGTTATAATTGCGTGATACGGAGCAATTGCCATCGGCCATATTATACCGTTTTCGTCGTGGTGCTGCTCTACAACAGCCGCAAGTGTCCTCGATACGCCTATGCCATAACAACCCATAACGACGAGCTGATCTTTCATGCTTTCATCTTTATAGTAAGCACCCATCGACTCGCTGTACTTAGTTCCAAGTTTAAATATCTGCCCAACTTCAATACCTCTCGTGTACTTAACAGGCTCATTGCACATAGGGCAAGGGTCGCCTTCTTTAAGCATTTTAATATCGGCGATGACATCTGCCTTATAATCTCTGCCATAATTTACATTTTTCATATGGTAATCTTCTTTACATGCACCTGCACACAGATTCTTCAATCCCACAAGCTCCTCGTCTACGACTATCTTGCAGTTTTTAAGTCCGACTGGGCCTGTAAATCCTGCGACACAACCTGTTTCTTTACTCATTTTTTCTTCATCCGCAAATTCTATTGCATGCTCAGGTATGTTAAGTGCATTTACAAGTTTTATCATATTTAAATCACGGTCGCCTCTCGTGAACGCCACAACGTATCCGTTTTGTTTGCCCTCTTGATCAAAAGTCACAAGAAGTAATGCTTTCATCGTTTGACTCTGAGGAATATTTAAAAAGTTTGCAACATCTTCGATTGTCTTAGTTTTAGGAGTATGCACTTCTTCTATTTTTAGTTCTTCTGCGTTGTCAGGAGCAGCTTTTACACATTCTGCTCGCTCGGAAGTCGCCGCCATACCACACTTTTCGCAGTATGCGATTTCGCTTTCACCGACATCAGAAAGTGCTGTAAATTCATGTGAATTACTGCCACCTATAGCACCAGTGTCAGCTTCAACTGCTCTATACGTAAGCCCGCATCTATCGAAAATTCTCTCATAAGTTTCATACATCAAATCATAACTAGCATCAAGACCATCATAATCTTTATCAAAAGAATATGAATCTTTCATTATGAATTCTCTGCTTCGCATAAGTCCAAAACGTGGTCTTGCCTCATCTCTGTATTTATGCTGAATCTGATATAGGTTAAGCGGTAGTTGTCTATATGAGTTCACTTCATTTCTTACAATATCAGTGAAAATTTCTTCATGTGTAGGTCCAAGGCAAAAATCTCTGCCATGACGGTCTTGCAATCTCCAAAGCTCAGGTCCGTACGCAAACCATCTGCCTGATTCTTGCCACAGCTCCGCAGGCTGTACTGCCGACATGTTGATTTCTTGTCCATCCGAGGCATCCATTTCTTGCCTTATAATTTCTTCAACTTTTCTTAACGCACGATAGCCCAGCGGCATAAATCCATAAACACCTGATACTAATTTTCTTATCATGCCTGCTCTTGAAAGCAATATGTGGCTTTGAATTTCTGCATCACTCGGTACTTCGCGTAATGTCTTAATGTGCATTTTTGATAATTTCACGTTCGTCTCCTTTTGTATCTGTAATTTATATTTGTTATATAATTATTTTGCTTTATTCAATATTGTATTCATAGACAGAGGGATTTTCTTTCAGATTGGGTTCTAAAGGCAAATTTCGTACCGGAGCATACTCCAATGATATGTGAGGACACGGAATTTGACTTTACGGTTCCAATATGGGAGAAAAGAGCCTGTCTACAGTGCAGATGGCTTGAACAGCGATGCCCTCTCCCCTGCCTGTAAATCCCAACTTCTCTGTCGTTGTTCCTTTTATATTAATCTGACTTTCATCTATGTTAAGTGTTTCTGCCATAATTTTTATCATCTCTTGCACATGCGGTGCAATCTTTGGTTTTTCTGCTATGACTGTCACGTCTATATTTCCGACTGTATATCCTTTTGATGTTATGAGCTTTGAAACTTCTTTAAGAAGCAACACACTTGATATGTCTTTGTATTTTTGTTCATTGTCAGGAAAATGCCTACCTATGTCGCCAAGTCCTGTTGCCCCAAGAAGTGCATCCATTACTGCATGAGTCAAAACATCGGCATCAGAATGTCCTAAAAGCCCTTTTTCAAAAGGAATTTCTACTCCTCCCAAAACTAGCTTTCGCCCTTTTTCAAATGCATGTACATCAAATCCCGTTCCAACTCTCATCTCTCTGCTACTTGGCATATCGCTTTGTGTTGTAATCTTGATATTATCATATGAACCCTCGATAATATGAATCATATTCCCTGCTCTTTCGGCAAGTGTGGCATCGTCAGTGGCGTAAAACCCCTCTGCATATGCCTGCTCAAAAGCATCTATTATTAATTTCTTTTCAAAAGCCTGCGGTGTCTGAACTGCATACATAACGCTTCTGTCCATAGCCATTGACTTTTCATCTTCTTTTTTCATGCGAATACTGTCCTTAACAGGCACAGCACAAACTACCGCTTTTTTTTCTATTACTGCACGAACCGTTTCGTTTATAATTTCCTGCGTTACAAACGGTCTTGCTGCATCGTGGATAAGAACATAATCGGTGTTTTCAGATAATCTTTTAAGCCCTTCGAAAACTGAGTCCTGTCTTTCTTTGCCACCAGAAGTTACAATAGCTTTAATATTATAATCTTGCAGTAAGCTTTCACATTCGCTTTTATATTCTTCATTTGTAACTATAATTATTTCGTCTATATATTCATTTTCGGCAAATATTTCTGCGGTCTTAATCAGCATAGGCTTTCCGCCTATCTTTATATACTGCTTGGGAATGTCTGCATTCATCCTGCTACCAATCCCCGCCGCCGCTATTATAGTTGCTATTGTTTTGTTATTATACATATTCCAAATCCGTATTTAGTATTTCCAGTTACTTCCTATGACGTAGGAATTTTCTTGCAGATTGGGTTCTAAAGACAAATTTCGTTCCGGAGCATACTCCAATGATATGTGAGGACACGGAATTTGGCTTTACGGTTCCAAGGTGGGGAAAAATAACAAGCCACCCTATTTGAGCTTTGCAAAGATCATCCTCCCCGCAGACGTCTGAAGCACACTCGTCACTGTCACCGTCACCGTCTTACCTATTGACTTCCTACCATCTTCAACAACAATCATCGTTCCATCATCGAGATACGCCACGCCTTGGTCGTTTTCTTTACCTTCTTTGACTAAGAACAATGTCATATCTTCCCCCGGCAAAACGACTGGTCTTAATGTGTTTGCAAGTTCGTTTATGTTGAGAACTTCCACACCTTTTATCGCCGCTACTTTATTTAAATTGAAGTCGTTTGTAACAACTTTACCATTCATGATTTGAGCAAGTTTCAAAAGTTTAACATCAACTTCTGGAATTTCGTCAAGAGACTTCTCTGGCATGTTATGTATCTCGATACCGTATTCTGTCTGAATCTTGTTTAATACGTCAAGCCCTCTCCTGCCTCTGTTTCTTTTTAGCGAATCCGAAGAATCCGCAATATGCCTAAGTTCAACGAGTACAAATTCAGGAATTACAATATTTCCCTCTATAAATCCTGTTTTCATGATGTCTGCAATTCTACCGTCAATGATTACACTTGTATCTAAAATCTTAGGAGTGGCATCGCTCTTTTTCCCTTTTTCCTTTGTGCCTGTTGCTCCTGCTTTTCTTGCCGAAAGCCATGTCGTCAGGATATCTTTACCTTTTTTGTTTGCAATTACTATTCCTAAATACGCAAAGATTAAATACGTTATAATAGTTAGTATGATGTCGAGATAGAAGGTTTGCACGCCAACGTAAATCTGACTTATGAGAGATGCGATGACAAGCCCGATTATAAGTCCGAAAGTTCCTGTTATAATATCGTGTGAATGAACAGATTGAAGATCGGCTTCGATTATTTTGGCAACCTTAACACCACGCCTACCAATGACAGGTGCGATTTTAAAAAATATGAATCCAAAAACAACTGCAAACCCTACTCCAATACCTAGCATCTGCATATCAGAAAGTCCAAATCCATCAAAGTTTTCACTTAATCCGAGAATAGCTTCACCTAGTAAAAAAACACCATATCCCATGGCGATTCCTACTAGTGTAAAAACTATTCTAATCAGCTTGTTTAACAACCTAAATCCCTCCTCTTAACATGCCATGTTAATGCACCAAAATCAAACTAGCAAAATCAAATCGCTCTTTCGACCATGCTGCAAGCATCGTTAAGATCTATATCTCTTATTAATATTATTTCGCTTACAAGAATTTGCTTTGCATTAGAAAGCATCTTCTTTTCACCTGTAGAAAGTTTCTTTTCTCTATCGGTACGCATAAGATTTCTCACAACCTCGGCAACTTCAATAACATTGCCAGTTTTAAGTTTTTCCATGTTTTCGCGATATCTTCGGTTCCAGTTTGATGACATCTGGCTGGATTCGCCTTCCAGAGTCTTTAAAACTTTAACAAGTTCCGCGTCCGAAACAACAGAGCGGACACCAATCTCATTACTGCTATCAACAGGAATCATGATTTTCATATCTCCACAAGGAACTCTTAATATATAATATTTCCTAATCTCTCCAAGAATCTTCTTCTCTTCAATCTCCTCAATCACCCCTGCTCCATGCATCGGGTAAACAATCTTGTCTCCTATTGTAAACATATACTTCCTCCATACTCTCTACCTATTAAGTATAATCTAGCTGTTACTAAATTGTCAAGATGACAGAGATAAATTTTTAAGTTTATCATATAGTATTTTGCCTGTCAATAACAATTTTTTCACATTTTTTTCAAAAATTTTCAATTTTTTTCACGCTTTAGCATAAAGTAGCTTTTAGCTTGCATAACTTGCATACAATTTGCATACAAGTTCAGTTGAATTTTTTAACAAAATGTGATACCTTTGTCTTATATAGCGTTTTTGTATGAGCCTTCAAACAAAGGCAATCAGGTGAAATATTATGTATAAATTATTAATTGTTGATGATGAACGAAAGATAAGAGAAGTGATACGCGAATATGCGGAGTTTAACGGTTACTTAGTCAGTGAAGCAAATGATGGCTTTGCTGCACTTGAGCTTTGCAAAACCAAGGATTTCGACATAATAGTCATGGACATCATGATGCCAAGACTTGATGGTTTTTCTGCATGTCGCGAAATCAAAAAAGTCAAAGATATTCCAATCATAATGCTTTCTGCAAGAGGCGAAGAATACGATAAACTTTTGGGTTTTGAACTTGGTATAGATGACTATATTGTAAAACCTTTTAGCCCTAAAGAACTTATGGCAAGGATAAATGCAGTTCTTATGAGAAAAAATTCCACAGCAAAACCACTTTCCGAGGATTTAATCTTTGATGGACTTAAAGTTAATATTCTCGAGAGGGCTGTATATGTTGACGAGCATCAAATAGAACTGACACCGACCGAATATGATTTGCTCTTTTATCTTGTGGAAAACAAAAACTTGGCATTGTCAAGGGATAAGCTCCTTTCGGATTTATGGGGATATGATTTTTACGGAGATGATCGCATCGTGGACACTCACATAAAAAATTTGAGAAATAGCCTTGGCAAGTATCGTGACTTCATCGTCACTCTTAGAGGGGTAGGTTATAAATTTGAAACAAAGAATAAAGTTTGATTACAAAAGCCTAAAATTTAAATTATGGCTATATTTTGCCACCTTTGCTCTTTTGTTAATGGCTGTTTTGTGGACTTTGCAAATATTATTTCTCACCACTTCTTATCAAGACATGAAGATAAGGGCAACGATGGATACTGTATCGATTATTAGAGAGAATTTTGGAAACGAAAATTTCATAAATCTTGTTATGGAGCTTTCTATTAAAAACGACATGTATATTCACATAGAAACATTTGGTGGTGGCATTATTTTTTCGCCTGAAGCAGAGGGAAGACCACGCCCACACTACGCTTATGTCACCGAAATGGCAGAAGTTAGGGCGATGTTACTTCACAGCTCAGAGCCATCTATTTCTGTAATTATTCCCGAGCCAAGAACTGATACAAATATATTTGCTTACGCGACGTTTCTCGCCAACGACCCACCTTTTAATAGGGTAATTCTTTATATTTTTTCACCGCTTTATCCTGTTCATTCGACCGTTGCGATACTACGAACTCAGCTTATTTATGTTACGCTAATTTCCTTACTGCTGGCTCTTGCTATATCGTTTTACCTTTCAAGGCGAATAACAAAGCCGATTATGGCAATTACAAAATCCACCAGAAACCTTGCGAAAGGCGATTATGGCGTTGATTTTACGGACGGTCATTACACGGAAATCACTGAACTTGCAAGCACGCTGAATTCCACAGCTTCACATCTTGAAAAAACAGATACATTACAAAAAAGTATTATGGCAAATGTTTCGCACGACCTTAGAACTCCGCTTACTATGGTAAAATCCTACGCAGAAATGATAAAAGACATTTCAGGAGATGACCCAGAAAAACGAAATGCTCACCTTGATGTAATCATCGAAGAAGCCGACAGGCTGAGCTTGCTTGTAAGCGATATTTTGACATTATCAAAAGTACAGTTCGGTGCAATGCCACTGGAGATGACACGCTTCGATTTGAAAAGTGCTGTTACCAGTTTACTACACTCGTATGAACTTTACTGTGAAAGCGGAGGATATCAGATAATTTTATCTTGCAATCAAGAGTCCACAGTTGTTGCAGATCAAGAAAAAATCAAACAAGTTATATCAAACTTACTCGATAACGCTCTAAAGTATTTGGATAAAGATAAGCGTATCATAATATCGATTAGAAAAATTAATTCTAAGGTCAGACTTGAAGTTGTTGACCACGGTATAGGCATACCGCAAAGTGAACTTGCACAAATATGGGAACGCTATTATAAAGCTCCTGCAGATGATGCACGAATCACATCCGGCACAGGGCTTGGGCTTTCGATTGTAAAAGAAATTTTAGACCTTCACGATGCTAGTTTTGGTGTAGAAAGTGAGCTTGGCAAAGGAAGCACTTTCTGGTTTGAACTTGATGCCGCTGATAGTTAAGAGTACGCTGCAATAGCTTCTTTTAAGTTCTTGACAGGCACAAGCTTTATCGATGAATCGTCAAGCTTTGTGACATTTTTATGTGGAAGGATGATTTTTTCAAATCCCATCCTTGTGGCTTCTTTTACTATTTTTTCGGCATTTTGAATACTTCTCAAATCTCCAGTAAGCCCTATTTCCCCAAGAACTATTGTCTTTGCTGGGCAAGGCTTTCCTCTGAACGTTGAGTATATGGCAAGGGCTACAGCAAGGTCTGTAGAAGTTCCCTCTGGCTTTAGTCCGCCTACAACGTTCACGTACACGTCATGGTTAATAAGCGAAATGCCTGCTTTTCTATCTAACACAGCCAGTATCATGTTAAGCCTCGAAAGTTCTATACCTATTGCACTTCTCCTTGCAAATCCTACATTTGCAGGTGAAACAAGTGCTTGAATTTCAAGAAGCAGCGGTCTTGTTCCCTCATAAATCGCAGTAGCAACCGAGCCTTCTTCCCCAGCTTCCATGCCCTCAAGAAACGCTTGCGAGAGGTTTTCTATTTCGAGAAGCCCTTCTTCTGCCATTTCAAATGCACCTATTTCGCTCGTCGTTCCGTATCTATTTTTGTATGAACGCAAGATTCTAAGTTCTTGATTTCTCTCACCTGTGAAATTCAGTACACAGTCAACTAGATGCTCGACTATCTTTGGCCCTGCAAGTTCTCCGCTTTTTGTCACATGGCAAACTATAAAAACAGGAATGTTCTTTGTCTTGCCTATCTTGGCAAGTTCATTGCCACAAGCTCTAACCTGAGATACGCTTCCTTGTGCAGAATCCATGTCTGATGTGTACATCGTTTGGATTGAGTCGATTATAACAAAAGTTGGTTTAAGCTCATCTACCGCAGCAGATATCTGCTCCATGTTTGTTTCTGCAAGAAGATATAAGTCTTCCGCAGACTCTTTACAGATGCGGTCAAATCTCATTTTGATTTGTTCGATTGATTCTTCACCTGAAACATATAAGACTTTTCCATATTTTGATGCCACTTTTGCTGCTGCCTGTATGATAATCGTGGATTTTCCTATGCCCGGCTCACCTGAAATCAAAGTAAGCGAACCTTTAACAAGTCCTCCCCCGAGAACTCTGTTTAGCTCACCTATCCCAGTGTCAATTCGTGCGTGATTGTCCGTGCTTATTTCTGTAATTTTGCTCGCTTTAACACGTCCTGTTTCTTCTGGCACTGCACGCCTGCGTTTGTCGTTTTCATTGACTTCTACGATTTTTTCTTCTATAAAAGTATTCCATGCACCGCATATACACTGACCCATCCATTTTGGAGTGTCATACCCGCAGTCTTGGCATACAAATACAGTCTTTTGCTTTTTCGACATTTCAAATCCTCGTTTGTTTTCTTATTTGAAAAAGGCGGCTGAGGCTCTTAACCCTAACCGCCTTATTGTTAATCTTTTTAGATTAAGCTTCTTCGTCAGCTTTATGTTTTGCAATTACTTTATCTGCAAGATGCGCTGGAACTTCTTCGTATCTTTCAAAATTCATAACGAAGCTGCCTCTAGCCTGTGTCATCGAGCGAAGTGTTACTGCATAGTCAAACAGCTCTGCTTGCGGTGCTTCTGCCATAAGTTTTTGTCCGCCTGCTGATTGTGGCTCCATTCCAAGAATCTTACCTCTTCTCTTGTTCATGTCACCCATAACGTCGCCCATGTACTCGTCTGGAACTAAAACGTCAAGTCTCATGATAGGCTCAAGCAGACAAGGTTTTGCTTCTACGATACCTTTTTTGAATGCAAGCGATGCAGCAATCTTAAATGCCATCTCGTTTGAGTCAACATCATGGTAAGAACCATCGTATAAAACTGCTTTTACGTTTACTACTTTACAGCCTGCAAGAGGACCTCTGTCCATAGACTCTTTAAGTCCTTTTTCTACTGCTGGAACGTAGTTCTTAGGAACTGAACCACCGAATAGTTCTTCGCTGAACTCAAATTCTTCTTGTGATGGTGAAAATCTAATATGAACATCTCCATACTGACCTGCTCCACCTGACTGTTTCTTATGTTTACCTTGCACGTCTGAGCTTCCTTTGATGGTTTCTCTGTATGCAATCTTTTGCTCTACGGTTTGTACATCAACGCCAAATTTATCTTTTAGTTTTGCTGTGATAATTCCAAGCTGTATCTCACCTTGTCCACCGATAAGTGTCTGACGAGTTTCGCTATTTCTTTGAAGTACGAATGACGGATCTTCTTCCATAAGCTTGTTGAGTCCTGTTCCGATTTTTTCTTCTTCGCCTTTAGCTTTTGGCTCAACTGCAAGGAATAGTGACGGTTGCGGGAACTCTACAGGTGGATATTTTATGAAGTTTGCTTTGTCGCAAAGTGTATCGCCTGTTTGAGTGTATTGAAGTTTAGCTATCGCAAGGATATCACCAGCAGCTACGCTTGGTGCATCGCCTTGAGTTTTACCTCTAAGGAAGAATATTGCTCCCAGCTTCTCACTTTTTTCTGTTCTTGCATTGTATGCTTCTTGTCCAGATGTAACTTTACCCGAAATTACTTTTGCAAGTGAAATCTTACCAAGGAACGGGTCTGCTATTGTCTTGAAAACGAACATTGACATAGGTGCATTTGGGTCGCACTTTCTTGTCACTTCGTTGTCAGAACCGTCAACTGCTTTGTACTCTGCATGGTCTGTCGCTTTTGGTACATATTTGATGATAGCATCAAGTGCTTCTTTGATTCCCTCGCCTTTTACAGATGAGCAAGTCAAAATTGGAGCGATTCCGCCCGTTGCGATTCCTGAAAGAAGACCTTTGCTGAATTCTTCTTCTGTGAATTCTTCGCCACCGAAAAATTTATCAAGAAGTTCTTCGTCAGTCTCTGCGATTGCTTCATTAAGAGCATCTTTATCATCAAGAGTTACTACCGAAGTACCAAATTTATCTTTTAAGTCTGAAATTAGTTGATCTACATTTACATTTTCTTTGTCAGTTTTGCTGATTAAAAAAAGTCTTGGCATATCAAATTGCTTACACGAATTCCATGCTTTCTCTGTTCCTACTTGAATTCCAGATGACGCATCAACCAAAATAATTGCCGCTTCAACGCCTCTTAGTGCTGAATTCACCTCGCCGACAAAGTCGAAAAATCCTGGAGTATCAAGAAAATTGATTTTTACTTTATCATATTCAACGGGAACAATCGAAGTGCTTATTGAATATCCTTTTTCGATTTCCATTTTGTCATAGTCCGACACTGTGTTGCCGTCCTCAACTTTACCTAGCCTGTTTACGACTCCTGTCGCTAACAATGCAGCTTCAAGAAATGTTGTCTTCCCACAACCTCCGTGTCCAAGAAGTGCAACGTTCCTAATCGTATCACTCGTATAGCCTTTCATATACCAGACCTCCCATATTTTTTAAATTAATTATTACATTAATATTTGCATAACAAATATTATATCATTTGAATGTTCAAATAGCAATTGCATTATTATAAAAATCAAAGTATAATAATTCCCATAACCAATGAAAGGATTTTGTGCTCGCGATGAAAAACAAAAAATGGTATCAATATCTTGATAAAATAGCAAATGTCATTGAAATTGCAATAGCTGTGATGCTTTTAATCGTAATTGCATTAAAGGCAGTTGAGATGGCAATACACGCCCTTGGCTTCCCAGTAATTATCCTAGAGTTGGAATTTAACGCAATTTTGGCTTTGGCTCTTAACCTTGTAATTGGTGTAGAATTTGTAAAAATGTTATACAAGCATACGCCTGCTTCGGTTATTAATGTTCTATTGTTTGCGACTGCACGTCTTATGATTGTAGGCTACGAAAACACCATTGATATCTTGCTCGGAGTAATTGCTATTTCTGGATTATTTGCAGCAAAGAAATTCTTAATTGACAATTCTCCTGAAGAAAAAAAACTCTGCGGCGAAAAAGTGTCACCTGACACCCCAGTTGCCGAAAACCCTGTTGATAAACAAGTTTAGGCTTTTACAAACATATCCTTAAACTCAATTAATTTAATATTATCGCTTGCCCTGTTTAGTGCGGCAGTTGTGAAACCACTCTTTGAGAAAAGGTAATAATACTTGTCTTTGTGGTTGAAAATCTCAGCTTTACCAATAAGCTCATCTATAACGCTTTCTGGTAATTTTTCATTTCGCCATTTACATTCGCAAAATATGGCTTTGTTGCCGTCGCTATTTACAGCAATTAAATCAATCTCCTGTTCAGTTTTTGTGATAGGATTGTTTCCCCACCACCTGCCAATTTCCGCTGCATGAAAAGGTAATTTCAATTTCCACATATATTCTTTGCAAATTTGTTCAAAAACCTCCCCCATAAAACTAGGAATTTGCTCTTTGATTTCGTCATACACGGGGTCGTCCAGACCTAATCTAATTCTTGAAATATTTTTATAAACAAATCTGTACCAGAACCTAAACATTCCATCATTTAGACGGTAAATGCTTTTTTTTGAAGTTGGTTTTTCAAGAACAGGGATTTCTCGTTTGATAATTCCAAGTTCAGATAAGTTTTTTAAATACTTCACGCAAATGCTACTGTCTAGATTAGTTTTTGTTTTTATCTCATTAACCTTAGTAGCACCTGTCGCAACCGCTGTTATAATTGAGTTGTATAATGCAGGTTCTCGCAACTCTTGATTTAACAAGTTTGTTGGTTCTTCAAAAAGAACCTCGTTGCTATCTAGAAAATTACTTTTGATGTTATCTTCAATGTTTTTATCATTGTTAAAAAGCTGTAGATATTTTGCTATCCCGCCTGTAACGCCATAAGTTATCGCTTTTTCTTCTTCTTTCATACTCTTACAAAACTGCTTGCTCGTTTCATAGTCAAAAGGAAGCGTTTTTATTTGCCCTGTCCGTCTACCGTACAGCGGGCTTTTGTGCCCCATAACTTGTTTTTCCATAAAAGACATAGACGACCCGCAAAGAATAATAAATATATTAGTATCTTTTAGCCTGTGGTCTATTTCTATCTGCAAAAGTGATGAAATTCCCGAATAACTTTTCGCAAGATATGGATATTCATCCATTACTAATACAATCCTTTGCTCCTTTGCATACTTGTGAATATCAGCGAAAGCTTCTTTGAAATCAGTATATACTGCATTGCCTGAAAAACCATATAGAGTTTCGCGAACAACAGAAGAAAAGCTGGCTAGATTTACCGCTTTTGTGTCCTCAACGCCTGTGAAGAATATCGCTTTTTTGTCCTTGATGAACTCTTTGATAAGCTCAGTCTTTCCGACACGCCTTCGACCATAAATGCAAAAAAAATCGAATTTCCCTCTATTATAATGTTCATTAAGTGTTTTTAATTCTCGCTCTCTGCCAATAAACATAATTTATACACTCCTTCATGAAGTATGATATCACAGATTAAAACCACTGTCAATGTTTAGTGCGTTACGATTCAGTGCATTATGATTCCCTAGATTTCTCGGATTTCTTTTTTGTTTTTCCGTCCAATATGCCATTTGAAAAATAACACTGTCAAAAATGACACCACAAACCTGCATCCGATTGTTATTATTGGATTTACTCCAAGCCACCAGAAAAGAAGTGTAGTTTCAACTACAGCATGAAGTGGCAGTAAGAAACACATCGTCAAAAATATATCGTCTTTGCTAAGATTGTATTTTTCTTTGGCAAATATAATCGCACCTGCACCATATGAAACTCCTGCCGCACCGCCGATAAAAAGTGGCACTATTGAATCTTTTGACACTCCAAGAAATTTTGTTATTCCTTTAGCTTTTTCGCTCAACTTTTCAAGCACTTTGTAATCAAGCATAAGCTGAAGTGCTATCATAATAGGGAAAATCACTATAACTATCGTCGTTATAATGCTAAGGCTTCCTGTCAATCCTTCTCTTAAAACAACTGTAATCCAATCTACCATAAGTTAAGCACCACCCCAATAAAATTTAATGCAACGCCCACAATCATCGCTGCTAAAATTCTGTGTATAGTAAAAAAAGTCGCCGAAAGTCCCAGTTTCCTGACAATTGCACCTTCAACAGGGAGCGAATGTGCGATAAGTGCCATAACTGCTACAATCGTGACCGAATAACCTGATAATTCCACCGCACCCATCGCGGCAATAACTGCATACTCGTCAAGTAAATAACCCGTAATAATTGGGAGCGCCGCTTCTCCTGAAAGACCAAACAAACCCATAAATGGGGCGAACCAATTTACTAGCATGTCCATTGCAGGAGTATGCCTTAAAATCGTAATAAAAAAGTAGACTGGAATAATTACTTTGATAAGAAACCAGCAACATCTAATACCATTCATTATTCCGTTTTTGACTGACTGTACTAACACCCTGCTCTCCTTAGTTACTCCGCCGCTTTAAAATTGTACAGCGGTTTTATTGACGTCACAACTTCTGCGGTTTCTTCAATATGGTCGAGAATCTCATTTATTGGTTTATATGCCGCCGGTGCTTCATCAAGCGTGCTTTTGTTTATAGTAGATGAATATATACCAATCATCGATTTTTCAAATTGAGTAAGCGTAATGCTCTCTTTTGCCACAGTGCGGCTCATGATACGTCCTGCCCCGTGCGGTGCCGAATAATTCCAGTTTGCATTGCCTTTGCCAATACAAATAAGGCTCCCATCACGCATATTTATAGGAATCAACATTCGTTCGTCTTTTTTTGCAGAAATCGCCCCTTTGCGAAGTATCATCGAATTAAGGTCGATATAATTATGTATCGTAGAAAACTGTTCTTCTATCTTAAATTTAACACGTTTTTCTAGCTCTTTAATAATTGCTTTACGATTTAAGTCTGCATAACTTTGTACTATAGACATGTCATGCAGGTAGTCCTGCATCCGCTCATCTTCGAGATACGCAAGAACGCGGTCAGCTTTTTTGCCTTTTCGTCCAAGCTTATCAGCCGCTAAGTTTTGGTAATACTCACAAACTTGCTTGCCGAGATTTCGACTTCCTGAGTGAACGACAAGATAAAGCTTATCGCTCTCATCTTTGCCAAGCTCAATAAAGTGGTTGCCACCTCCGAGTGTGCCAATAGATAGTCTGGCACGTTTTAAATCAACATGCCTCGCACATTTTAAATCGTCCAAATTAATCTCATCTACAAAGTGATGTGGCTCTTTTCGAATATTAAATCCCGAAGGAATGTATTGATGTATGGCTTTGTCAAGCTGTGAAAGCTCGACATGCTTATCTTTAAGTATTGCTGTTTCCATGCCACAGCCGATATCTACTCCAACGAAATTTGGAACCACTTTATCCGTAATCGTCATAGTCATGCCTATTGTGCTTCCCATGCCTGCGTGAACATCAGGCATTATTCGGATTTTGCTTCCAGACATGAACTTTTGCTCAAGCAAATGCTGTATCTGCGTTGCCGCACTTTGCTCCACGTTGTCAGTGTAAATTACAGCTGTATTATATTTACCGCTAAGTTTAATCATTAATGCTCTCCAAAAAAAATACTATTAATATATTATACTATAAAAATGAGATATGCGAATTTTTTATTATAAAGATTCCAAAAATGATTTGATACGGTCAAAAACATGATTGGATTGGAAGATGTCGTTGTGGCGTGCATGATAAAGTGTCATAAAATCCACTTCACCAGAAAACAGCCCAGCAAGCTGCTCTGATGACGAAAATGGCACAATCTCATCACGATGCGATGCTATTACAAGCACTGGACTTGTTACATAAGGTGCGTATTCATCAGACGGGAATTTTTGCCTCACAAGAAATCTCATCGGTCCTCGAAACATTGGAATTACATTGTTAAAAAGGTCATATCCGTTTGCAAACGGTGCTACGACAATCAACCCAGCAACAGGTCTGCTTGCTGCAAGATGCACAGCAGGACTTGTGCCTAAACTAAAGCCCATTACAACAATCTGCGTTTCGTCTACATTTGGAAGCGATGCCGCAAAATCAAATACAAATAACGCTTGCTCATACATATTGCGATAATTAGGTCTTCCATCGTTTAGCCCATAACCTCTATAGTCAATAAACAGATAATGATGCCCTGAAAAGTATTCCCACTGGCCTGACATTTCACGCACACGCATATGCCGATGTGAAACTTCTCCGTTTCCACCAAAGTATATTATAAGTGGTGCTATTTCATCACTTGCATGATACATCATACCGTGATAAGTTCTTCCGCTTTCAGTTGTGAATGCAATTTCAGTAAAACCTTGCCTGCCTTGCAAAAATTCACGACTTCGCTCATCACTTACATTATGAAATATCATGCCATCTTGCAAAGCAAAAACAGCCACGCATATCAAAAGCCACACAAATACGATTGAACCTAAAATGCGTCCAATAAATTTCACCATCATGGTCTACCTTGAACATAAGGTATATGTTCGACTGGTGCCCAATCAGTGATTGGATTCCATCTCAAATCCAGCCACATCACGCCAGAAAGCTCTGAAAATGGTGACAAATCAATGATTTGATTACTCTGTAAAAGCAACCACTTCAAATTCGTAAGGTCTGAAAGTGGTGATAGGTTAGTTATTTGATTGTTTTGTAAATATAAGTACGTCAAATTTGCAAGGCTCGAAAGTGGCGTCAAATCGTTAATTTGGTTGTCGCTCAATGATAACTCGTTTAAGCCTACTATGTCTGAAAGCGGCGACAAGTTAGTGATTTGGTTATTGCCTAAAGACAGATTACTCAAATTTATTAGACTTGAAAGTGGTGTCAAATCACTGATTCGATTGCCATGAGCCCACAAGGTTTCCAAACTCGTAAGGTCTGAAAGTGGCGACAAGTTGCTGATATAGTTGTTTCTTATAAGTAAACTCGTCAAATTCATTAAATCCGAGAGTGGCGACATATCGCTTATTTGGTTATTATCCAATACCAAACTCGTCACTTCTGTAAGGCTTGAAAGTGGTGACAAATCAGTGATTTGGTTGTAACCTATCCAAAGGCGTTCCAAATTTACAAGACTTGAAAGCGATGATATATCGCTTATTTGGTTGCTACTCAAACGCAAATCTGTCAAGTTAACAAGGTTCGACAACGGTGATATATCGACAATTCTATTATCACTTATTTCCAATCCTTTCAAATTTTCAAGTTCCAAAAGTGGTGTCAAGTCAGTAATTTGGTTATTATACAATGTCAAATATGTTAGATTCTTTAGATTGGAAAGTGATGATATATCAGTGATTTGATTGTTACGTAAAAGCAATTCTGTCAGACTTTCGAGTTCTGAAAGCGGTGACAAATCGCTGATTTCGTTATGACTTAAATGCAGTCGCTGTAAATTTTCCATATATCGCAAATTATCAAAATCTCCACATAACCCCATACCGTCTAAAAACAGTTCTGTTGTTGTTACGCTAAACTCTTCACGACCTATCGCTACATAGCCATCAACTACTCCTGAAACAATTGGTGATGGAATATTCTCTGGTCGCGAAATGTCTTCTCTGTCGCATGCAACAAGTCCTATGCTTAATGCAAGTATTGAAATTACCATTATTAGTTTTCTATTCATAATTATTTGTATACTCCTAATATTTTCTACCTCTATTATACTACAAAAGTCCAATATGCAACTTCACTTTTTGAAAAATAAAAAAACGGCTTCACTATCAAGCGTTGCCGTTTTGCTTCAATACCTTTGCTACATAGGTGACGGAATTTTTCCGTGTAACAAGCCTAAAGTGGTTTCATCGTTGGGATTAATCTTTGAGGTTTTTCACATGTTGCCATAAGTCGTTATATGCCTATTTTTCAACGTTTGTGTGTCCTCTTGTTTTTTATATATTGTTATATCTTCACGCATTTTTACCAAAATTGGTGTCAAAATTGGTGTCAAAATTATGCTATGAAATCTTTATTTTTCCCTCTAGTTTAGCAAATGTTTCTTTCTTCTTGTCATCAGTAGCTTTGGCATAAATATTCATAGTGGTTGAGATGTCACTATGCCCCATGATTTCTTGAATGACTTTCAAATTGGTTTCATTTTCACAAAACCTTGTGCAAAATGTGTGTCGTAAATTGTGTAGTGTGAAATCAGGAAGAATTACCGGCACTCTTTTCTCTTTTTTAGCTAATAAGTTTTCTTGTTCATTGCAAGCTTTGATAATTCTCTTGATTGCTCGATTGATAGTATGAGGACTATGTATACAGCCTATCTTGTTCGTAAATATAAATCCACTATACCCATCAATCACCGTTTCATTTACGCCATTTTTCATTTGGTTTTTCCGTTCATGTAATAACGCTTTTCTCACTTCATTAAGCATTGGAATATAGCGTATTCCTGAACTTGTTTTGGGTGTAGTTACACGAAACATACATTTTCCGTCGTCCTGTTGTCGATAAATTGTATTGTGGTTTATCGAAATAAGACCATTTTCAAAGTCGCAATCTTCCCAACGCAGACCTACAATTTCCCCCGCTCTGCCACCTGTTCCCAAGAATACCGTTATTATTGACAACCAGTGTTTATAGGTCTTTGATTTTGATACAAAGTCAACAAATTTTTCTTGTTCTGCAATAGACAACGCATGTCGCTTTGGCTTTTCCCAATTATGCCCTTTCTTTATCTCGGTCATGATGCCTGCACATGGATTTGTCCTTATGTGTCCGTCACGAACTGCCAAATTAAAAACAGGGTGCAATATTGTATGAACTATTTCCATACTGTTTGGTTTGAACCCTCTTTCTTCAATTAAATGTAGATAGAATCTTTTAATGTCTGAATACTTAATTGAAGAAACTCTTTTATGACCTAACTCATCACGCACATACTTGTTATACATATAGTTGTAATTTGTACGAGTTGATTGCTTTAGTTGCGTTTTCCCTGACATATATAACGAGAACATCTGATTCACCGTGATATTACATGATATTGCATATATGTTGTCCATAACATCACGCTTTATAACATCTGCTTTCTCTCTTAGTTCTGTCAAGGTGTCCGCATAAATTGTATGTCTTTGTCCACCTCTTAGGCTGTAACGGTATTGATATCTACCGTCAACTCTATAACTCTCACCCTCTTTTAACACCCTGCCTTTGGGGTCTTTTCTTCTTTCTGCCATAGGCTCTTTCTCCCTTTTATAAGAAAAAGAGTCTACCTACTTTAGTTTTATTTTATCACAAATAGACTCTTTTTTCAAGTTACATCAACTAATTAATCAAGCAATAACTTTCATATTGAATATGCTTTTTCAATGTAGATGTCAAAGACTTTTCGCTTGATTAAGCGTTTGCTCCCCACCCAAAGAACAAATGGACAATCATCATGGCTCGTAAGCTCTCTTAGTCTATTTATTCCAATTCCAGAGTAGATTGCTGTTTCTTCAATGGTTAAATTTGACTTTTCCCAAATCGGAACTTGCTTCATATAATCTCTCCTTTCCAAATCAAAGGAATAACACTTCTATTCGTCACTATCCGTGAAGTAGCTAATAGCTTCTTCATATGTAGTTACATTCTTGGTCTTAACGTATTCATTCTCGAAGTCTGGCTTTATAAGGTCTTTTCGCAAATGACTTTTATAAATCACCTCTGCTCTTTTCAAACCTTTTGAACAGTAATACAAATGGTCGTTCAAATCAATTCTTGTTTTCATCATCTCTTTTGTGATATATTTTGTCATGTATTTTGAAATACTCTCTGCGTTTCTTATTTCTTCTAAGCTTATGTATCCGAACGCTTTCGCATACTTCTTCCAGTTGAACACTTTAATACCTTTTCTTATTTTCTCTAAAATTTTCAATGGCAACTTATCTTGCATTGTAAATTCCGTTAATTGCTGTTTTGGTAAACCCATTATCAGCCCATGCATATGCCATGACTTATCTTTATGCTGCTCAGGAATCAGTAAGTATTTTATTTCTATCTCATTCAAACGATTATAATTGTTTAACCACTTCGATAATTTTTTCTTAAAACCGATTAAATCTTTCCTGTCGTGAATCTCTTTATTCAGGGTCATGGTTGTGAAGTATTTCCAGTCATTACACATCGCAAGTTCAAAAATTCTGGACTTTGTTCTGGATATACTACTGTCAAATTTTGCAGAACTATTCGCAGTATTCTTCTTGCCCTTGCTATTTTCTTCTTCAAAGCCTGCTTTCCGAAGTACTCTGTGTAGTACGATTCGGTAGTAATCTTCACGAAATTTCTTCATAACTGCAATATCACGCTCATACACGTCACTCTTGCCGACATGTAAAAATCTATTCAAGTAATCACCTCTTTCTGTCTTAGGTAGTAACATATGTTACTTAGTCAAGTAGTACCACCGCCATAGGCGGTGGGCGGTCTTGCCTTGCTTCCGCTTCGCTTCGCAGGCAGACCGACCCAAAATATTTAGCGATTCATCGCCTGCCTAATGGTGTCGCCCACGCTCTCAAAATCATCAACGACAACCTTTACTCGCTCAATGCCCTTGCCATCAATTAGCAAATAACCCTCGCCCAAACTGTTATTGTCAGTCATGCTATCTTTGACATCGGGTGCTAACATCTGCTTCTGCTCCTTTGATAAGTTCCCCAACATTAAGATTTTTCGGAACGAATCTCTTGCACCTGAAACGAAGTATGAAGCATCCGCCCTTTGCAATCCTATGATTGGAACAAATTTATAGGTTCGTGCTAGTACCAAAATTTCGGATAATCTTGTTTTCAGCTCGTCAGATTTTTTCTTTTCAAGTGATAGAATGAAAGACCCCCACTCATCGACGAATAAATATTGTGGAGTGCCTGCGACCCCTTTTGCTTGTTGTTCTTTGAACGCATTATAGAAGTCTTGAAGTCCTTGCTCGCAATCCAAATAGCCATAATAGTTCGGAGAGTCAGCAAATTCTTTAAAATCGTACTGCTTAAAATCCAGTACCCAGAACTTCGCAGATGGTTGGAATTTGGCGATTTTTGCCATCAAGGCTTTCATTGCAACCGTTTTGCCTGTACCAGTTGCGCCAACGATGAGCATATTAATTAAGGAATCCACATCATCGCTTCCTACATATCCGTCATCAGGCGAAAGCACAAAGGGCTTTGCATACTTGCGTGGAATTGCATAAATTAAAGTAGCCTTTGCCTTATCGCCAAGTTCTAGGGCATAGATTTTTAAGTTTAGTGTTGTTTCAAGGCTTGCCTTATTGTCATCAAAATCAGCCATCGAAAGCCCAACGTTATTAAACTCGTAAATCGCACCATATTGTTTGTTTTTATCGGTCTTTTTTGATAACAAAGTTGGGTACTTACCCATATGGTTCTTTAGTCCTGCACTTTCAAAAGCCTCTTGAAATTTTCGCTTTTGGAAAATCCCCGTTGACAGGCGGAGCAATTGCACAAGGCACACAAGACCTATAAGTACAAGGGATAGGAATATTAGGGTGAGTGTTAAGTCACTTAACCGTTCCCTAATAAATGTCGGAATCTGACCGACTAATGCATATCTTTGCGACCAAGCAAGCAAGGCGACAAGGATATATCCAATGACTAGACCATACTTTTTATGGTCGGTTAAGACTTTTTTCATCTTATTAATTCCTTTCTAATTTCAATTTTTAGTTTGCGGTATGCATTGGCATACCGCCACCAATCAATATTACTGACCTGAATTAAGTTTTACATTCTTCCCATGCGTTAGCTTGATTAACTCAATTTCTGCTTGGTCTAGAAACACAACTTTCTCAACATTTTCAGTAATTTTCAGCACCACGCAGTAGTACGAATTACCCGTCTTACTGGACTGACGCTGTTCTAAAATTGCTGTAGATTCATTTGTTTTCCTCCTTCTTCAAATTTGGTATATATAAAAAAGCCTGACAGTCACAGCATTTCTGCTATGATGTCAGGCTCTATTTCTCTTACGGATTCGGCTCTATACTTTTTCTATATTTAATTCTTAGCTACTCTTAAAATGTTACTTCTTGGATTTTGTTGCATCTAGTACACTTGATTTCCAAAGTTCCACTCATGGTTGTGATTTCGTTAAACAAACGCCAGTCACATCTTTTGCATTCGATTTTTCTTCTCATTTTGATTGCCCCCCTATCATCGTTTTAAGTCAAAAGCCTTTGCCTTTAATTCAAGTAAGCTCTTTTCTTGTTCCTCAAAAGATTTTGCTTCAAATTCTGTTAACCAGTTCGACTTTGCTTTGTTTTGTTTTTCGTCATGCTGGCTGGATTCTTCAAGCAGTTTATAGACTGCAATGTTGATAAGAAAGTTCACAGTACAATTTTCCTGCTCCGCTAATTGTACGAGTTCCTCATACTTTTCCTCTGAAACTCTCGCTCCTGTTGATTTGGTTTTTCCGATTGTTCCAAGTGGATTGAAAGAATCACTAAATTTTTGTCTAAACAACCTGTCAAATACTTCTCCTGCTTGCTCAACCAATTTTTTATCTACGCTCATTTCCCTGTCTCCTTTGCCAATGTGTACGCTTGTACACCTGTTTACATGTTCACATTGTAGCATGTAAAACAAATACTGTCAATACAAAATTTGAAAAAAATTTAAAAAATTTTTAAATACTATAAAAACCTTGCAATTGCAATGATTTTCGGCATTAAAAAAAGCGGTCAGAATGAACCAACCGCTTTTAAAACCATATTTTTATTACTAGTCTGAAAAATTTAACGCACCCAGTCGAAAGAATCCCAAGAGTCATCAATCACATATCTTCGCTCCGCTAATGGTGCGTTTAGTGGCTGTCTCCAAAAGCTGCGAGGATTCCAATTTGCGTTGTTTCTATTTCTTTTAAGTTGTCCTGCTTCAATTTGTGCGTCAAAATAGTACCATGTTCCGTCTATGCGTATTGCCGACCATGCATGAGCTGATCTTGCACCATTAGCACTCACAAAATAACCTGTTACAAATCCTGTTTCAAACCCTAAAGTATTTGCCATAAGATTTAGAAGTGCTGTGAAGTGGCTACAAACCCCCTCGCCTCTAATAAGTAATTCCCACGCCAAATTATAAGGTTGAGATACTCCAAATATCACCTCTCTTGTTACAGTTACAGGATTACCACCAACAAAACTTGTGACCGGTACTTCAAAAATATTTGGTGGTTGTGGAATTATATTTCTAGGCGGTCGGCGTGAACCATCTATAACCGCACCATCTCGCTCATCATAATAAGCAAAGTTCCTAATGATGAAATCATATACAACTTCTAATTGCTGAACTGGTGAGTACACGCCTACAACTAACTCTCGTGTAAATCCCTCGAGAAACCGCATAAATTCTTGCTCTAGTGATGAAGCATTAACTGGTATATTTTGCTGTGGTGGTTGTGTTGGTGTTTGTCCATCTGACATCGTAATTGTTACAGCTCTTGTTTCTGGATTCCAGTCCACATCAGCACCGAATAGTTCAGAGATGACCCTTATCGGAACTAATGTTCTGCCATTTGCAATTATCGGCGGTACGTCAAGATTACTCGCAGAGTTAAATTGTGGTGCAATTACGACTGGAACAAAGTCACTACCCACCACTTGAGCAAAAACAACTTCAAGTCCAGAGTATTTTATAGAAACCACATTTATATTTGGCTGTACTTCAAAACCCCCAATTTGAAATGGGTAAATACGGCTAATATTAACATTAGCCTCCCAACTTACTTCTGCACCAAAAGCTTCTGCAATTGCACGAAGCGGAATCATAGTTCTGCCATCAACAATTACCGCAGGGGCGTCAATCGTAATTGTTTGACCGTTTACTGTCATTTGGTCACTTCCGATGGTTGTGGTTATTGTTGTCATAACTCCTCTGTTTGTGTCACTTGTATTTGCGGAAGCAATTGTTGTCGCCATTACGAGCATGAATGCGACCACTAAAATTTGTATTATTCTCGTTTTCATGTTCTCTATCCTTTCTGTGTTTTAGATATAAATCAACTGCTTGAAAACTTGACATGATACCAAGTTCCCAAACAGTTAAACTTGCTTCTAATATATGTAGCTCTTTTGCTGATTCATTAGCTTATAAACCTAAATCTTTTTTCAATTTATCTTTGTCCGCAACAAGAGGTTTGCAAATTTCATAAATCCACTCGTTATCTGTAAGTTGTTTTTTTCTGTATTCGAGTTGTGCAGCAACAGAAATTAATGTTGTAAGCTGTATTTTTCTTGTTTTCGTACAATATCCCTCAATAGTGCTAGGCTTAAAATCGTATTTCTCTGAAAACTTTATCACCCCACCATCTTCTTTTATCATGTCTTGAAATTCTTGGCTAATTAAATACATTTTAGCTCTCCTCTTATCGTTTTAAATTTTATGTTAGCTATAACTATTACTATTTTGGTTCTTGAAAAATTTTCTTGAACCTCTTAAATATTATGATTGAATTATTAGTTTACTGTACCCCAATCTCCCGGTCTAGATCCATCAGTTACATAATCTGGCAAAATCATCGTTCCGCCCTCTGGTGGTGGAGACTGCATACCTTCACCCCAAGTATGACCTTCGAATAAAGACTGCCCCTCAACGAATGTATTGTTATGATTTCCAGTTGCAGGAGTATACGGTGCTTCCGCAGGTGGTGGCGTTTGTGCCGGTTGTTCTACTACAGGCTGTTGCGTTTGAGTTTGTGTTTGTGGTGCAGGCGT
>Ga0123355_10001675_pt1 | contig 30862 bp, 21 predicted proteins | sample TergutEmb28metaG_3_FD_89872 | JGI IMG/M metagenome (GOLD analysis project Ga0123355, IMG submission 89872) | Embiratermes neotenicus P1 segment gut microbial communities from Petit-Saut dam, French Guiana - Emb289 P1 | ecosystem: Host-associated > Arthropoda: Insects > Digestive system > Gut ... | reverse complement strand
TTTTGAAAGACTGATCCGCATCTCATATAATTCCCTCCCTTGTTTTTTTGGGGTGTAGGGGGGGGGGGGGGAGGGAGGGAGGGGGTTGTTGGGGGGGGGGGGGGGGGGGGGGGGATTTGAGTGCAAGACATGCACTAGTCAGGCGTGTGACTTCTTCCCCTACCACGAAGCGGAAACACAGACGGCACAGAGAAAAACAGGTGAAACAGCGGGTTGGGAAACTAGCATGAGATTTCGGAGTAGACCGTTTTATACATTTTTGTATCTTTCGTTCCGTGCGTTGTCTATGGCTCATTCATAACACTTAACAAACAAAATGCATGATAACACTCAAACAACATAGTGCACAATGTATAAAAAGCGTGCATTTTGTTGGTTGAGTTGTGTGAACCTGTATATGTCTTGCAATTTTAGTCGAGTGTCCGGATAACTGAAAGCTGCGGTTCGTGAAAAGACGCACTCTTTATACTTTGAAACTATTCTGTGACTGCTCATAACCAAGTCAGCGAAAATATAGGTAATCCGTGCTTTTTTCGGTTGTTACCGTTGTAATTTAGCTGTGGTTATACTAGCGTCGTATGCGAGTACTCTATGCTGTAGGTTAAAGTTCGCCATTTTATAACAGTGCCGTTTCCGTTGTTCAGGAAGGATTGCTTAGTAAATTGGGTCTCTGTGGATAGCAGCACAGGTAGGGTCTGTTTTAATTTGTGTGAATTGGATCTACTTTATAATAGTTTGATACGTTCCATATTATGTTAATTAAATTAAGAAATGTATTTATAGGGTCGCGATCACTCCACGGTTAAATTCATACAGATCTGGTTAAAATTCCAATTAAATGGTGAAACTGTGTCGAGTATAAAGTAATGGAATTAATGTGTTTGTATTCTTGCACTTACTGCCTTGAAGAGGGTTAAATGAGTGGCCGGAACATGTCGGTGGTTACTGTGTAATAAAAGTACATTCATACAAGCAAATTGCTTTTGTTGGCCTTTTTAATAAATTTTATACGCTATAGTAGTTTGACGCGTAATGTCAGTACACCGAACTATATATGCTGGAATGTGTAAGAGTGAACGTACGAGGTGTAGGCGATGCGTATGTAATATTGCTCAAGAAGTATGAAGCACAGGAATGAAAATAAGCACACTTTGGTAGGATGTATGTTAGGGTATTACATTTTTCAAGTTTTTATACGTGTTCCGTGAGACGGTGGGTGGCATAGCACATATATTTAACCATTCGTCCCGAATTTTCGGGGACAGACCTCAGAACAATTCTAATGTCCATGCCTATTTTTGTCCCACTTTTTTTTTTCTGATTTTTTTTTTTCCACTTTCCTGATAATATTTGGAACGGAGATTTCTTTGGGTCTTGTTAGTGATATTCATAATGAGATGGTAGCAGTGCTGCGCATGGATTAGTAGGCAGTGACGATGGATGTAAGATATAAACAGAAGGGGTATGCACCTGCACATGTGTGAATGTTCATTTCACACTTGTTTAGGTGTATTGGATGTAACTGTTGGTGTAGTAAGTAGCCTGTATCCACCCTCTTGAGTTCTTGCAAAGTGGTGGGCAATGGTGGAATGTGAACCTTATGTACTCCCAGGAGAAGAAATCAGGTCATGTAAGGTTAAGGGGTTGATGTGGTCAAGTTCCAGGTTACATCTGCCAATTCATTTCTGTGGAACATTCTGTCAGAGATATCCTAACTGCAATATGGAAATGTGGAGGTGCTACATCTTGTCAGATTGGCATGTCATTAGAACTCTGTTTTACCAAAATTGGCATGATTAATTTCTCCAGCATGTGTATGTACACTACACTAGGCACAGTGTCTTCGAGAAGAAAGGGCCCAGAATCTTTCTGTTTGGGCATAGCACAAAAGACATTGAACTTTGCTTTTATTCAATGCACGCAGTTTGTCGTCCCCCAAGATTCTAATGTTCTGTTGGTTAATGTACTTGGAAAGATGGAAAGTGGCAGCATTACTAAATGCAATTCTGGCTGTGAAAAGTTCGTTATCTTCATGTTTTGAAAGAACATTTAATGAATTTCTTTGTCTTTGTTACATGTTGCTACAATTGGTTTGTATTTGTAACTTTTAAATCTCAGATGAAGTCACAGAATTTTTTGTATTGCCAGTTGTGACTTATGTAGTTGTTGGGGTGCTTGTCCTGTTGATTTTCTTGGACTGCAAATGAAAGATGCTTGAGTTGCAATCATTCTAGCATCACTGACTGGTTGTTGTTCACTAGGCTGTCTGCCTTTACAAATGTAACCATCCTTATGGAACAATGCATTCTACTTTCAAATTGACATTTTTATTGACAGAGTTTGATTAATGATAACAGAACATGAGGGATGAGATATTTCACATCTGTGATAGTAGCGCCACTGGTGGCATGACTGGAAATTCAAGGAGTGCAGTTTCAAATCTTGATCATATGTGCAGCCCAAGTATATTTAGTTCTGTGCCATCTAGTTTCAGGGTAATATATTAAAATGATGTACATTGTATGAGCTTACCCTGTATTTTCCACAATTTGTCCCCTGCTGTTAGCATCTCATCAAAGGAAACCGTCTTGGTCACATGTTAGGCACATAGATCATCCTGCAGTAAGTGAAGTGTGTGTTGACAGCTTTAGAAATGCAAGACAGAAAATATTGATCCTATTTGCAAGTTTCTGTAAGTGGTTAGAAACATTAATTGGAACATAATGCACAAAGATTAATGTGAACATAAATCAGACATGTGTTTTGTACAGTACTTAGTGATGTACATTCCAGTTCCTGTATCTTGAAACTTGTAGGGTGAGGCAGTGGGGAAAGATGAAGGAATAGGGAGGGGCACTGATAGTAGTCACTAGCCTCACCAGGCTAAAATCCTCCCCATCCTTCCCACATTCCTTAAGACCTTCTAAGTGTCAAGATATGGAAAATGGACTGTATACTCACCAGAAATGCAAACCTTTGATATACATGCATATCCAAGCCCTAATCTTCAGGTTTCACACACAAACCATAACCTTAAGACTTCGTGGTGTGCAAACATACAAACCGAAAGTATAACCTACGCCATTGCATGGGCCTATCCTGGTGATTTACTGTTTTTGTTCTGTTTGTATATGATGACAGCAATGACTTTTGTGACCATCTGGTATGGTGAGCATCTTATAAGATACAGGTTGAAGGCAACACAGATGCATAAGCTGGTACCATTGTTAGATTTGCATGTTCAGTTTTAAACATTTCTTTTGTTGAAGACTTAATGTTAGGTGGAATATTTAGTGACTGAAGAGCTGTGAACAGTGTTACAGTAACTTAGTTTGCTGAGCTCTTACACATTGTTGCAGTTATGTTTTTGTTAAAGTTGAGTTTCTGTCATGGAGATAGATCCTGATAGCATAAAGTTTGTCGCTGAAAGAAAATCTCACTGCATGACTGTATCTGTCAGTAAATTTAAACCTGAAAGCCCACTTGAAATAGAGTTTGTGCCAATAAAATAGATACTTAGATCCTGAAGTTTGCCCTATAATGAAGCCTCTACACCTAAGCCAAGTACTTGTATGGATATAATGGAATATTTAAGAGTATCAAAAATCTGCCCATGCCCAGTTAATGTGCCATTGAGCTGTCCATATAGTCATTCAGCAGAAACAGGTATTTTTGCAAAGAGACTACAGTGGTTGGTTGCGAACTTCTACACAAGCAAGGAATAATGTATGTATTTAAATTGTACTTACTGTTTTAAATTAAATTTTACTTACTGCTTTAAAATGTCCAGTGTTATGTACAGGTGTGGAATGGAACATTTAAACTGTAATGACATTTTTGTTATTGAAGAGCCTGGGTTCGTGTAAAAAATATGTATCAGTTAAACTACATGTAGACTTAACAAAAGGAATACTGACACTATAGAACAGAATTAATAATGAAGTAATATTCTTTGACTATGTCAAAGGCTTTGTGTGTAGGACAAGATGTTACTTAGAAATTTATGATATAATAATCTCAGAACATGATTAATGGATTTCTGTGAAATTAAGAGTCATTAGTCTCAGTTGCAAGAAATTAGATTTCTGTTGTGGTATAGTTGAGGCCTTTGCTCTTCTGGGATATTATGCAGCATATGTTAGTACCAATATAAAGCTGCATAAAATCACAGAAGATTGAAGGCATGGCTTATAGTTAATAAACTCACATTATACTTTGATATAGAAACCTCATAAACTGTGTTGCTCGTAATGAACCCGTAATTTATGTCGGCATGTTACTGTGATACTTGTCAGCATGTTAATGAAGTTATTACGTACTACCAAGACTCTTGATCAGGAAATTTACAATTAAATAGCAGGAGTTAACAGGTCCACCTGAATCCGAAGCTCATATGCAGTGTGTTGCCCATGGAGACATTTAACCCTTTCCTTACAAAGTCATTGTAAAATGTTAAAGGAGTTCTGAAGACTTTAAAGCTGTATGTATATGAGACATACAGTACATTAGTAATTCATTTTGTAAAAATGTGCTAAAATAGCAACACTCTAGCCTAGGCTGTGAATTGCATTTTTTGTAAATTCTTCCCTGCTGTCAGTATATTTTTGTTTCACATGATGTGTGTAAAGTTACATGTATAATTATACATATACTCATTTATTTTTTATTCTGTGTATTGAGTTGTATGTTGCCCAAATGCAGACCAAATTTTTGCTGAGGTTGTCTGCACTACATAAAAGGATGAGAAGGCTTGGACTAGATAATGTAAACATTACACCAGTACTTTGTTCTATGCCCTGCTTACATTCCTGAAAAAGTGGGAATAAATAAAAAAGTGTACATAAAAAAATATATGCCTGTAAAGAAATGCAAATAAACCAGCTGTAGGGCACTACACGGAAAACAAAAATGTGAAAATTAAGAATGTGTGATTTGGTGAGGGGTTTTAAAGAAAAAGGGCATAAAATAATGCCTGGTGTTTTGAAATTATTTATTATTGCATTTTGCTTAAAATACCTGCTTATAAAACCAAGCAGATTCACATACAACAAAGACATCCGTGTAGTCTTTCACCACTCCTACATATTTCAGCACATCTCTTCCATCCTCACAGATATCACCGACCAAACTGAAAAGTTCCTAAAATATTACAGATTACAACCTTAATACTCATTTTATGTAGCTTTCAGCAACCATATTCAAAGGGCAGGGTGGCTGATATACATAAACACATTTGAGTACAATACATTATAAAATTATTGACTTTTGCGGTTGATGTAAAAATATACCCCCCTCCAAAAAAAACTGTCCCTGGCTACATGAACTGTACGGCATATTTTACACGGACATGATCCATAATTGATTGAACCTAGCTCCACATTTATATTTTTTTATTGCTAAACCATCAAATTCAGACTCTACGTGTATAACATAAAGTTTTAATAAATCCTCTGACATAGTCCCATGCCCTAGCACCATCCACAAGGGATTTATATTGCAAGTCCTCAAAAAACCAGTTTAGTATACAAATTTCATTTGTAATGATTGTATATAGCTTGCCTCAGACGAGTTCTCTACGCAGGTTAATAAATTAAATTATCAATAATGAATCATATGTTAATGTAAGGTTAATATAAGGATAAGAGGTTTTGTTAAAATCTGCTATCTTTATTTTATCATAGTGAATTTATTTACATACCTCTGTCATATGTTTGATTCAGTATGGGCCTGTCCAGTATGAATGGACTTGTAGAATACACATGGGTCAACTGTTTTTTTTTTAATTCAGTTGCATAGAAAAGTGTGTATTGTTAGTAATGTATTAAAATATATACATTGTGTTATCTTTGCAACCAGTACAAAACAAGTTTTAACTTTAGTTAAAAACTGTTCTCATGATGTGTTGTTGGTTTATGTCTTTGTGTACAGACATGTGTTATGTGTTGGGTCTAATGTGGGCAGTGTCCTAGAAAATACTGAAATATTGTAGTTAAGTATGAGTATAATATTCTAGGAATATATGTGTGAAATTTATGCATTGTTGAACTTACCTTGTATGACCAGTCTTGTAATGTGTATGTGATTTGACTGTTTGCCGAACCTGTGTGGTCTCAATGGGTGAATCGGGTGTAGTATTAGACCTTGCAGTCTATAATCTAGTACCTTGTATAGTCATGAACTGTAAGTTCTGTATTTTAAAAGGTTTATCGAGGTCTTGGTGCATACCTCCCTGAGGGTGTTGCTATAGCACTGAAACGTATTGAAGGATTATAAATACTATGCAGTTGTGTGCATTTGTTGGTTTAATAATAAAATATGTAAATTAGATTACAATGTATGGAATAAACAGTCTCATAATTCCAGCTTTAGATGTTCATATACACAGACAAATGCTGTAACAATATAATTGGTATGGAATTATGATTTTGTATATTTTACATGAACTGCAAAATCAGTATGATATATGATACTTTTATAAGGTGGTGTACTCATAATATGCTTATGTATATCACCCTCTCAGCACTTTGAATCTGGCTGCTGAATGCTATATATAATGAATATTATTGATGTAATCTGTTGTATTTTAGTAGGTTTTAAATTTGGTGTTTGAATTGAACGATGAAACATGGGAGCAGTGAAAGACTGTACAAATGTATTATATGTGCTTTTGTTTGGTTTTGTACATAAATATTTTAAGACCTTTGTGTAGTTTCATAGCTGAAGAATGTGGAATTTCTAAAGCCAATGTACTTCTAGTACTTGGAGTCAGTGGTGTTATGTGGTATATTTTTCTTGGGAAATTAAGCTGACAGTAATAATTATTCCTTTTATAGACACAGGTATTCAAAATTGTATACTGGTAAGAGAAGTGAGTCATACATAAGAAGTTTAGCATACTAACACTTGCCCCTGAATATGTGTTTGTTGTAATGATATTCATGTTGATAACACCAACATTTTTTATTCATATTCTGAGGTTCAGTTCATATGTGAGCACTAGGCACAGACTTGATCTCCGCAGATAAGTTGCTAATTTTACAGCTTTGTGAAATTGTGTGTATCTTCATGTTCATCCATCCATTCATCCATCTAATGTGTGTGTCAAGAATCACTGAGTTTGGAGCTGTGCAGGATAATTGTAATAAAAGTGTATCCTGTTTTATGTAATGTATGAACAGTTATGATAGGTGAGGTTATATTTTACAGGACAGCATGGATGTACTGAAAGTTGAACCTGATTCAGGTGATGAAAGTGAGGTCATTGATATAAAAGTTGAGGACACAGCAGATGTGAAACAAGAGGAGGATCCTCTGCTAATAACACTTCCAGTTACAGACACTGAACATGAGGTGAGTTGCATGTCTGCGTGTGTCTTGTTAAAGCACTTCTCACAAATGTCCAGAAATGCCTGTTGTGTTAGCTTCATTTGTTTGTGCACATGAAGGAGCTCCACTCTGTTCAACAGGTTTTTAACAATCCTGCTCTTAAAGTATGCATTGACTGTATTTTGTCACACATGGCCTCAAAGTAGTCACTGGGTTTCATGAAGCTTTTTGTCAAGTGACAGAATTTTAGTTCAGCTAGAATATCACAGTCACATTGTAGTGCTGTTTTTTCCTTCTCATTACACATTTTGCAGGCTGTATTCTCTGTTGTGCAAGCTCTAATAGCGTACACTTTTCTCTGGAATACTGTAGCATATTACCTGTTGCTGAAATTAGGCCTCTTCCTTGTGTCATGTTCACCCCATTACCATGTCCTCACATGCCAAATGAGGTCCATATTAATGTGGGCTAAAACCAGCTTTCTCAGTACTTCTGCTAGGAAATCTGATGGTGAAAGATTTATTGAATTTATGTCTTCGTATCACTTTATGAGCTTCATCTTTAAGGTGGGATCTTCTCAAATAAGACATGGTAATGTACACATACTGTACAGATTTTGGCCTCTTCGTATGCAGTGGAGGGAGGCCCAGAAGGCCAAAATGTCTTCTGACTAATCTCTATGCGTGTAGTAATACAGCCCATTTCTGAAATATTGTGTTGTTTTCAGATTCCAAGTAATAAACTTATTATTAACTTCATCTGTATGACTGCATTGGAGTTTGACATAATAAGTTTATTTTAACCCTTTGACACCAACCTCAGTAAGCCTTAGAGACTACCATACCAGTTTTATTTAACTATTACCAGTAAGCATTATTCACGTGTGCATCTATTAATTTCCCATGCTTGCATACCTCTGCTCTTAGTTGGAACAGCTGTTAGTGCACACACATTCCCAAAATATCGAGTCAGTAAATGTCATTGCTTCATAATCTCATTCTTAACATCATTCATAGTCAGAAACTAGACACTTGTATATTCACATATTTCACAAAGAGTTGGCCCAACTTCAGGAGTGTTGGGAAAAAAATGGTGTGTATACTGTAGGTTATTTTGACCTCATCATCTAATTAAGCCATAGCATATTCTATCAATGAATAAGTTGTTTTTAGCCTCTATCTGATCAGCTTATGCATTTACAACAAATTTAATTTTTGAAGTGATCACCTTATGACTGCCTGTATTGTGCCAAGCATCATTCCACTGATATGTTCTATTTCATTTGTTATACTGCACACTGCCAGCTGTTGCCCTTATTCTAGCTTACCATGGTGTTACATGCAGTCCCAGAGGAAGCAAAATAATGTGTTTAAGGTGTGTGATCGAGCTGGGCATGCCACTGGTCCAACTGTACCTGTTGATGCTCTTGATAATTTTTGTTGAAGTAATAAGTGAACGGTGGTGGAATGTGGAGGGACACCATGTTGTATCCAAAATTTGTCCTGTTATTGCCAAAGGCACATTCTGAATAAAGTGGTAGTTAATTTTCTAGAAAATTCTTGTAATGTGCAGCTGATACGTGTCCCTCGGTAAAATGTGGCCGAGGTAAGTACATAGTATCATAGTTTTCTAACGTATTGAGTTACAGAAAAACTTCTGTATTCATGTAAATTTTGCTGCCACAAAAAAAAATAATTCCATACGTTGTTAAAATCAGCACATGTAAATTTATCAATGTCTGAAGCAGAATTTTTGGCTTAGTTGTTGCCCTTTTTTAACAGTATTATATTTGGCTGTTTTTATTTCTCACTGAGAGATTTTGTATGTTTCAAGATACAGATAGAAATCATTATCATGTTGAATACTCGACACCTGTGTTGGTGCAATACCAGTTATTGTGGGAATTTTGCATACACTTGTACATGGACTTAACTCCACTGCATTCATTATATTGGCTTCTCCAAGCCATGGTTACCCACATTCTCCATTCACATGCAAGGAACTAGTCTTTCTCAAAATTTGCCCCGAGGTATGGATATATTGATGGAAGCCTGTGGTCTGTGTAGCACATATTTTGCAGCATATTTCTCATTTGTTAATGCTACAAGCTTGGATAATACTGCACAACATATACAGAAACACAAGCTGAGACTAAACAGACAGGGTGAGAATTGCATGGTTGCGGCAGTGCCATTTAACTACACTGCCATACTGCTCAACCAACAGTTTGTAGTACTTTTTTGCTCCATGTAACTGTGGAATGAGTTTGGCCAACTCGTACAACATTAATGTAATGGTCATGAGTTAAACGAGTTATGTTCCATTGTAGTGTTGATCGTTTGAGTATTGTGAACTTTCTGTGGAAGTAACTGATAAGTTATGTAGTTACAATTAAAACCCAGTTAAGTGCTTGATATTAAAATATCCAACATTATTAAGTTCCTTAATTCCGCCTCAAGAAAGGGAAGTAATGCAACTCCAGTGGAGCATACACTATACTTCCATGTAATGTAATAGCATTTACACACATTTTGATATGCACCTAATATGATTCCATTTTCTTTTGGCTGTTCTCTCTCTGCTGGTGAAATGATGTAGATACTGGTGTTTTAGAGGAACCTGCTGCCTCAGTGTTCTGCCCTGAAGGCCATGTGTACTTCAGTATTATGTTCAGAACATTATGTTGTGGGTGTGGTCAAAACTGTTTTTGTAACCTGATTTACTGGGAGTATGCATACGGGTTGCAAAGAGGAGTAAGCAACACATCAGCGTCTAATCTAGCTGACACTGTAACCTCGTGTATAGAGCACAAGCATCGCATGTGTCTAGTGTGCAGTGTTTTAGGCTTGTCATGTTAAATACTTTACCTTAAGAATAAAATCATGAGAACTGTTGTTTGGCTACACAGCAGCCATCTTCTGTTCTTGATTTTACCTTAAGTCAGGGTGGGACTGAATGCAGTTATCTGTGATGTGTGCTAGCACACTGTCCTGCAGAAATTTTAACTCACGTCCTCTGTTTCGAACTAAGACCATATTTTTATGTTTACACAGGGTGTGCCAGGGAGAATATGCCATTTCCCAGGAGAATATTGTGATAAATTACTTCGTTATAACCCAAAATACCTGTATCCAAAGTTGAACTGTTACACAAATAAGGTTTAAAAAATTAGAGCTTCTTACATATTTATTTATTACCAAGTACTTATGAAAACACCTTTACATAACACCTGATCAACATTTGAATCACATAAAGACATTAGATGAGATACACTCATACTAGTTCCACAAAAATCATCTTTAGGGTTCCAAGTACTTTACTAGCTTGAACTGGCGTGAATATGGCTGGGCTTGGTTATTAGTTAAGGACAGCCCTACACAGTGTATGTGCAACATATTCTAAACAGGTATAGTGCATGGAACCACAAGACCTTTTTTGTTTCAGTATTATCTCTGTAATCATTCAACCCCAGATATAGTTATGTGTGGTTATTCTAATATAAACTAACCAAAAAAAGCATTCTCCCACAATATGGAAGATTCCTCCTGGTACACGTTATATGCATACGAGGGGGTGCTTATAAGTTCTTAGCATGACCAGGAAGGAAAGAAGCTACAGCGACCAAACTTGGGAATTATTCAATCAGAAGGTTGTCCGTCCAACCAGGTCTCCGCGGCAGCAATGACCTCCTTCACGTCGGACGAAAAATGGCAAATTTTCAATTGTTTCTTAGTCCAGGGAACAGGTGGTAGTCCGACTGGGCCAAATCCAAAGAATAGGGTGGGTGATCAAGACACTGGAAGCCCAGTTGGGCCAGTTTCTTCTGGGTTGCAAGTGCCCGGTGAGCCGTGGCATTGTCGTGCAAGAACAAGACCCCCCTTGGTGAACTTCCAGCGGCGTTTTTCCTTCAAAAATCCTTCAATTGCACCAGCAGAGATGAGTAATACTCTGCGTTGATAGTTGGCCCTTTGGAAGGTAATCAACGAGAAGGTTGCCGTCTTGATCTCCAAAAAACCGAGGCGAGAGTTTTTACGGCGGATTTTTGCATTCGGAATTTTTGGGGGCGGGATGAGCCGCTATGCCGCCACTCCATTGATTGTTGTTTTGTCTCAGAGTCATAGTGATATAACCAGGTTTTGTCTCGACCAGAAATCATTTGGATCGCGCCGAAAAAATTCCAGAAGTTGCTCAGACGACTGGCAACATTGACGTTTTTCATCCGCGTTCAGGGATTTCGGGACCCACTTCGCGGAGAGCTTCTGCATGTCCAAATCTTCATGAATGATGGATCCAACCCGATCACGTGATATGCTCAGTTACTCAGCTATTGATTTAGCCAAAATCCGGCGGTCTTCCAAGATTAGTTCGTGAATGTGATCAATAATCTCTGGGGCGGTCACTAGTTTTGGGTCGTCCAGGACGAGGCGCATCACAGGTGGAAAAATCACCACGTTTAAACGGGGCCACCCAGTTTTTGATGGTGGCATACGATGGTGCATGTACCCCTAATGTTTCTGTTAGAATGGCGTGAATTTCCTTTGGCGCCTTGCCTTGCAGAAAAAAAAAACTTGACAGCTCGGGTCTCGATGTTGAAATTGAGCGCGTCGCCTGACATGCTTGCTTTCAGCCACTGTAACAAGAAAAGACTTGCAATTCGGCACATGAACGGACCCTTCTTTCTAACGACACTATTGATTCCGTCCGACATCGGGAGGTAGGTCGGGCTATGTACTTATCAGCACCCCCTCATACATGTTGCTTGTCATCACTGCAGCATTTACAGCACACCATAGCAGTTTTGTCATTTAAGTTTCTCTGATAGATGGCATAAGTCTGTATTGAAATAGTTGGCACCTATAAGAACTTTGTTTCCAATTTAGTGCCCTTTTTAATATTAATCACAATTGTTTCTTTCATTTCAGAGTATTCTAGGTCGAGACACGCATGGTGAAGATCGTCCACATACCTGTGATACGTGTAATAAGTCATTCCGTCAGCAGAATCACCTGAAGGTGCATCAACGTATACATGTTGAAGAGCGGCCAAAATGCTGTAATGTGTGTAATAAGTCATTTAGCCGACACAGTAATCTGAAAGCACATCAACGTATACATAGTGGAGAACGTCTGTATTCCTGTGATATATGCAGTCAGTCATTCGTTACTAAGTTTAGTCAGAAGACACATAAACGCATACATAGTGAGGAGCGCCCATATGTGTGTGCTGTGTGTAATAAATCATTCCGTCAGCAGAGTCACCTGAGGGCACATCAACGCATACATAATGGAGAGCGTGTATATTCGTGTGATTTGTGTAACAAATCGTACTATCAACCTAGTTATCTTAAGGTACATCTACGAATACACAGAGGAGAGCGCCCACACTCCTGTGATATATGCGATAAATCATTCTCTAGACGAAGTGATCTGAAAACACATCAGCGCATACATAGTGGAGAGCGTCCGTATTCCTGTGATGTGTGTAACAAATCGTTCTGCAGACAAAGTAATCTGAAAATGCACAAAGGCACGCATAGTGGAGAGCGCCCATATTGCTGTGATGTTTGCAATAAATCGTTCTTAAGACAACCAGATTTGAAAACCCATAAACGCATACATAGTGGAGAGCGTCCATATTCGTGCAATGTTTGTAATAAATCCTTCTATAGAAAAAGTAATTTGAACACACATCAGTGTATACACAGTGGAGAACGTCCGTTTTCATGTGACGTGTGTAATAAATCATTCTATAGGAAAAGTAATCTCAAAACGCACCAACGCATGCACAGGGGAGAGCATTCCTAGTCCAGAACTGTGTAATAAATCATTTGACAGTTATTTGATAGCAAACACCTGTATCATACTGCAGAACATCATTATTCCCATGGTGTCTGGATGAAGTACTTCCAGAATAATGCAAATAAGAATGTATAGCATATGCATATTAGTGGGTGTCCATGAATCTGTACTGTGATAAATGTAGTATGGATAAAATATAAAATGTCAGTGGATAGGGGTATACATAGCCCATATAGGCAACTGGACTACCCTGCTGTCTTTAGAATGACTCTGGAATTATGGTTCCGTTGATGCATAGAGAAATCATCATGGACACCAATGACTCATCTTGTATAGCACTGTAAGTGGATTATTGTATTCATAATATTTTAGCTTTTATATGTGACAGTGAAGTTGAAACTGGTGAGGTATGTCAATGGAATTGTAAAGTTGGTAATGGTATCTGTACATTGCCTTCTTAAATTGTGTGTTTTGAAGTAACTATTGATGGTTAGTTCACCCGTGTTGGTTATCCACAAAGCAGGTTTCAGGAAAATAAAACTTCCTGCAGTTTGCTAATTGTTGGCTAGGTATGTTAACAGCCTGTATTACATTATGGGCATGGTTTTGGTACACCCCATAACTAATAATTTCTAAAAGAAAATTCCATGAGGAATGCCCAGAAAGTAATAACCCCCCTCCCCCCACCTTTTTGCATGGTAAAAATTTTATTCTTAAGCCATGAAAATTACACTATAGAACGTGTGATGGTTTGACTCCGTATCCTATCTGCAAAGCTTCCATCCACATCGATGGTGTCATGCCAATGAGGAAGAAGTGTATGTATATTTTGTTGGTAACGTGCCTTGTCATGCTCATGTAGCCAAATTCTTGATGTGCAATACACATCATCAGTCTAAAACTTCTTAGTGTGGATTGCATCCTTCAGGGCTCCAAATAGGTTGAAATCTGAGTGTGCTTGAATGGGGCTGTAGGGTGGATAGGGTAGCACTCTCCAACCAAATTTTATGATGGCTTTCCAAGTCCTCAGACTTGTGTCTGGCCATGCATTGTCATGCTGAAGCAAGATTTGTGTTGGATTTTTGCTAGGTCAGACTCATTTGAAACACTTTTTGAATTCTGTCAGCTCCCTAATGTAGGCATCAGAGTTGATTGTTTCTTCTGTTGGCATCATTAAAATTAACATTAAATTAATTAAAATTAACAACTCACCTCCCTGTGGGCAACCTCTAGCTACCGCAACGCTCATGGAAAATCCATTAAGAGTCGCTGCAGCAAGGCGGCCCTCCAGGGTAGCTCTAATCAACTGTACAGTGGTGTAATGTACCTCTTGTTTAAAAAGAGCAACGCATGTGGAGTCATAAGAGGTGCTACTAAACGCCCTTTCTGTATCTAAGAAAAAAACACCCCGAGCTGCCTGCTGTTGGTCAAGTGCCTCCTCCAACCAAACAATGAGCAGAGGACCGTTTCCACGGATTTTCCAGCCTGGTAAGCATGTTGATTGGGATATAATGGCACAGAAGCCAAAATTTCATCCCTTAAAAACCCATCTACCAGCCTTACCATGGTCTTAAGTAAGAATGATGTTGGGCTTATAGGTCTAAAATCCCTAGGTCCACTATAGGAATTCTTACTGGGCTTAAGTATAAATACTACCTTAACCTGATTCCATATGGCTGGAACATTGCCATTTGCCAGGCAGGCATGAAAAATCCTGACCAGGTTAGGGACAACAATCTTCCGCCTCTTGCAACAGGGCCGGAAATATATCATCCATGCTTAGTCTTTTGTATAGGACAAAAGGATCAATTGCCCATTCCACTCTCCTATAAGTGGCAACCCTCACAGCCACCTGGCAGTCAAAACATTTGGCACGGCGGGCAGTCGGCAGGGGCCGCCACCACGTCAGTGACCGCCGAGTTTATAAAGTGAGTAGCAAGCAAGAGCTCTCAGGTTTCCCCCTCGGATTGCATATGCCTCCATGAAGGAGCCACCAAAGATCCCAGCTTGATCTTAGGGTCGCTGGAAATAGCCCCGTGTAAACTACCCAACATGGGTAGGTCATTAATGGAGTTACAGAAAGTCCTCCATGCATCTTGAGGTATTCCTTACTTCCTTTCTATATCTCAGTTGAGCCTCAGTATAGAGTACCCACCTTTGTGGAGTTCTATCTGCTCGGCACTTAATATACAGCCGTCTCACTTCTCTTCTGAGGGACTCCAACACAGATGTCCACTTAAGAGAATCTTTTCCTGTCTTAACGGGTTTAAGAGGGGAATTGTCCTCATATTCTGATAGTACGGCCTGCTGGACAAAAAAGGGCAAGTCCTAATCGAACCTCGTCTTTCATGTACATAGAGCCCACCAGAGCCTTATTCTGAGCCAGATGAATTTCTTCCATACCCTCCCATCACTATAAGGTGAGGTAAATTCAGTCAAAAATACAACTATGGATATATGGCTAAATGATTGTTTATCAGCAATAAAAAATTACATGTTTGGCCTATAGCAGCCATTGTCAGGTTTTGACAGCTTTCTTGCTATAAGAAATATATAATATGCGTAAACCACTTGTTGATGTTGAGATATCATTTGCGTGCTTTTGTTAAGCTAAGTTTTGTGGGATGTCTATTGCGTGAATAGATTTATAGGTAGTTGGTTGTGGATCCTTTCGGTTAGGTGTAGGGTTGGGAGCAAATTGTGATTGCAGGTGTGGTATCTTAATTGCTCCTATGTTGGGGAGGGGGTGGTTTTCGCGGGCTTGGTTAGTCTAACATCTCCTTAAACTTAGGAACTTCTTGTTCCTGGTTGGGGGTTATCTGCATCCAGGGTTTTGCTATGTGTGTGTAGGCTTGGCACATTTGGTTTTATGGAGGTGGTTTTCTAGTGTTCCTCCTCAGTTTCTTGGGTGTCTGGCAGTTCTTGTTCCTGGTGTGTGTGTGTGTAGTCTTCTCTCCGTTGTGTTCTACACTCGAATTAGTGCCGTAAACGATGAGACCTCAACATCAACACGCGATTTATGCATATTATATATAACTCTTATAGCAAGAAAGTTGTCAAAACCTGATGATGGCCGCTATAGGCTGAAACATGTAGTTTTATATTGCTAATAAACACCATCATTTTGCCATATATTCATAGCTGTATTTTTGACTGAATGTACCTCACCTTATAGTTTAAACACAACGAGGATAGCACACCTCAAAACCTCCCATCACATGTAAGGTCCATTGTAAATCCGATCTGTTCCTAGGTTTTCCAAGCGGTCTTTTCCCTTCATGATTCCCCAACCAAACTGTATGCATTTCTCTTCCCCTAAATGTGCAACATCCCCAGGCCATCGCATCATCAATTTCACCACCCAAATAATTGGCGAGGAGTACATTTTATGGCGGTCCTCATTGTGTTCGAGTTTCCATAATTCTTCCTGAGCACCGTACTCTCAAACGCCCTTATCCTGTGCTCTACCATTAGTATCAAAGACCAAGTTTCATACCCATACAAAGCAAAGCAATTATACACTGAAATATTGTTACGAACACCAGAATAACGAAACTTCAGTATAACGATTTTTGGGGGCCCTGCTAGTTTATTATGTACTATATCTTTATGTAAAGAATTTTGCACTTCAGCAAATAACATTGTAATTAGAAACTTAACTTGAAGGCAATAAAATTCCGTCTCGATTAGAAAATTATAATCCATGTAACGAAATATATAAAAGAAGACCGAACAATAAAGCGCACGCTACGAAATCCGCACCGTCGTAGGCGTAACAAGAGGCGTGGTGAAGAAAAAAATTGCGAAAGATAGTAGAGGTGTGCTGACTAAGAGCTGCAAGAATGTGCACAGTGACTGCGTCCACGGTGTTTCGTTGCAGAAATCCCATGAATAATTGCCTAAATAGAAAGCTATCCCCTGTCTCAGGCACAACCCGAGAGTGCCAACCAAGCAACGCATTTCACACCGCTACCGCGGAACAGCATCACTTATGGCGCGTTTATGTTGGTGGATTGTTTCACCGTAGTCACATGACCACAGCTGATAACCTGGCAGCGTGCTTCGACGTGATAAATGAGCGATCATTTCGATTTGACCGTAGAAGGCGACTTAGTCAAACGACGCCGTGTTTCAGCACTATCAATAAGCCTTAATTTCGGTAAGACTGTTCTTTACTAGTACCGCGTACATGATTTTTGAGTTTCCGGCGTCTTAAACGTGTCACCCGAACCGCAACTGTGCTTGAGAAGTAATTTGTATACAACGTCGGTTATTATCATGTATAATCGGGAACGAAAGGGGAGGAATGTGTGCTCATTGGAGATTTAATGCAGTGAAATAAAGTCACTAACGTCATTCCAGTGTTAGAACCAGTAGTGTCAATCAAGCAAATTCCTTTAGAGAAGTTAAATTTCGTAATTGTTTTTGGTCTGGCAGTATTGAGGAGGAAAAGAAGCGCAGACACTTGTTTGTACATACGAAAGAAGAAAAATTGTAGAAGAGAGAGACAAATGCGACGTGGCAAGAAATATTCAATCAGCCCATCTTCACTACGTTTCTGAAAGACAGAAAATCAAGATCATTGTTCCCGATGCAATTCGATCGCACGGAAAAAGATTGTACCGCGAACAATGAAGTGGATATACCTGTATAAAGTCAATTATGCATAAACAATCTTAAAAAATTGCCGTGGACTACTGCTCTGCGAGAGTTGCGATCCTTCGTTCGGCCTAACGGAATTTAAGGGATGTGCGGTGGGGCACCATAGATATACAGAATGACGGAAATCTTCGGTGCTGCGTTTAGACCAAGAAAGACGTTTTGGACCATGTACTGGAGAGAATTTGCCTGGAAATAACACAAACTGAAATGCTTCTAACTTCATTTCGAAGTACACATTTTGAAACAGTTGTCATTGAATATAGTTCTGTATATCGTTACATTTTGAAATAGTAGACAGGCACACAGAAGTTTCCAAAGTGAATGGTAGTAAGCAGTCCCTGAATTTGCTCTGCTCCTGATTTCCTCGTACAGGCAATTTTGATTTATTGGTGTCATTTCCAAATACTTGAAAATTGCCACTTTTCAAGGGATTTATTAGGCCCATGTGTTGATCAATTACAGTATATGGATTATGGTGTTATACTATTTGGCACAAAGATTGAGTATATTAGAGAAAAGAGCATACTAAATAAGACCTAAAATTTACTCTTGAATTTTTCGTGACAGTAGTTTTAACTCTTACAGCATCAGATCATAGGGTAATTTGGAAAGAGCAAGGAAGGAGATGGGTGTCGCCTAATTTAAAGTACCGCCCCAAAAGTTACCTGGAATGACTGCTGGAAATCACGAAAAACCTGACCGTTTTCATGTTGATACTTATCACATTTAAATGAGTCATAAATAACAAAGGCTATACAACAAGAATATGTGGAATACAAAGCCTAGAAAATGAATCCAAGGAGTATGAAGTGAAGGTCTTCTGGAATGTGACGCTTTGTACGTAAATGCCTGCTTACGAAATTACTGTCTACGACTACACGTCCCAGGAGGCCCGTTGAACGTTTCTTATGATTTTAATTGTAATACTGGATGGGACTACTGTAGAATAGCAATGTCACCAATGTACACAGCTGTAAGTAGGGTGACAGCACTGTTATTCGATAGTCCGAAGTGGGTAGATTGTCGGTACCCAAGTACCAGATAGCCAACAACGTCCTCTATTGATTACACACCTGCAGCGCACATTCATGTTATCTATGGCACACTGTTATAGACAGCAGTTTGCTGTACAAAGCAAATGATTACGGGTATTGCGGGGTAGCACGGGTTATTTTTGTTGTTTAGTTCGGTGCTGTAGCATGGATTAGTCGGGTGACACAGTTTGCTGTTATTCCGCACGTCTTGAAACGTTGAGTTAGTCGTGTGAGCGAAAAATTGGTTTTGAATGCGGTTGGAAACGTATGTGAACGTGATCTTGTGATTAAAACTGTAGTTATTATTATTTATTAAGCGTGTAGTATTACACGCGATTCAGACATGTCTATCGAAATAGAGTCTGCAGAGTAAGTAAACTGATAGTGAGTTGGATTGTAGGTTATGTCAGTCATGCTGTTCTGCGTGCTGGGCCATAATTTTGAATAATATTCTTCTTTCAGCGTTATACGTCTGATTCAGCAGTACTTGAAAGAGTCGAATTTGATTCGCACGTTACAGATGCTTCAGGTAACCTTCGCTTTCCGTGATTTAACTAATACGGAACCAAATTTGTTTACTACATTAAATGAAGGGTATTGTAGAGTTCATTTAGAGGATATGTTAAAAAGTGGGTCTGATGTAACTTTTTAACTGTAGGATGACTATGAGTACCTATATCTGAACGTGAGTTGTATTTACAATTGCTGTACCCAACTGACCAGTTATGTACAATCTCATTCATCATGCAGCAAGTGTAGAAGTGTATAATAATTGCAGTTACAGATTCAGTGAAAGTTCCAGTTGTAACTCCAGAACTATATTCATTTCGCCATCCTTAATTCTTATTGGTAAAGAAATAATCTGTTTTCCTTGAAGTTAATTTTTGGTTTATGTTTATGTGCATGATAGGAAGAGACTGGAGTTTCCCTGAACACTGTTGATAGTGTTGAAGGATTTGTGTCAGACATCAACAATGGGCACTGGGATACAGTCCTGAAGGCAATACAGTCACTCAAACTTCCAGACAAGAAGCTGATTGATCTTTATGAACAGGTATGAAACAAAATTAAGTTCAGTTGTTAGAGAGGTAAGGCCATTGTGCTGATTAATGGAAAGTTGAGTTAATTTCATTTCATATTTCTACATTGTGGTAAGTGCATAATTATTTACAGTGCACTGAAGCAAGTTGGTTTTATATGATTTTGTACATTTTATGTTTGGAAAATACTATGCCCAGTTCCCACTTATGCTAACGGTGTTATTCTGAAACTTAAAGCCTTAACCATTTATAATCTGACAGCAGTACTTTCTCCCACTATTCTAATACCATAACTTTTTAAATCTGGACTGCTGTATCATAGAAACAATTCTGCTCAGTGTAAATGGTGATTTTTTATTATTGTCTGTTCAGAGCAGTGGACAGAAACTCTTCAATTGGTTTCTGCATGTTGGAGGAACTTTCTGTAATTTGGATAGGGCTTTTGACAGCCTGAATCATGAATGATTGTTGGCTATATTGTATTTTTATGGAACTGGAGGATTATCTGCAGATAGGTTTAAGTCCTTTTTAACTGACAGAAAATAGAAAGTAGAAATAAAATCACCTAATGTCACACAAAATTTTTTCTCGGTGTGGGGTACATTGCAAAATAGAGCTCTTTAAGGGTCAATTCTATGACCTTTATTGCTCATAATACATATAAGAGGCCTTCCCCTGAGAATTAATTCTATGTAATAACCAGCATTATTTGCTGATGACACTGTTGTCATAATTTCAAGTACAAATATTGGAGATTTCTGTTCAATTCCAAACTGAAATCCTCGTATGATTAATTGGTTTGCTGCTAATAAGTTATTCCTAAATCTAAATGAAACAAATATAATGAAATTCGTAACAAATAATTTGCCACATTCTGCATTACTTATTGGTTATGAAGGAAAGTGTATAAAAGAAATGGTAAGTATAAGGTTTCTTGGTGTACAAATTGATAACCACCTAAATTAGAAAAACCATATTGAACAAATGATTCCTAGGTGGAGCATGTTATGCAGTTACGTTAATAGTCCGTGTCAATAACATTACCATTCTCATATCAAATTATTTTGCTAAACTTTCATTCTATAATAAAATATGGAATACTTTTTGGGGTAACTCTTTCAACAGTGGGAAGATATTCACTTTACAAAACAAATTAATCAGAATTATGATTGATGCACAATCCAGAAGTTCATGTGGAAGTCTTTTAAATAATACTAGAGATGCTACTTGTCCCATGGCAATATATACTTTCTCTAATGACCTTCATTGTCAGTAATGAAGAATATTTTCAAACAAATTCATCTATACACAATATTAATACATGGAATAAGCACCATTATCATAGACCAAATGCCAACCTATCTTGTTTTCAAAAAGTACATTCTATACTGGCATCAGAATTTTCAACAGTTTACCATAAAGTCTGACAGTCCTTCAGAATGAAAAGACATAATTTAGAGTAGCATTAAGACAGTACTTAAATACACATTCCTTTACCCTGTAGATGAATTTTTTATGTGCAAAGATGATTCATAATGCTGTTTTGTAAAATGTTTGGTAGTAGTTTACATTGTGAAAATTTTGTATATTTTGTGTAGTTATGACTTATTCCACACCCTATTTGTCTTTGTGACACACTGCTGGATGCATGGATTTATGTATGTGTGGGTGAATGTGGTAATGTATGTATGTCTTTATGTAAATTTGTATGTGTATGCATGTATGTATATATATATGTTGTGTGTGTGTGAATATATGCATATTTTTATATACATATGTGTGTATGTATGATTTTAGGTACGCGCGTGTGAGTGTGTGTGTGTGTGTGTATGTGGAATGCAAAACTATCAAATTTCTACTAACAAAATGCTAGTACAAAAACAGATGAAATTTTAAACAGTTGAGCCATCCACTTCCGGTCGGCTGCAGGTCTTGCCCTCCGGCAAGGAAGACCGGTTTGTTTCCCTCCTTACCGTTCCCCTGAGGCTATCGTCTGACCATTAGCTGTTCTCACGGAAAAGTGAAAGGCAAGGGTGTGCCCCGAGTTTTCCTTTTGAGTGTTGATTTTTGTATTCCGTACTTGTGTTCCGGCATTCAACGCAACCACCTCTGGGACCCCTCTGGCCAGGGCAGGAGCCGCAAGCTCCTTCTTCAGTTGTTTTTCCCCAAGAAGGGCTACGCAGACGATCGGGGCATGGTTTCACAGGTAAAGTTTAGTTTCGGGCCTTATTGTTTTCCAAATTGAGGTTTGGTCATGTTTAACTGTGAACCTCAACGTCTGCCTAGCGTCTACCTTGGGAGGGGCTGGTACAAGCATGCCTCCCCGTAAGTAGTGTCATTTTGTTTATTTATGCGAGTCAGAGAGATGTGTTTGGTTATTCTGTTGCTTCATGTATTGATTGTATTTCTTTTATACGCACGATGAATGTAACGTTGAGTCGACTGATGCATTAGGTCCTATATGTGTTTGCTGATCGGCTGTGGATTTGAATTGATTGTAATGTAAGATTACATGAACTGACATATATTGTTTGTTGTACTGTTTCTCTTGTCGGCTGTTTACGTGTGCTTATTGTGAACTTACGTTGAGCCGACAGGTGTATGTTTATATTGGGAAATTGTCGACTGCGTGCATGCAGGAAGTTTAAGTTCATTTCATTTGTTATTGTCCTATTATTATTCTTTGTTGAATTTGTTAATACACTTATTTGTTGTTTTATTTGGTACTGCATCTTGCTTGTGTTACTTATCTTGCCACAAGACCCTAATAACCGAAGTTCGGCTGCTCAAACGATCGAGGATGGAGTATGTGCCAGTCCTCGGATTCCCCTGTGGGAAAAGGTACCTGAGGGCTCACAGTGTATCATTATGAAATATGTAGGAAACATTATGACATCTTATCACACTAAAACATATGTGGGTCAAGGACAGTGTTGTAGGCCAATTACTATTGTCATTACTGTGGGACTCTAATGGAAGTTGTTTTATTCCAAACATGTTAAATAATTGCTGCATATTGGAGACAGGGTGCATGGGTATTCTCAAGTGTGAAAGGCAAGAAGAAATTTAATTGTGGTTTTGGTGCTTTGTCTTGGGTGTTGATAGAAACATAGCTATTATTAGATGACTTTAAGCCCGTTAGTCCTGCTACTACATAAACTTTTCTGTCATGTTGCAGGTTGTATTGGAGCTAATTGAGCTGCGTGAACTTGGTGCAGCTCGTTCGCTGCTTCGACAGACTGACCCCATGATTATGATGAAACAGCAGGAACCTGAACGATACATTCACCTGGGTAAGTTGTGTTGTTCCTCTGCTGCAAGCTGGTTTTACCTTGTAATGGGTATAAAATTATCTGCATATATTCATTCAGCTGTAAATTTTTACTGTAAAGAGAACTTGAAGACTGTTGTTATGGGGTGTGAAACCATGTGTCAGAGAGTTGGTTACCAGTGTTCCTGAGAAACATGGTGCCTCCATTTCTCCGGGTAGAAGAAATGCATGGATAACTCTTCCAACACGTCACTCAACATTCTTGAGAGTTTTAGTAAAAAAATTTTTGCCTGATTGTGTACCATACATGATCTAGTGGTTCAGTTGGATCTAACCGTCTGCCCAACTTTTTTTTTTTTATATTGCTGATAAAGTAGCCATATTTTTTGAATAATTAACAGGCTGTACGTCACCATAATTGTCAGTCAGTATTTTGTGTTTCCTGTGCACATATAAATATCTGATCTTGTGACCCTCTATTGAAATACTTGGGCACACCCGATGAACCAGATTAGACTTCATCACATTCCAGAAGATACTTGTTTTAATGGTCATTGCTTTGCAAACTTCAGATCCAATAAGAAAGATGAGTTATGAATGAAGTGTACTTAACCTGTTGCAGTATGAAACTCTGTGTGGTAGGTAAATATAAGTACCCCTTTGTGGCAAAACATGTTAGATTAATGAGCATTTAAAGGTAATTTAATTTCACTGTCTGCTGTGGCACAAAAGCATAGATTTATGTGATGCGAATGGTAAGCATGGTTCATAGTTACAAAGAAAGACCATACATTGTCTAACAATTACAATGAATATAATTTTGTGTCTTTATGTATCTTTTAAAGGCCCTTGCGCTGTATTATTAAGTTAGAACACAAGGGTTTAAATGTAGCTCTGTAACAAAGTGTGTGTTTTAAAGCCTGTGGCATTATTTAATGTTTAAAATGGATTAATGAAAAATTTGAGGTTTTTCTTGTGATTTAAAATTCTTTTAAAACAGGTACTGATTGACTCCATTGGTGTTAAAGCAACAGAATTATGTATTATCATTGGCCATTCGTGTTAATATTTTACCCATTAATATATTTTGTGACATAGAGTAGAAAAGCAGAATAACACACGCAGGTTTCAGTTCTTCTGTGGAACGCAGGTGTTCAAAGACTGTTCATCTTGATTTTTTACAACAAAAGAGCATGCCGGAATGTTCTGCTGTGAGAGCCAACAAATGGAGCAGACTAACAGCCGGTATATATATATGCTTATTTCCTTTGCAAATAGCACCTCACACACTTCCCTGAATACCGTTTGTGCAGTGTATGGGTGGTTCAGTGACACTGATGAATTTTTAAGTTATTAGGACATGGTGCTTTTTGATGTATAGTGCAGTGGTTTGTACTTAAATGACTTTCTTTTCAAATAATGGATGTCCAAAAAGTTAATTTTTGTAGATAGTGAAGAACATAAATATGATTATTTTATATTGTATTGAATTTTTATTTGCAACATTTGACACCATTATGGTTACATGAGCCATTGTGTTATTGGTGTGTGTATTTAGTTTGAATTTTCAGAGCATTCAAATGTATATGTAAAATTAAAACACCAAGGACAGGGAACTTTTCTGTTGCAAATGTGCTGGTAAAATACAAGGAAGACTCTGGAGGTAACTGCAGCATTTGCAGACAAGTGTGCAGGTGTCCAGTCACCAACCAGGCAAGCAATCCATAATGTAAATGCTGGATTTGAAGAAACTGGAAGGGTTGCAGACTTAACATGACATGGTATGCTGAAACTGGCTAGGTGAGAAGGAAACTTACAAACTGTAAAGCAAGGTTTTTGTTTATGGTGCTGAAAGATCTTGAAGGTGGGCTCTAATAACACAGTATATCAACTCGCTATGGGCTGGACCTTCTGGGGATCAGATCCCATTAGGGGCGAGATTTTCTGGATTTGTCCAGACCAGCCCTAGGGCCCTCCAACTCTCCTGTTCAATGGATACCAGGTCTTTCCTAGTGGTAATGAGACTGCAGCATTGCATTGACCACCCAGCCTTATCTAGCACCAAGGTTAAAGAAAGAGATGAGCTATACTGCTGGTCCACTCTTTGTCTTCATGGCCTGTTTTTAGGGTGAACTGTACCTTTTGAAGACCATTAAGAGCGTCTTCAAGAGAACTTGAAATGTCATAAAGCAGCATACACTTAATGGATATTGGTGATGACAGTGCTCAAGTCTTCCCTCTGTCTGCATATGGCTCTCATCCCTTCCAGCTCCCTCACCTGTATGTTATCCAGTCCAAAGTGTTTGTGGCTGTTGCGGGTTGTCATTACAAGCATTCCTGTGAACAGAATGGTTAGACAACTGGAAGGGAATTAGGCAAGTATACTGGAGGGGGTGAAACATGTGGAATGTTGAATGGGTCTCTGTACACCTAGTTGTGTAAGAGTGGATTACAGGAAATTCTCATGAAAATGGTACTGTGGGTGTTACGATTTTGTTGTGAAGGAGATGAACTTTTGTATTTCATACTAGGAGGAGAGAGCTTCAGACTGCACTTGGTGCACAGTCATTAACTTTACTTTGCAGAAAACTTACTTGCCCGATCATACTTTGACCCCCGAGAGGCATACCCAGATGGCAGCACTAAAGAGAAGCGACGTGCTGCCATAGCACAAGCTCTTTCAGGGGAGGTGTCTGTTGTGCCATCATCTCGTCTGCTGGCTCTGCTGGGACAGTCTCTGAAATGGCAGCAGCATCAGGGACTTCTACCTCCAGGTTGGGTTCTTCACTATATTTCTCTGTATTGCTCCTCAATTAGCACTGTTTTTCCTAAAGGATTGAATACTATGTGTTAATTGCATGCTGCAGAGAGAAAGTAGTCTGGTGTCTCATCAGCATTCTGTGAAGCTTCATTATAAAACCAAGAATACTCTTACACCATGGTTGAAGCTGTTGGATTCTAAGCGATACTTCATAGAGAATTTGTAGGTATGTTTATGACCTGTCTCAAGTATTTCATGTCACCATTAGTAGATGCAGATTTCTTGCAGCAGCCATTTCATTTTTTACGTTCACAAAAGCATTGCTTTAAGAACGTTACATATTTTTTTGAAGATCTTTTAACATATGTTATTTCCAGACTGTGCATTTATTTGAGCTGAGTTAAATTGAGTTTGAACCACAACAGTGCTGCAGAGGTATACCTGTTTATTGTGCATAAAATTCTTGTGCACCTCTGTCACATTTTTGAAGCTGGAAGTCTGTGTTTGCTGTATTTTGGTGAGTGAGACTGTGTATGACTTGACCTGACTTGGTTTGGTTGGTGTTTGCCTGGTCAACTGGGTTACAGATTTAAAATGTAACATACACACAACACAATAATAGCACCAACTACTATTTTCTTTACGAAAGGAAAGTGGGTTACAAATAGTAATAATTTAATGCGTAATTAAGTTGATATATTAAATTGCTGCATGTGTCTTCACTAAAATATAGACTCATTTTTTTTTATTGGAGGATGATATTTACACGTCTTGCAGCATAGAAAGGCGTATGAAGTATCATATGAAAAGCAGAATAGTTAAATGAATATATCCAGGCTTGTGGCAGAGTTCAAAGTGTGAATTTCTGTGCAACTGGTTTGCAGCACTCAAGGAGAGAAAAGAAATAGATTTGATGGCAGCATTTCCAATAATAAAACACAGCTGCTGCAAAAATACAGTATTGATATTTTATATTGTCTGTAGTTGGCACTCAATTACACCATCATTGTGTACAGAAATTTCTGTAATTATTGCTGCATACTCACACTCACCGTCCGGAGTTCTGCAGAATTAAAGTTTGTAGGTTTTAATATTGCAAGGTACAAAATAAACGTGTTAATAACATGGCCCCATAGAATCTGTGTGTTACAGGACAGTGATTGATTAATCAGTGCAAAGTTGTCCTATGATGGCAAATGGGGGAGTGGAATTATAACTCCATGCGCTCCTAACCGTCACAGTAGGTGGAGGGGAGTGGTCATCTTCATGACTGACTCAGCCACTTTACACCCTGGGGAAAATGACCCTGGTAACTGCTGAATGCTGGTTGAGCCCTAGAGCTGATTTGGAATATTAGGAGAAGAGAAAAGTCTCTTGACTATGCTAGGTATTTATCAGAAATTGCTTGGTCACCCAACCTGTGGCCAAGTTACTGTAATGACTACAAAATCAATTAATATAGAATCCTCAGTTTGTGTATTAGTAATGGAGCTCTGAAAATAATTTTATTATTTGCTTTGTGCACAGCTGTAAATAATATGGTGTGATGTGCAACTACAGTCATGAGACCATGTTTTAGTGCTTTGGGTCCATTTCAGTTTAAGCATGCCAGTTACCCCATACCTGACATTTTAAATGGCATGAAAAAAAGGAAGTCATGTTTCTGTTACTGTACAGATATAAACAAATTTTCCAGTACTGTGTGTATGTTACTGCCACAAGCATTAGTCATCATGTGTGTATACATCACAAATGTGGAGTCATCCCATTGCATGTTCGGTATGTATGTGACACAAGCATTCTAGCATCATGTGCTATTCTCTGTGTACACTGGAAAGGACTCCAACAAATTGTGAACATTCTTGGAAATTTTCAAGTATCTTAGGTATGTCTAAGTATTTTGTACGAACCATTACTGATGACTAATTGGTGGGCAGGAGTGTTTTTCTCACGTCGATTTTGAGAAGTGGGTTTTAGAATGTTATGGTGCTTGCCTTGAATGGCTCCGCAAAACTTACCCATCATGGACATATGTTACGGATCATTTGTGACAAAGAATTGAAGAGTTATGTATTGACTGTCATGACAGGATGGTGACAGTGAGGGCTTAGAGTAGAATGACTGAGGTTCTCATACCAATTTGAGTGGGCCTGAATATTTAAGACTTTACGGGTATTAAAGGATTGAATTCAAATTGCCTGCAGGGAAGTATCATCTGCTAGATACAGGCTGGAAGGCTGGAGTTCAAAGAAATCTTCTGTGCCCCACCCACATTCCGTTTTATCATCATTATGCAGCTGAATGTTAAACTGACTCATCACATCTCCATGTTGTGCCTTGCTTTAAAAAAATCTGTTCTTTATAGGTTGGGTATTGCATTACTTTTCTTGTTCTGTGTGTCAGCCAGCAGAAGTTTGACTTCATATTCACTCCACCAGCAACATAAAGAGTTTTACATTGCATGTGATATGTAGTTTTTTGTTATGTATTTAACCTTCATTTTCTGGGACTAGGGGTTTAAAATTTCTATTATTGCATGGTTGGTAGCCATATTTTAATTAGGAGTCTGGTAATGTTGCATTTTAAATGTTCTGGTAGTTTGGAGCTAGTGGCCGAAAGGGTATTACTATTAGAAAAATGTAATGCTAGTCCTCTTAATAGGCCTGTCACAGAAATGTGGAATGGTCAGGAAGTGGTAAAAGCTGTTGATTTTCTCTTATACAAATGCCATTATCTTTTCTTAAAAGCTGTGATTCATATAAGACAGTAAAGGGGCACAGAGAGGTGCACTCAGATGTACAGATGTATGTTACAGGCACAACAATTGATCTGTTCCGAGGCAAGGCAGCCATCAGAGATCAAGAGGAGGAGAAGTACCCAACACAGCTGTCAAAGCAGATCAAGTTTGGACAGAAATCACATGTAGAGTGTGCCCGTTTCTCCCCTGATGGACAGTATCTGGTTACTGGTAGTGTGGATGGCTTTATAGAAGTGTGGAACTTCACAACAGGAAAGATCAGGAAGGATCTCAAATACCAAGCTCAGGTATTTCATTAACACTGACAAAGTTCAGGTTTTAGTTTGTACAGAATACCATAGCTCAGGGGAAAATGAACTATACTATACCTTGCTAGAATTATGATCCTAGTGTGCCCAGAACACCATAGCTAGAGGGAAACTGAACTGTACTATATTATGTAAAATGTGTGCATTTGTTGGTGTATTTGTGTGGTGATACTATATATTGCTAAAGTTCTGGCTTCGTTTAGCACAGAATAACATAGTGTAGAGGGAAATTTAAGTGTACCATAACATTACTACAATTCTGATCCTAGCGTGAACAGAGTACCATAGAGGGAATCTGAACCGTGCTGCACATTAGCTCTCTGGGCCAAGTAGTATAGCAAATGACAGTGTAGCTTCAGCATGCCAAGAAATATTGAAATCTCTACAATATATAAAGTTCGTGTATTGCAATCACTGGTTATGGTATGTGTTTAAAACTCTTATGATGTAGTGTAGGACACATTTGGATGAAGTGAGCTCCAGATTTGAAGGTAATGTGTCGTCTCAGATTGTTGGAGATTAATGATTGGAATGAAAATTTGCTAGACGTACCTTGAAAAGGAATAGATGTTTGACATAAAATACAATGTTTTTTTATGGCTCATGCTCTAAACTTGATGATAGTGAACATAAAGCATGAAGGTCACAAATGTTTCTGTGCACTGAAAATATCATCTTTACATCAAAATGTTGTCAGTGTGACATCCTAATACCTCACTAACTTTGCACAAATGAACCTTGCCCAGAGTTACTGTAGAAATGCATTTTGTTTCTAACTGAAAAGCAGTGTCCTGTGTCCAGTTTTTGATTTGTGTGTTGATTATTTCACCCTGTCTGTCATATACTTCCACAGCAAATACCAGCATTTGTTGACATCTTGCATCATTGTTCAATAAAAGATCACAGGCTTGTAATCAGAAGGGCGTTCTGCTTGAAAACAAAATATGGATTTTGAAGTATGTTATTTTTGAGTAAGTTAGGGTGTTATCTGTATTCACTGCATTGCTGTCTGTGTGCAGGACATGGTCAAACCCTCTCATTGCAGTACAAAATAAACCTCAGAAGGATTCTGCTATCAGAATATTAAAACCTATTGTAATGCACACTCTGCTGTACAGCAGTGGGTGCAGTGTAATGGATTACCAAAAGTAAGCCTTGTTTTGTCTGAGGCCCAAAGTCTGATATTATTTGTACACATCAGAATTAAATCAAGCATTTCATAATAATCATGTGACAAAGTGTCTTGGTTCTCTTGAAGTAACTTTTCATACTCATTCATTGTCCATGTCTGATTAAAAACTCTCTATACATGTATGGTGTCTAGATCTCCTTAAAGCAGGGGTCCACAAATTTTCCAGATAACTGGGAGCCACCCTGAAATTCTAAGTGGCAGAAGGGTGATCTAAAGCGAGTACCATACAGAGGATCTGCAGTTCTGGACTGACCGGTGAACATCACTGTTATCAGGCAATTTCTGTTCAGTGATGATGCAATTTTTTTTTATGTAAAAAAAAAACAGCAGTAATTACGCTGAAAATATTAGGTATCATGATATAAAATTTGGTCCCTTGCGGAACCTGGCACCAGACTTTGTGCAGCCCAGCCTTAAAATATCCATGCATAATTAGTCACAAAGTGTAATGATCTCTGATTTTGTGGTATGAAAGTTGCTGATTTAACAAAGATGAATCATCACAACTGGTCTTTGTTGTAATGCTGTTTGAGACCACTTTTTCTTGTAATATTTTTTTTTTTGGAGGGGGGGGGGGGGGCTTTTTTTTTTTTTCCTTTTTTTTTTTAATTTTTTAAGTTTAACAAAATTCTTTCCTTTGGTTCCTTTGGCCATTTTTTTACGGGAATTTTTTTTTTTGAAAATTTTTTTTTTTTTTTTTAAAAAAATATGA
>Ga0123355_10001673_pt1 | contig 30869 bp, 23 predicted proteins | sample TergutEmb28metaG_3_FD_89872 | JGI IMG/M metagenome (GOLD analysis project Ga0123355, IMG submission 89872) | Embiratermes neotenicus P1 segment gut microbial communities from Petit-Saut dam, French Guiana - Emb289 P1 | ecosystem: Host-associated > Arthropoda: Insects > Digestive system > Gut ... | reverse complement strand
TGCCCGGCGCGGATTTGGTTGGCCTTTGCTTTTGCCCTAAGCACTTCTTCTTTGCACAGCGCAAGCTCTATACGCTGTGCATCATTTAGGTTGCGTTTGCCCAGTTGGTTCTCAAGTATCCATACTTTTGCCTCAAACCTTATGCCGTGCGTTACGCATATGCAAAAGCGGTTTAAGTCGTCTACAATGTAACGGGGGCATTAGTTTGTCAAAATTTTAAATGACTCCTACTAAAAGTTGACAAACTCCCACCCACTTACTACAATCGAAACTAAATCGGTACAAACAAAGGATGTTGCTTTTAATGACCAAGCTCCAAGCCGCAGCCGCAAATTTCCCTATTAAAATATTCTCAAGTGCTTTAGTGCTTTTTTTTGTATCTTTCTACGGCGGTTTAAACTTGCAAAGTTTGATTTATGCCGTCATTAGCAGCGTGTTTCCTTTGCCGTTTTTAATAGGGTTTGTTTTTCTATTGTTAGCAGGTATTTATCTGCTATTTTTTTATGCACTCGACAAAAAAAGTAGTAGTGTATTGTATGCGGCTGCAAAAGTAGCTATTTTGCTTTTAGGTTCCGGCATTGGACTCTTTGGGCGCGGATATTTTAGTTATAGTTTTCGTTCTCTTGCGCCCTATGCGGCGGGCTCTATCATCATGGCAATCGGATTTGGTATTAGTGTCGCTTTTGTTTTATGTATTGGTGCTTGGCTCCTGTACAGTTTTATTTCCGAAAATAAAAACTTGAAGTCCTCTACGCCTACAAGAAATATAACTTTTGTTGCTATGGTAATCATTCTAAATATAATTGCAGTTGTTCATATAGCAGGCGCACGTACTGTTTATTTTTGGGACACCGCCGGTTTTTGGACGCAATCCATATGGCAGTCAGAGCTGTTGTTTGACAATACCCCTACTTTTCTTAACCGTGTATTAATAAGCATTAACCAAAGCGATTATAATCTTTTGCCTGCAATTCCTACCACTATAGCTACGGCTTTGTTTGGCCCGTCGCGGCTTATTTTCGTGCTTGTTATTATGAACTTGTATGTTGTAACTGCTTTTTACGTATTAACGAGGGCAGCAAGAACTACCAGGCTTGCCGCATTTGCGGCGTTTTTGTGCCTCCCTCTTGTGGCTGTTTTTAGTGCGGTGGGTTTTTTAGATGCTGGAGGGCTTATCTTTTGTGGCGTTGCTTTGCTAGTTTATTTTGGCAAAAAAACCAGCCCTGCTACTTTTGGCGTAACCGGGCTACTGCTTGCCGGGATGTTTTTGTTCAGGCGTTGGTATATTTTTTGGGTTATGGGTTTTGTAGTTTGTGTGGTAATACATCAGCTATATCTACTTTATATAAAGGAGCAAAAATTTAAACAAGCAGCACAAAACTTGATTCTCATGGGTGGGGCATTCTTTATTCCACTTACGGTGTTCTTCCACATGCTGGTTGCGGAAAGGCTTGTTGGCGTAAATTATGGGCAGGCTTATGTTGCCTATTGGCACCCTCTTTTGCAGGATATAAATAACTTCATGCGATGGTTTGGGGTTTTCCCGCTTGTTGCAGTGGCGGCGTTTTTTGTTTTGCTACTACTGCGTAAAAAATATATTGTGCTATTTTTGCTTGGACAAATGATTGTAACTTTTGTCCTGTTCCGCACGGTGCAAGGACATTTTCAGCAGCACGCGTTTTTATATGTTCCCGGATTTTTTATTATCTTAGCACTTGGCTTTCAGGAAATATTTCAGTTTGTGCGTGCCAAAACAAAGCCCGCAAGGCTTCAAATAATATTAACAGTAGCGATAGTTTTGGTTGCTGCCGGTACACATATTGCCCCGTTTCTTCATTATGGCGGCACGGGCAAGCCGTTTTATCCCGGTATAACCTTGCGCACACCGGACAGGCAAGACTTGGCAGAACTCTTGCGCCTTGCAGACCATTTAGACCAGCTTTCCGGACCGGAAGGCCGCATCATTGGCGTCGTCTCTTCTTCGCTTTTGTTTAATGGGGATGTTTTGCGCAATTTAGAACTTTCGTTAAACCTGCCAATGGCGCAGCGCAGGTGGTATCTTGCAGACTATTCGCACATAGATGGGCGGGACATTCTGCCAACTTATCTATACTGGACGTCATATGCCGTGGTGGCATATCCGCCGCAGACCCATATGCGGCCGGAGGACCAAACGCTTATAACAATTACGGCAATGGAAATTATAAACGGTACGACCCTAGGCGCAGCCTATGAGCAGTTGCCTATATCGTACCACTTAGATAATGATATAACGGTTTACATTTTCCGCAGAGTGCGTGCAGTTTCTGACGAAGAAGTGACAGCCTTTGAGGCACTGTTTGAGAGGTGAGTGCATTGACCAAATTGTATGTAGTAATACCCTGCTACTTTGAAGCAGACGCCCTACCCTATACAGCTGAAATTCTCGCCGAAAAAATGAATAAATTAATCGCAACCGAAGCAATTTCTCCGGAATCTCGTGTGCTGCTTGTTAACGACGGTTCGACAGATGGCACATGGGAGATTATATACAATCTACATGTATCAAACTCACTATTCGCCGGTTTAAACCTGTCACGCAACAGAGGGCACCAAAATGCACTGCTGGCAGGTCTTATGTTTGCCAAAGAGCATGCAGATGCCGTCATTTCCATGGATGCGGACTTGCAGGACGACATAAATGCCATTGACCAAATGCTCGGCCGCTATTTAGAGGGCGCAGACATTGTATATGGTGTACGAACAACAAGAAAAAAAGATACTATATTTAAGCGCACAACAGCCTTGGGCTTTTACAAATTCATGCGGCTTTTAGGCGTAGATATTGTTTACAACCATGCAGATTATCGCCTGCTTAGCCGTCGTGCTATTAATGCCTTATCCGAATTTAGCGAGGTCAATCTTTTCTTGCGGGGCATGGTACCAATGTTAGGCTTTAAAACCGCGACCGTAGAATACGAGCGCAACGAGCGCGTTGCAGGCGAAACAAAGTACCCCTTACGCAAGATGCTTAGCTTTGCTGTGGAGGGCATTACAAGTTTGTCTGTGCGCCCTATTCGCCTCATTTCTGTATTTGGGTTTGCGTCGTTTCTTATATGTATTGCTTTTATCGCCTATTTTCTTTTCGACCATATAAGGGGCGGCACTGTTCCCGGCTGGGCATCTACGATTATCAGTATTTGGGCTATAGGCGGGCTGCAACTGTTTGCTATTGGCATTATTGGCGAATATATAGGCAAGATTTATTTAGAAGCAAAAGCACGCCCCCGTTATATCGTTAGTGAGGTATTACATGATAAAAAAGATGTTGAAAAAAATCCTTAACCGCGAACGTGTAAGTTACCTTGTGGTTGGCGCGCTTACTACTATTTTAGGCATAGGTTCTTTTGCGTTTTTTGCCTGGTTAGGCACAAGCACGGCGGTTGCGAATACACTTTCTACAGTTTTGGCTGTGTTGTTTGCATTTGTAACCAATAAAATTTTTGTTTTCCGCTCCGAAGGCTGGGGCCTGAATGGTGCCGGAGAGCTCGTACGCTTCCTTATAGCAAGGGGCGTTACTTTTGTTGCGGAGACAGCGCTACTTGTTTTTTTGGTGGATATGCTAGGGCTGGACAGCACAATAATGAAGATAATTACTACAGTGTTGGTTATTCTAGCTAACTATGTACTTAGCAAATGGTTTGTGTTTGAGAAGAGTCTAAAATTAAGCCTTTTTAGTATTTTTGCGGTGTTGCTGTTTCTCACTAGCCTTGCGCCTATTGTATGGGTTGGCTTGCACGCCCGCCCGTCTATGGACGATTACTCATTTGCCGCGTCGTCTTCATTTTTTTACAATACACAGTGGTGGGTAGAAGAGGTAGAGCACCGTCAACACCACGTTGAACGCAGTGTGCGTTACGCTACATTAAACGGCAATGTAATAGATGTTAGCCGAGCCGTTTGGCGTACAGTAGCAGACAATTACAGAGATTGGCAGGGCACGTTTACCGCCATTGCTCTTTTTTCTATGCATCCTGGGGTTATTTTTGGACAAGAGGCTTATCCGTTTATTACGTTACTACTTACGATGGGGTTATTTATGCTAGCCACGGCATTTTTATGTCGTGCGGTGTTTAAAAAGCATTGGCTGATTCCGTGGTTAATTGTGTCAACAATAAGTATTCAGTTTGTCCCCCATTTGGCGCAAGGCTTTTTTTGGTACAATGGAGCAATGTTGTACACATTCTTTTATTCCATGCTGCTTATAAGTTTGGCTTGGAAGTGGCAACTTTTAGAAAAAGATAATGTCCCGTGGCTGCCTTTGGTTTGCCTTACTGCTTTGGATTTTTTAATTGGAGGCGGCAACCAACTAACCGCACTTTTGAATGTGCTCATTAATATATGTTTTGTAGCGTGGCTACTTTATAATAAGAAGAAAAATATATTAACCAGGATAACCTTTACCACAGCGTCAATCGCGGGGCTTGCTGTTAGCGTTTTCGCGCCGGGCAATGCCAACCGAATGACTAACACCGGCGGGTTGAATCACGCAGTACAAAGCATTGTAGACTCTATAACGCTTGCGGCTAGAGATATAGCTAGTTGGACAAACCCCGCTATATTATTGCTACTGCTTATTGCTGTACCATTTTTGTGGCGCGCGGCAAAGGAATTGCAATTTTCTTTCAAATGGCCGCTTGTGGTAGTTGTTTTTACGTTTCTACTTTTTGCAAGCCAAAATACACCCGCATTGTTTGCACAAGAATTTGCGGGGCCTCCGCGTTTGCGTAATATCGTGTTTTTTTCTTATGTGTGGTTGTTATTTGGCAATACCTTTTATTTGCTGGGCTGGGTACAATGTAGATTCAACCCTGTTTTTGAGCATCCGCCAAAGTGGTTAAAATTAAGCGTAACAACTCTCATCTTATGCTTTGCCGTTGTGCTTGGTTTCAACGCTTCAAGAATGGCAGACACATTGCGAGATATACAAAACGGCGAATTGCAGCACTTTATAGAAATCCAAGCACAGCGGCAGGCACTTCTTTTATCCGATGAACCTACTGTCCAGCTGCCAATGTTTATGGGGCCACTTTCCTTGTTACCGTGGTGGGATGGTTATACGCCATTTTTGGGGCAAGAAGTTGGCGCAAGTTCTAACGGCATTATCAACCGTGCAATGGCAGACTATTACGGCAAAGATTATATTACTGCCCTACCCCCACCCAGAACAGGTGCGTTCGTTTATCCATCAAAGTTTGCATTTGAGGGGCGGCAATTGCAAATAGACACAAATGTAATTATGGGGAACCGATATATCAGGCTACGAGATTTTGCACAGTTCTTAGCGTTCTTTGATGTTGAGTACGCAAACGGCGTTTGGTCTGTTACAACGGAACGTGATTATCGACCAGTTGGTGGAGAATTGCGAAACCGCACCAACCAAACACATCATGCAGCATACTTGTATGGCGAGATCCTTTTTGTAGATGGTGCCGCAAAACCTGTTTTAAGTTATAGCGTTGATGGCGAAATATTTTTTATGATACGGGATTTAGCAGATGCCTTGCAATTAGATATAAATGTCCGTTATGGCGTGATTGAATTAAACGCACACTCTTCCTTAGGGTAAAGAGTGTGCGTTTTCTTGTGTAACAAGAATGTGGCCAAGCACATAAATTGTAGTATCAGTGTCTTTAATGCCACTGAAATAACACAAAATCCGAATTTATATATACAGAAAGGATGTATTTAATGCCAACAAATAACAGCAAATGTCCTGTTTGTGGATATTACCAATGCAGATGTATCCTTAGTGCTCACGCTAACGCACATGAAAATGTCCGAGCACATTCACATTTATGCCCTCCGAAGAAACACCCTAAACCCAAGCCCGAACCCAAACCCAAACCTGATAAACATGCAGCATGTCAAATGCTTCCCTATTATTCCGGCGTTATCCCGGTAGTACTGGCTTCAGCAGGTATAAATGTTTCCGAAATTGATAGCTTAGCGTCCAATATTCCAACAATTGGTCCTGCGCTAGCAACTTCTTTAGAAAATGCCGTTCATAATCTTAATGGGCTAATGTCCTCGATGAATATGCCGGCCTTCAACAGCCAGCTCGACTGCACCTTAGCGGCAAATATTGGCCAAGGTAGCTGGGTGCCAAATATAGAGTGTGGCGGTATGCCTCTTGGATTGCTTCAACCTCAAGCATATTCGTTTACCGCAAGCCAATCTGGCAGAGTATGCGGGCTTAATGCAAGTTTTGGAAATATCGCAGCATTAAATTTAAGCACAAATGTAGCCTATATCACCGCACATGTAGAAATACGCCGCCCATCTTGCGCATCAATAGATGAGCAAGTGTGGACAGATATTACACCTATAGACCCTAACACCGGATGCAGAGGAATTACACTTAAAAATCAAGGAGATAACGCCTTTTGTGCCTGCGGCGATGGCATTTTACCGCCGGGAGCAATAGGCAACACTTATACTACACCCGGTTGCCAAACCGTACCGTTTTGCGAAGAAAATTCACGCATAAATTGCGGCGACTTAATAAGAGTAGTATTTAAAGCAACCGTAAAAGACAGCACCGATAGCTCTTTTATTTTAATTGCAGGTTTTGCAAGTGCCGGTTTATGCATCTTGCCGGACCCAATTACCGACCCAGACTGTGGCTGCGGCTGCCCTTGCGACAACGGTTACAACACACCAAAATGCTTAGAAATTAATTGCAAAGATTGCGAAGAACCAACGATATAATTAAAATATACGCTTGACAAAATGACGCCACTGTCATATTATCACAAATGACAGTGGCGTCACTGGCTTAAAGCGCACAGGGCTGTGTGCGTCCGCAGTGTAAGCGAGGAAGCACTTGCGGGCAAAGCCCGTGCCAAAGGCAGAGCGCCATTAAGTAAGGAGGAATTTCTATCTCTCATGTACATTTTGAAAAACGGCGTAAAGATAAGCTACGCAAAATTTTAGATGCCGCCCGCAAAGTTTTCTGCCGCAGTGGTTTTTTAGCAGTAAAAATGCAAGACATTATAGATGAGTGTGGTATCAGCCGTGGCGGGATTTACATCTACTTTGCTTCGGTAGATGAAGTTTTTTTGGCGGTTTTAAAGGAGCGAAACAAAGTAAGGTTTGCTGGCATAACCAAAACTCTACATAATAACGAGCCTTTCTCAGATGTGTTATCAAACTATTTTGCCCTGCAAAAAGAACGCCTTATTAATTTTGAAGGCAGCCTGTTTAGGGCATACTGCGAATACATTTTTTCAAAACCAAAAGCGGCCGTTCACGCTTTTAGGGATACACAACTAAACCAGTTGCGCAGCTCTGTAGAGGCAATTTTGCAACTGGGGGTAAACCAAGGTGTTTTAAAACAAGAAAGCGTATCCCCGCTGGCTGTGCATATCATTGCCACAATAGACGGCCTTAGCATTCTTGCACTGGGCGATGCATTAACGGAAGAAATAATTGACCAGCAATTTCTCCTATTGAAAAATTTCATACGTTAAAGGGCGCAGGGCTGCGCCCGTCGTCACCTCCATTAAAATAAAAACGAGGAGTAATAAAATGAATTCAAAAACAAAACGCATTGCAGGTATCGGAATTTTAGCGGCAATTGTAATCGTATTGCAGGTGTTGGCCACATTCGTGCAAATTGGCCCGTTCGCAATCACTTTAGTGCTTGTACCTATTGTAATTGGTGCAGCCTTGTACGGCATTTCTGCCGGGGCAATACTTGGTGGCTTTTTTGGCGTAGTTGTTTTATTTATGACAATAACCGGTGCAGACCCCGCGGCGCATATGCTGTGGATAGCAAACCCAATAGCAACGTTGTCTGTAATTTTACTGCGCGGAATATTGGCCGGAGCCACTGCCGGGCTGGTGTACAAAGCTTTTCACCAAAAGAACAAATTTGTCGGAACAGTATGTGCGGCAATTGTATGCCCTGTTGTAAATACAGGCTTGTTCCTACTGGCTATGTATTTCATCTTCCCAGATTTTTTGGCACTTTGGGCGGGTAGTGCTACTACTATGTACTTCCTGTTTATTGGCATGGCGGGTGTGAATTTCCTTATTGAACTGGGTATTAACTTAGTGCTTAGCCCAACTATTGTACGTATTGTTCAGATAGCAAGGAAGTAAACGACATGGTTTTAGGTATAGATGTAGGCGGCTCTACAACAAAAATTGTTGGCCTAAACCAGGACGGCACATGCATTGGCATGCTACAAGTAGATGCCGGCGACCAAATCACTTCTGCTTATGGAGCTTTTGGTAAATTTATTGCGTCCTATAATTTGAAAATTGAAGACATAAAAAAAATCGTCTTGACGGGAGTTGGTGCCGGTTATTTAGATAGCGGCATGTACAATATCCCCACAAAACGAGTGGATGAATTTTTGGCAATTGGCCTGGGCGGCTTGCGTTTGGCAAAACTACCAGAAGCTATAATTGTCAGTGTTGGTACCGGCACCGCGCTTGTGCGGGCAACAGCAGAAGGCATAAGGCACATAGGCGGCAGCGGTGTTGGAGGCGGCACACTATCTAACCTTGCAGAGCGTTTTGCAGGTACGCACAGTTTCCAAAGCATTATCAACCTTGCAGAAAGCGGCAACCTAGCAAATGTAGACTTGCGACTCAGCGATATTTCTAAAGAAAAAATAGGCAATCTGCCGCCGCAAACCACCGTCTCTAATTTTGGCAATATGCAAGACAACGTTGCCCAAAGCGATATTGTGCTTGGGCTTATAAATATGATTTTTGAAAGCGTTGGCATGATGGCTGTTTTTGCCACATTAAACGATAGTGTAAAAGATATTGTGCTTATAGGCTCGCTGTCTGTTGTTGAACAAGCAGCGGCAGTATTTGAAGGTTTGCACGCAATACACCCGGGCAATAGCTTTCATATCCCGGAAAATGCTATTTTTGCCACCGCCTTTGGCGCGGCGTTATACGGTATTACAGTTTCTGTATAGCATCCCGCGCAAGCTGGTCGCATCTTTCATTCTCCGGGTGGCCGACATGCCCTTTTACCCAATGGAACGTAACGCTGTGTTTTTCCAGTAAAGGCAGCATTCTTTCCCATAGGTCAACATTTAGTGCCGGGTCTTTTTTATTCCGCATCCAATTATTATTTTTCCAACGTGTTACCCAGCCTTTTGAAGTTGCGTCCACTACATATCTCGAATCAGAGAACAGCGCAACTTCACAGGGCTGTTTTAATGCTTCCAGCCCAATTATAACCCCCATCATTTCCATTCGGTTGTTGGTGGTTTCGTTTTCGCCGCCGCTTAACTCTTTGCGGTGCGTACCGTGTATTAAAACAACCCCATACCCTCCCGGGCCGGGGTTGCCTGAACATGCGCCGTCTGTATATATGGTTACGTTTTTCATATATCCTCCAAAAATGCTTTAGCTATTAACATATCTTCTGCTGTGGTTATTTTTATGTTGCGCCTGCTAGATGGCACAACTACCGCATTTGCGACTAATGAGCTGTCGTCAGTAATTGTTCTGAGAATTTCTTTGTTTTGGGTATACGCGTCTAAAATAATGTCAAACTTAAATCCTTGCGGGGTTTGGGCATTCCATAGGTGGCTTCTGTCCGGTGTATCTGTTATCACGCCTGCGGAGTTCACTTTTTTTATTGTATCCGTAACCGGGCAACAGGCAACTGCCGCACCATGTTTTTTTGCGGCCTCAATTACCTGCAAAATGGTTTCACCGTCTACAAATGGGCGCACCCCATCATGTATTAGTACTATTTCTGTTTGTTTGGGCAACAGCTCTAGCGCGGTAACCACACTTTCCGCACGGCTTGCTCCACCTTCGGTTATATATTTTACCTTAGCGAAACCGTACTTTAGCACCCTGCCTTTGTATCCGGAAGGCACCGCAATTGCAATTTCGTTTATAATATCCATTTTTTCAAATACAGAAATAGTGCGATGCAAAATTTCTTTGCCGCTAAGGTTTAAAAATTGCTTAGGCATACCCGCACCAAACCTACTGCCCATGCCAGACGCCGGAATAACAACATTAATCATAAAAAAATCACCCGCTCCAGTAATATCACTGTGTCGGGTGATTGTCAAATTATCTAAACAAATCTCCAGGTTGCGAAGTTGGCATTTCCAAACGGTACCATGGTCGGTTTGGTATTAACGCTTCCCATGTTTCGTAAATGTTGTCCGGGTTGCGATGGTAAGTGTGAGAATTGGTTGCCTCTTGTATATACAAGTAGTACCAAGCAAGTATATCTGCATTATCCGGCCATTTAATCATGCCTTCCAGCAAATCATCTGCAGTTTCCGGCAAGCGATTTAGCATGCGATTAATTAACGCCGCGGTTTCTGCACGGGTTATTGATGCATCCGGCCTAAAGGTACCATCTGCATAACCTGTTATCCAGCCCATTGCGGCGGCAGTATTTATATAACCTTCTGCCCAATGGCCATTTGCGTCTGCGAAACGTGATTGCCCGGCAGTTTGCTCAAAATTCATAAAACGAACTGCGGCGGCGGCAAGCTCTGCACGGGTTATTTCACGGTTTGGTTGGAAGCTACCGTCTGGCATACCCACAACTATTCCTGCATTATAGCCTGTGGACACTGCATTACTAAACCAATAATCAATGTTCACGTCTGCAAACGGACTCAATTGTATCCAATATTGCTGCCTTGCATCATCCGGCATTAGGCGGAAGAAAATCGTTGCCACCTGAGCGCGTGTTATAAATAGATTCGGACGCACAGTACCGTCACCAAAACCTATTATAAATGCATGATGTTCCGACCTTGGTGCGGAGATTATATCCGAGACCGATTGCCCCCCGCCGGTACCTTGCACAACATTTCCTGTAGTGGATGGCGAGCTCACCACTCCGCCTCCGGTGTTAGTATCACCTGCACCGCTATCGCTTGACGGTGTGAATATCCACGCACCTGTAAAGAGTACATGATTTGCTGGCATGGCAAACATGCCGTCTTCGACAGTGGCATCTTCCGTAGCCCAACCACTAAATATCCATGTGCCAACTTGCATACCGTCCGTCGTATCGGTGCTGGTCAAACCTTCGGCCACGATTATATCCGTTATACCTTGTTGATAACTTGATAAGCCGGGAATTGCAGGGGAGAAATTCTCCGGTGCGTCACCTATTACTGTGTAGGTTACATCAAAGCTATCATTTGGTGCAAACGCCCAACTCCCGGTAATGGTCACATCGTAATCAGGCATGACAAATGCACCAGAACGACTCCAGCCGACAAATGTCCATACGCCAAGGGTTATGCCGTCTACATACAAGTTGCTTGCTGTCGTTAGGTTAGCTGCTACTGTAATTGTTACACCATCTTCATAGCTGCCGCCCAGAGTGCTCAGTGCTGGCGTAAAGCTTGCCGGAGCATTGCCTATTACTGTATAAGTTACGACATGCTCGCTAGGTGGTGCCGGCGTAAACTCCCAAACTCCTCTAAACTCTACATTATTGCCCGGCATGGTGAATGCGCCATTTTCGACTGCCACATCATCTGTCGCCCAGCCGCCGAATGTCCATGTGCCAAGCTGTGTACCGTCCGTCGTATCAGCACTGGCAAGTGCCTGAGCTACGGCAATGCCTGTTTCGCCCAGCATATAGCTTGCCACTCCGGGAATTTCCGGCGAAAAACTCGCGGGAGCACTACCTGCCACCATATAGGTCACATCAAAAGCCCGTTGCCAAACCCATGTTCCCAAGAGGTCAGTATCTGCCATAAGCGCAGCTGATGATCTCACTGTACCGTTATCGATATTAACCCAATTGCCTGTAAAAGTGCCGACAACAGGGATGTTTGGTAATGCCGCAGTAGGTATAAATTCAAATTCTTCTCCAAGCACAAGCCGCTGCAGAGAGGTTGCGCCAATAAACATGTGAGACATATCTGTCACGTTATTAACACTCCAACCGGACAAGTTGAGGCTCTCCAAGCTATTTGCAGAATGGAACATCCAGTGCATATCCGTTGCAGCACTGGTATCCCAACCGGACAAATCAAGGTGTTCTATGCTCCTGGCATCACGAAACACCCTGCTCATATTTACTACACTGCCGGTATCCCACTTAGACACATCGCCAATACTTATTAGACTGGCTGCATTACGGAACATCGCATCCATAGTAGTTACACGGCCAACATCCCAACCGGATAAATCCAAGTGCTCTAAGCTTGTGGCACCCTGAAACATAAAGGCCATAATCGTAACGTTTCCAGTATTCCAGGCAGACAAATCGAGCTCCGCCAGGTTGCTTATGCCCAAAAACATGGAATGCATAGTTGTCACATTACCAGTATCCCAGCCGGACAACTCAAGGTTCGCCAAGCTGCTCGCGTCACGGAACATTTCGCTCATAGATGTCACATTGCCGGTACTCCAGCCAGACAGGTTAAGGCTCTCTAAACTACTTGTACCACGGAACATTGCGTGCATGGTTATTACATTGCCAACATCCCAACCAGACAAATCACCAATGTCCACTAAACTGCTCGCGCCATTGAACGTAGAGTTCATACTGTTGACATTGCTCGTGTCGAAATATTCCAGCCCTACTATAGTATGCACATTTGCCAGCCCATTGAATAAGCTCCGCAAGCGCGGCCCGACGAGAACCGGCTCGTCAAAATCAAAAATAATTTTCTGTATATCGTCGCGATAAACATGCCAAGGGCTCTCTGTACCCATATTCCAGTCAATCGCTCCGGGCTGTACCACTAGCGTACCACTGCCGCATAACACCCACTGCGCGCCGGTATTTCCACCGGCGTTTGGTAATTGGCCAAAGGCGGCAATGTTTGCATTACTCATGTAGCTGCGTACAATTTCGGTATGATTAGCCCACATCATGCAAACATCTATCCCTTCTTCAGGCTCTTCGTTTGCATTTTCCAATTCCGGCAAGCTAAGAGCCGGTTCGGTTGTGTGTCCGCCCAGCCCCCACCCAGCGCTATGACTATAAGCAGGGCCTTCCGCAATAACGACTGCACCAAAAATAAGTACAACCACAAGGAATAATGCAATAACACGGCATAACCGTTCAATTGCTTTGTTTGTGTGTTTTGTTTTCATAATGCGTTTTCCTTTCAAAAAAAATATATCGCCATTGCTAACTCGCGTAGGCATATTTATTATACCTACTAAAAATAAAAATGCAATAGATTATTGCTGGAATTTGTGTTTTTGTGCCTACTTTCGCGAAATATAATTTCATCCTCAGTGAAAAATCACTTTTATGGTGTGGCCATCGCAATAAAATTTTGTCATTAAGTTCGTCTCATCCTCTTGTAACTTTGCCAAACCAAGCAGGCAGACACACTCCTTATCAAATACTAAGCCACAATAAGTTTATTTACTCATACCCTAATACCAAGTTGCATATGTATGAATATATACTGTGCAAAGGAGGCTTGGTACAAGGTGAACAGAGTCCCCTACCGGCGGCATACACCACCAAGGTCAAGACTACAAAGAAAGAACTTCGAGAAGAAAAATGCAGAACCCAAAAAGTCCGAAACGCTGGTAACTCAATTTGCCGTAAGCGGAATTTTGGTTACAGTTGTGATGCTAATTTGCTTAGTAAACATTGCGCCTTTTAACACAGCAAGAGAAGGTTTGCGTCAAGTTTTGCAAGGCCCCGTTACTATTTCTGAATTAACAGACGAGATAAGTATCATTCGTCAAACATGGTTTGCGCCGCAGGAAGAAGAGCCGGTACCTGTGTATATCATCCCTACCCCAAACTTTGATACACAAACGCAAATTCCTATTTTTGATACTATTCCATTATCAATAGAAGAAACAACGGCAGAAGAAGACCCGCTAAAGCCACAAGCCCCGGCGCCGTTGATTATCCCGGGGTTGTGGGATTAGAATGGGTAAACCCTGTCGTGGGTACAATCACTTCACCTGCCGGTTATAGATACAGCCCAATAACCGGGGCAAGAGAATTTCACGATGGTGTAGATGTTTCGTTACCCGTTGGTACACCCATTCATTCGCCAAAAGATGGTGTTGTTACTGCTGTAGGAAACTCCGCATCGTTCGGCAGATTTTTGCGGCTTGAACATGCAAATGGATACGAAACTTTTTTTGCACACTTAGATGATACAACCGTAGCCATTGGCGATAACGTATATCAAGGCAAGCATGTGGCGTATTCCGGCAATACAGGCTGGTCTACCGCTCCACATTTGCATTTTAGTATTTTTAATAACCAAGAATTTATTGACCCCTTAACATATTTTACCTTTGCTTATGCCTATGATTGATTTCCTATTGTTTATTCGTATGCTTTTTTTTGCGATTATCGCATTGTGCCTGCACGAGCTGGCACATATTTTGGCTGCCAACTATATGGGGGCAAGGCCAGAGAAGATGAAATTCTTCCTTCTTGGGTTTTCGGCGCGCTTTTCTGGCTTGGAAAAACTCCAAGGCTGGGAGCGATATGTAATTTATGCGGCGGGTTCTGCCGCAAATGCAATTGTTTTTATGTGGGCATTTGTTGTGTCTCGTTTATCCTACTTTGGCTTGCCCTGGCTTGAAGAGTTTGCCTTCATTAATTTGGCACTGTGCTTATTTAATTTCTTACCTGTTTTGCCCATGGATGGCGGCAGGATACTTCACCAGATTTTAAGCAATGGTTTAGGTATCTTGCGTGCCGGCAAAATAATGCGCAAAATAAGTACGGTTGTTATTTGTATGCTTTTTGTGCTTGGGTTTTTGCAAGTTATACTCTTCTTATTTAACATTACTTTGTTGTGTGCGGCATTGTACATACGGCAAAGCAACAAACATTTGCCTACAATTTTGCAAATAGAATTTCATAAAATAATGGATGCAAAACGAAAACCAGCCAAGTTAAGACTTTTGCCGGTGCGATACGTAATTGTTCCTAAGGATGTAACCATACAATTTTTATTAGAGCGTATTACAATGGATAACTTTACGATTTTTGTTACTCAAAACGGGGAAAAAATCAAAGAGTCTGAAATTGTGCGCATTGTAGAAAAAAACGGGCTTGCGCTAAAGTGCAAGCTCGTTTAGAATTGAGTTGTATAAGGAGGGTAAAAAATGAACCCAGTTTTGAATGCAATTGCAGAGAGAAATTCCTGTAGGAACTTTTCCCCTACCCCTTTAAGTGAAAATGATATAAACGCATTAGTAAATGCCGCTCTTGCTGCCCCCAGTGCTATGAACCTTCAACCATGGCACATCATTGTGGTTACAAACAAACCTTTGCTAGAAGAAATGGACAACCACGCAATGGAAACCTTAAAGGCGCAGAACCCAGAGGGTTATACCCGCATGATGGACCGCGGTGGTACAATTTTTTACAATGCCCCCTGTGTGATTTTTATTGCTAAAAATGATTCAAAGTTTGCTACGCTCGATGCCGGGATTGTGAGCCAAAACATAACATTGGCCGCACATTCGTTAGGGCTTGGCAGTGTAATATGCGCCATGGCAAACATTCCCCTAACGGGCACAAAAGGAGCACGCTTTTTAAATGAAATTAAAATGCCGGAAGGCTATGAGTTTGGCATGGCGGTATGTGTTGGCGCACCAATAACAGGCAAGGCCCCTCACGAACTCGACCCTGCAAAAGTAACATACATAAGTTAGGAGAATATACGATTATGGATATTTTTAAAGAGCAAATAGTACCTAAGAAACCAACGTCAAAAGACACTATTTATCGCGCGCTGCTTATTGTTGGTGTAGTAGCGGTTTCAGTTATTACATTTTCTATTATCCCGGCGTTTGCGTTTATTCTTACGGCGGCGGCTGCAATTGGCGCATTTTTTCTTATGGGTCTCTTAAAAGTAGAGTATGAATATGTTTTTACCAATGGAGAATTGGACATTGACATCATCTACAACCGTTCACGCCGCAAGCGTTTAATGACGGTTAACGTAAAAAGTTTTGAACTTATGGCTCATGTAGAAGATAAAAACCATATTGGCGGATTCAATAGTGCGCAGGAAACACGCGATTATTCCAGCGGGGCAGTTGGAGAAAATACCTATGTTTTTCTTGTAAGCCATAATGGCAAACGGTTAAAAGTGATTATTGAGCCAAATGAAAAAATGCTTGCAGCAATATCCGCAAGCATGTCTAGAAGTAAGTTGCATATTAGACGATAAGATTTAAATAAAAAAAGCGGCGGCTGCCGCTTTTTTTATTACTATAAAATTGTAACCATTGCATAAACCAGTGCTACTACAGTAAACAATGCCAAAACGCGTAGCAGAAGTTTTGTATTGTATTTGCTTAGGGTTTCCATAATCCCCACTCCTTTTAGTTTGGCACGGGTACGCCAAATGCCATAAATATTTTTTCTTGCTGTTCGGTAATAGGCTGTAATATTCCGTTACCGTCGATATACTGCACTTTTACGGTTTCAAGTATTTTCATTAGTTTTTTAAGCGACATAGATTTATCTAAGTTTGCATCACTCATCGTTTTATGAATATGCGCCAGAAGAATTAATGCTATAAAGCTAACAAATAATTTGTTTTGCACAGGGTAATTTTTGTCTGCAATTAACCTGCCGGAAACCAAACAGTTTTTTAGTTTGCTAAATTCTCTTTTTACTTCATCTTTTTTGCGATAAATCTCAATTGCTTCGGATGCGGATTTTACGTGGTTGCTTATCAAGATTAGCCAACCTTTGTCTTGCAATTCTTGGTCTATAACATCGTGCCGGATTGATACATCTTCTCCGGACGCAGCATTTTTGCCAACCAATAGGTATTTAGCAAAATCTTCAGCGAGAGGTTTTGAACTATCCATCGCTTCAGATTTTAGTTTTGCTACTTTGCCATACAGCCGATTTCTGATGCGGTACGCATCCTCTGGGTTGAAGAAACAGTGGGCATACACCTCATACATACTATTCCATGTACGGCTATGGGTAACACCGCGGATAATTTCATCACCTAGTAAAATTGTATTCTGCGCAGAATCTATGTAGTCCCGAACGTTGAATATCTGCTCCTTGGCAAAGTCTAAAGTTACAGGTAGTGCTGCTAAAAATCGAATACCATTTTTGTCGTCTAACATGGCATCTATGTTGTCGTTAGTAGAAAAATCCTTGTCCATAACTATTGCGATATTGTTTAGGTCGATACCTGTTGAATGTTGCAACATTTCTTTTAAGGCATTGACACCACTTAAGCAATTTTCGCAAGTTACTTGGAATACAGGAAGCTTGGACTTTTCGCCAAACAACAAACATGCAAGAGGCCCTTCTCCCTTACCTGCCTTGGCCTGGCCAATAAACTCTGAATAGGATGAAATGTCGGTTAGGTCAAGTGCCATGTATTCGGATTCGTTTCTAAGCTCACTCCAACTCTCAAAGAACACCAATCTGTCTTCGTGGGATATGCCGGACATAAGTTCCGTAATTTTCTGATAGCTCATTTCGCCGCAATTAATGCCGTCGTTTTTGAGCACCCAGTCTTCGCAATACTTGGCAGGCTCTCCTGTTGAAATCATGTAGTAGGCTAAGGTTATAACCTTTTCCCAGCAGCCCGGCAGGGCTGCTTTTAATGTGTCCACTAATCCAATATTACTAGCTAACACATCCAGGAAGTAGAATACGCCCAAGTCTTTGATTTGCGACTTTTTAATGTCGCTTATAGAGTAGCGTTTGGATGAAGATACTTTGTTTAGCTTGTTATCGTTTTCTTTAGGGTTTTCGTTAGAGTTTTTTTTTAGCTGGGGTACTTCTGCACCTTGCACATGAGCTCTTTCAATTTTTGCGCTTTTTGCATCTAGTGCTGTTTTAACAATAGCTTCATGAGCCCTTAAATACCTGCTGGTAGGACTGGGTACGCCTGGCTCCCTACCCTCTTTTTTTACACGCTCTAGGTATTCCGGTTTATAAACTGGTTCTCCTGTGGTTGGGTCAATTTTACCTATGCTTACTTTATGGTTTTGTGGTTTGCCGTTTTTATCTCTGTAAGACACAGATTCGTAAAGGTATATATATTTACCGACCCTGTTGCGAACAATGGAAGCCATAAATCACCTCTTTTCTGATGTAGGTATATACACTATACCTACCTAAAAGAATTTGTCAACATTTTTTGATAAATTTTTTACAAAATATTTCTTGATAAGTTTTGATTGTAGGTATATTCAAGTATAATTTGCCTACGTGCGCTATTTTCATGGCATTAAATTGTTTACTCTTGGCTTTTCTTTTTTATGGTTGAAGGCGCATTTTTTCTACAAACACAAAAAAGGAACAATCAATAAGATTGTTCCTTTTAGCGACCCAGAAGGGGCTCGAACCCTCGACCTCCGGCGTGACAGGCCGGCACTCTAACCAACTGAGCTACTGGGCCAACGAAGATTATTCTACACGCTCTTCGGTTTTATGTCAATGATTTTCGTTAATTTTTTTCAAATCATTGTAATTTTTCTGTTTTGGGGAAAGGCGATTTATTCAGTGGCATCTGGCGCCTCTATGGCATACGAACACGAAGAGCAAGCAATAAGCCGTTTCTTGCGCCCTTTTTCTACTAAAAACTCGCCACATTCCGGACATTTGTCCCCTGTCGGAAGATTCCACGAAATAAATTCGCATTCTGGGCTTTTGTCGCAACCAAAGTATTTGCGCCCTTTTTTAGATTTTTTAATAACTACTTTTCCTTCTTCGCAAAGTGGGCAGTGTACGCCAGCTTCTTCAAATATTGCTTTTGCATTACGGCATTCTGGGAAACCAGGGCATGCCAAGAATTTACCGAACCTACCGAATTTGATAACCATTCTGCGGCCGCAAAGCTCACAGTCTATATCGGATTCTTCATCTTTAATTTCAATATCGCCGATTTTTTCTTCGGCGTCTTTTATTTTTTCTTCAAATGAAGGGTAAAACTCTCGTACTATGTTTTTCCATTCTTCTTCACCGTGTTCTACATTGTCTAATGCATTCTCCATACGGGCGGTAAAGTCTACATCTATAACACTGTCAAAATGCTCTTCCATTATTTCGTTTACAATTTCGCCAAGCTCTGTTGGATATAGCACCTTGTTTTCTTTGGTTACGTAGCCGCGGTACATTAAAGTGGTTATTGTTTGGGCAAATGTACCCGGGCGGCCAATGCCCAGTTCTTCCATCGTACGCACCATGCTGCCTTCGGAAAATCTTGGTGGCGGCTGAGTAAAGTGTTGTATGGGTTTGGTTTCTGCTACGTTTAGTTTATCCCCCGGTTCCACAGCCGGAATGGTTACATCTTTTTCTGCATCTTCGTTTTTGCTGTATACGGCCAAGTATCCGTCAAATTTTAATACCGAGCCACTGGCAGTAAAGTTTACACCATTGTTTGTAATTTTAATGGATAGTGTGTCGTATACAGCCGGTGCCATTTGGCTGCAAATAAAGCGTTCCCAAATTAATTTGTATAACTTAAATTGCTCTGGCGTAAGGGATGCTTTTATTTCTTCCGGTTTTCTTGCAGCAGATGTAGGGCGAATTGCTTCGTGCGCATCTTGTGTTCTGCCTTTGGACTTGTATTCCGGGCGTTCTTTTGGTAGGTATAAATCGTTGTAATTGCTTATAATTAAGTCTTTTGCTTCCGCGTAAGCCTCGCCAGAAATACGTGGCGAGTCTGTACGGATGTACGACACAAGGCCGACAGTGCCCTCACCTTTTATATCTACGCCTTCATATAACTGCTGCGCAATACGCATTGTGCGGCTTGTGGCAAAACCAAATAATTTGCTTGCCTCCTGTTGCAGCGTGCTTGTTGTAAAAGGCGCAGGCGGTTTCTTTTGCCTTGTGCCGTGTTTTACGTCGGCCACAACAAAAGTGCCGCCTTTTATTTTTTCCAAAACGGCGGTTATATCATCTTCGGATTTCAATTCTTTTATATCGTTGTTGCCGGAGTATCTTGCGGTAAGTTTACCTTTTGCGGCAGAAGTTTTAAGGTCAATGTCCAGTGTCCAATATTCTTCGGGTATAAATTGATCTATCTCTTCTTCTCTATCGCACACAAGTTTTAGAACTACGGACTGCACGCGCCCTGCACTTAAACCTTTTTTAACTTTTTTCCATAACAAAGGGCTGATGCGGTAGCCTACCATGCGGTCTAATACTCTGCGGGCTTGCTGGGCGTCTACCAAATCCATATCTATTTTGCGGGGTTCTTTTATAGCTTTTGATACCGCTGTTTTTGTTATTTCATTAAAAACAATACGCTCAGTATTATTTGCATCCAATTTTAATGCATGCGCTAGGTGCCAGCTTATGGCCTCGCCTTCACGGTCGGGGTCCGTTGCGAGATATACTTTTTTTGCAGTTTTTACCTTCTTGCGCAAGCTGGCCAAAATATCCCCCTTGCCGCGGATTGTGATGTACTTTGGTTCGTAATCATTTTCTATATCTACACCAAAGCTGCTTTTTGGTAAGTCTCTTACATGGCCTACGCAAGCCTCTATGTTGTAATTGCTACCCAGTATTTTTTTTACTGTTTTTGCTTTAGATGGTGACTCTAAAATTATCAGTGTTTTTGATGCTGCCATTTATATCGCCTCTTTAAGTTAATTTCTAATGTATCTAGAGCCCGGTATTTTTTTTGCTAGGCCTTTAAGTTCCAATGCAGTGCAGATTAGATGTAGTTTGCCAATATCAATTCCCGTAATGCTAGCAAGCATGTCGAAACTTACAGGCTCTAACGACAGGTTATCATACACTTGTTTTTCTTCCGGTGCAAGTTGTGGTTTTTGTTTTTCAGGTTCTTTTGTTTTTTTTGGCACCACCGATAAAACCGAGAGAATATCGTTATGGTCGGAAACGGGGTAGGCTCCGTCGCGTATTAGTTGGTTTGTTCCACCGGAAAGTTTGCTTGAAATATTGCCGGGTACTGCAAATACGTCCCTGCCCTGGTCTTGTGCTTGGTCTACTGTAATAAGTGTGCCACTTTTTAGTGCAGCTTCTGTTACCACAACGCCACGGCTTAACCCACTTATTATGCGGTTACGCGCTGGGAAAAATGCAGGCGCTGGTTTTACACTTGGTGCGTATTCGCTTGCTACACAGCCGTTATTTATGATGTCTGCCATAAGTTGCTTATTTTCGCTTGGGTAACATATGTCTACCCCGCAGCCCAGTACAGCAATGGTTTTGCCGCCGCCTTGTATTGCGCCGCGGTGCGCCATACTGTCTACACCTTTTGCCATGCCGCTTACTATAACAACGCCGGCGGCGGCCAATGGCCGAGCTAATAATCTGGCAGTTAATAGCCCATACTCGGAGCATTTTCGGGAGCCGATTATGGCTATCTTTTCATATTCGTCCGAAGGTAATGTGCCTACAAAAAACAAACCCAATGGCGGGTCAGGTATTTTGGTTAACAAAGCCGGGAATCTTTCGCTATTACGTGAGATATAAGCTATGCCCTTGCTTTCCATTATGGCAAGTAATTTTTCTATAATATCTAAGTCGCGTGACTTTGAAATAATATCAAATGCATGGTGGGCTTGGGGTAATGCCTCTTTCAACTCTTCTATTGTGGCATTAAACACAGCCCTTGCCGACCCAAAACGCTCTAAAAGAAAATTTAATTTCCTTGCCGTTGTGTGATGCACAAGTGATGATAACCACAACATATATATGTCGTCGCGCATGGTAGAATGTCCCCTTTCCATGTTATAATACCCACAAACTTACGATTGTAAAGGATTTTTTATATGACAAAATTATTAACACTTAAAAATTTCGTGTTTTTATTAACGCTTGTATTTTTTATTTCTGCCGTGCGAGGTTTCGTCATCAGTGGCCCATTTAATAATACAACCATTTTTTTATTTGTAATTACCGCAGCATTTTTTTGTTACGGTTATTTTTTTGAAAAGTTAAGTAAATTAAAGTGGCTTAACGTGCTGATATGTTTGGGTTTTGCGATAGTTTTATTTTCATCCTTAGCACTTGGCATTTACGGTAACCGTAACACTGCAAATTTTAACGAAGACGTTGTTATCGTGCTTGGGGCAGGCATTGTAGATGATATGCCGCGCCCTGGCCTTGCAAGCCGTTTAGATGCAGCGGTTAGTTACCACAGGCAAAACCCTGATGCACTTATAATAGTTTCTGGCGGGCTTGGGCATAGAGAGAATTACACGGAAGCATATGTAATGGCGCGATATTTGATAGCCCATGGTGTACCCGCGGAGCGCATTTTATTAGAAGATAAAGCGTATTCTACATACTCTAACATGCGCTATGCGGCGGAAATAATTAGTGCAATTTTTGAAGTGCCGCCTAGTATTGTGGTAATCACGAACGATTTCCATATGTATAGGTCGGTAAGGTTTGTTAGGCAGGTAGGGCTTGATGCTACTATGTACCCTGCAAGTACTCCGATGTTATCTGCACCGTTTTCTTACTTGCGTGAGATACCTTCTGTGATAAAAATGTGGATTTTTAATGAATAGTGGTTGATACTAAGTCTCGTTATTGTTTTTTTGGTTGAAGGTGCTCGGGATGGCTTATAAGGCGGATTTTTGGCAAAGATCCTTCGCCAAGACTCAGGATGATATGCTCCTGGATTATGCATAAAAAACACACTCGTTGCAAACGCTATAAAGACTTCTTCGGAAAATATTTTCCAACAAGAAGTCTAAAAGCAAAGAGGGTGTTTTTTATATGAGAAAATGGGTTAAAAAAATCGCATGGATTGTTTTAGCAATTGCCGTACTTAGCGTTTGCGTAAATATGTTCCTAGCCCCGCATGATATTGCGGCAGGCGGGCTTACTGGCCTTGCAATTATTTTAGAAAGCTGGATTGGTGTAAGCCGTAGCATCATAATTTATGCAGGTAATGCGATTGTACTTGTGCTTACATTCTTTTTTTTAGGTAAAGAAATATTTTTTAATACGGTAATTGGTGCGGCATTGTTGCCATTGTTTATCAGTTTTACGCCGCGTATAACCTTAATATCTGACCGTATGCTTTCTATGATAATAGGCAGCGTGTTTTTTGGTATTGCGGTTAGTATTTTATATCGTAACAATGCCAGCAGTGGCGGTACAGCCGTGCCACCACTTATTTTGAAGAAACATTTTAACCTAAGTCCTTCTATTGGCTTATTTTTGACCGACGGTATTGTTGTGGCGTTAAGTCTGTTTGTTTTCGATGTAGATAGCTTCTTTTTCGCCATTATGTCCATTTTTATAACCTCTGCGGCTATGAGTTATATCGAAAATGGCATGAACAAAAAGAAGATGGTGTATATCATCAGCAAACAGCATGAGCAAATTACGCAAGATGTATTGCATAAAATACAGCGTGGGGTTACGCAAATTCCGGTTGTAGGTGCATATAAAAAGAACGAAAAACAGATGCTTATGGTTACTTTAGGTAAAAAAGATTATCAGCAGTTATTGGAAATAGTAGATAACTACGATAAAGAAGCCTTTATGATAACCGACACTGTTTCTGATGTGCATGGCGAAGGTTTTACCTACGAATCAGGAAGTGTGTAAGTCCTTGGAAGTCTAAGAAGTCTTCTATATATTGTTTTTGCAGCAACTTTTGTGGGATAAATTCGTTGTACTTGCCGCGCACCTGCGCTTTATCAGGTATCGGCAAGCTGTACATATCCAAGTCCGAATTCAAAATATCATAGATAATACTTTCGAGTTGTTCCGCGCTACCATCAAATTTAACTTCCAAGTACGGGCAGGTCATCCACGGTAGGCGAGCAAATACTTTCTTTTGATGTAGTGCATATAGTAGTGTGAAAATTTGTCTTGTGCCTACCCAGGGGAAAATTGCGTATCTGTCTTTTGCAAGTGGTGTAACAAGGTTATGCAAAATTCCTGCATTGTGTGTTAAGTAGCGGATTTCTTGCAATCTTTCTACGCAGCGGGGGCTTAGGTATGGGTACTGGTCACTTGAGTCTAAAATGCTACGCACTTTTTGTATTAAAATTGGGTGCAACTCCACATCAAAATCTATATCCCAGTCTACTAGCGAAATACCGGGCACAAGTTTAACAAAAATGGTTTTGCTTTTTACGTTAACATCTACAGTTTCCCATGTAAGGCCTGCAAGCGCAAAGCGCACGCCCACAGGATAAACTTTATCTACCGTACCTATGGTACGGTTTTCGTCTTTTACAAGCAGATATTCTGGCGCTTCAAAAACGGTGAGGAATTTGTGGCTGTTTACAACCTTCTCCCCTTCCCTGCCTATGATTATGCCGTCACGCTCTGTTTGCTCTAAATGGCCTATATTTAGCATGTGCGAAAGAAGATGGCGGTAATCTTCTTGTGGGATATTTCTAAAGCTGCCCAAAGTAAGCATGGTTTGTGCCAGTTGCCCGGCAGATAGTTCGCCAGCGCCCTTTAAAGTGCTTAATGTTTGATGGTAAAGCAAATTGTAGGGGTGGTGATGAGGTGGTATCGGCTCTATCCAGTGCTCCTTTGTATATAACTCGATAATCGCTATAGTACGAATAAACTCCCAGTTAATTGGGCCTAGAATGTCATCCGAATTTATCCGCAAACTTTCTACGAAAGTGAAAAGAAGTTGCGGAGTTTGACCACGCCTGCCACAACGTCCAAGCCTTTGGGCAAAACTAGCAACATTAAGTGGCGCACCCACCTGAACAGCTTGGTCCAGCGAGCCTATGTCTATGCCAAGTTCCAGCGTAACTGTCGCGCCTGTTACTATTTTTTCGTCGTCGGATTTCATTTCGTCTTCTGCCGCCTCGCGCAATAGGGCGGAAACATTGCCGTGGTGCACACGATACACATCCGGTGCTTTGTTTTGCTTGGCAATTTCTTTTAGGTTTGCGAGTATAAATTCCGTTTCTTCCCGGCTGTTGGTGAAGATTATTGTTTTTTTGTCTAGCGTCATTTTAAACAGGTATTCAAAATGCTCGCGGCTACCCATGTCACCTTGTGCAGTGTGGATAGTGTTGCCGCTGCCATCTTGTTCCTCTAGGTCGCGTTTGTCTGCGTAGTTTACAAAACGTTCGATGTGCAGGCGAATACGCTTTTTGCCGTCTGGGGTTATTGGGGCTATGCATTCGCGGTGGGTACCGGTATTGAGCCATTTTTGCGCAAGCGAAACATCGCCCAAAGTGGCGGAAAGCCCAATGCGGCGAGGGAAATTGCCTGTTAGGCTTTGTATCCGCTCCAATACACATAAGAGCTGTATACCTCTTGCATCACGCATAAAATGGTGAACTTCGTCTATTACGATATATCGCAAGTCCGAAAACATGTTTAAACATGCACCGCGTTTGTTTGTTATAAGGCTTTCTAGCGATTCGGGCGTTATTTGCAACAATCCTTCTGGATTTTTGATAAGGGCGTGCTTTTTTGTTTGGGATGCATCACCATGCCAGCGGGTTACTGGGATGTGTGCGTCTATTAAAAGTTGCTCCAACCGTTTAAACTGGTCGTTTATCAGTGCCTTTAATGGCGAAATGTAAATAACCCCTACCGATTTGGAGGGGTTTTCGTGTAGTTGCGTAAGCACAGGCAAAAAAGCGGCCTCAGTTTTACCGCTTGCTGTGCCAGAGGATAGCAGTACATTGTGGTCGGTATCAAAAATGGCTTCTGCCGCCGCAATTTGAATTGGGCGTAGCTCGTCCCATTTATTTTGATAGATGTAGTCTTGTATGAAGGGGGCGTAGCGGTTGAAAATGTCCATAAAAGGCTCCTTTATAAGGTTTTGTCGTTTTGGTTGAAAGCTTGCCGTGCCGCTTACAGTGCAGGTTTAACCGAAAATAGCAGTAAGGTCATCCTCTGTTGTTGGCATAACTTCTAGCACATGGTTATCTATAGCGTCCAGCATAATTTGTTCTTTTTGTAAAAGGCGGTTATATATTACCTCGCCCAATGACCATTCGCCATCTTCTGTAGCGTAGCCTGTTTGGCAAAAGTAATACTGTGTGTATTGCCCCTGCGACAGCCCAAGGCGATGGATGCGGTCTTTGGATTGCAACAGGTGAATAAGGTTGTAGCTATATTCAAAATAAATTGCATCGTGGCATATGCCATGTAGCGATACCGACTCTGCCAACGTGTGCGGGTTTGTTAACAATACTTTAAACTGCCCACTTTTAAAATCGGTTAGTATTTGCTGGCGTTCATCAAGCGGTACTTCGCCATATATGCATTTGGCCGCTACACTGCAAGTTTCTAGCGCTTGTGCAATGCGGTTTATCGAATCTATAAACATACACCAAACAATTACGGGTTTGTTTTGTGCTACAAGTTCTAACACCTTATCCAAACATGCATGAAATTTTGTTGTTATGGCGCAAGAGTTTATCAATTCCTCCACTTCGCCGCTGTAGTCTGCCGTATCTATTTCGTCAATTTCCATTTCGTCATCTATCAAGTAGCGGAAATCTCGCAGGTCTAAGGTTTTAAGCAGCATTTGCGGGTTTGTTTCTAGTTGCATAATGCGTATTATTAGCGCAAGTTTGTTGTTGCGGTAGCGCATTTTAAGTATTTTTAGCAGCCTGTTTTCTATTTCATTTGCGTAAACTGCAACAATCTCATTCTTGTTTGCGTCGGGTACTTGCAACTCTTTTTTTGTTGTACGGCAGAAGAAAGGTTGGAGTTTATCGTTTATATTATCCCGCTCTGCTGGGGACGGATTGCGTAATAATGCGGGGCTAAAGCCAAAGAATTCTCTATATTCGTCCGGAAAAAGAATGTTTAGGAAATTGTAAATGTCTGTGTATGCATTGGGGATTGGCGTACCTGTCATAGCTACAACATGATTTGCATTTTTTGCAACATTAATGGCGTAAGCGGCGTATATGCCGTCTATTTTTTTTACTTTATGCACTTCATCAAACACCAGCAGGGCATTGCTTGCTAAGGTTTTTACTTCTTCTACAATGCTGCCCAACGATTCGTAGTTAAATAAAAATAAATTGCAAACACCGGTGCCTAAGCGTAGTGCGGCTTTTTTCCCGGCATGTATGTTAAATGCCCGCAACTCTTCTTTTAGGCAAACTTCAAACTCATCTATCCAAGACCCAAAGGCGTTTTTGGGTGACACAACTACAATGCGGTTTACAAGCCCTTGGGATTTTAGATATGCATACATCCCTAACACAGATGCCGTTTTTCCGGAGCCAGGCACAGAAAAATTTCCAGATTTTTTCATGGCGTACATAAAGAAAGAATCCCACATTTGTTTTTCTCGTAGTGGTCTTTTCATTTTATTATCGACAATTTGCTTGTAGCTTTCAAAACGGCTAAGCAGCTTGTCTTCACGAGTTTTTATTTCTATGCCTAACTTCAAACGGGTTTCTAAATGCATTTCTTTTGTTTGTATGAAGTTTGCAAGTTCTAGGCTTACATCTAAGCCTAGATTTCGCTTTGCGGTTTCTTTTTGGCATAGTGCAATAATGCGCTTGTATTCTAAATATGTGAGATTTGGTTTAAAGCAAATAAAACCCTCGGTTATGCTGGATACATAACGTTTAAGGGTTAGTTTGTAAAATGCGCCAGAGGATATATTCTCGTTGGTTTGTAGGTATAAATATTCATTTAAATCTAAACGCCAATTACTCATTTAAACTGCTCCAAACTTGGTCTATTGCGTCTTGCAGGCGTACTAGCTGCCTTTCTATTCTGCGCAAATCGCTGTCGTTTAGCTTTTTGATTATATTTAAGTCCATACTCTCTACGGTGAATGTTGCTTTTTCTAACAATTGCACGGGCAGGTTGCGAGTTTCAGTCTTTTTAACTTTCATTAGAGATTTTTCAAGAGAGTTGCTTAGTTCCTGTACAATGTCTTCATTGATGCGTATTTTGTCACGGATCGTGTTAACATCAACTTTATCCGGTAAAGATTCTACAACTTTTGCAGCAATTTCTCTTTGTTCTTCTATAAATTCTTCTTGATAGTCTGTGCCAATGATATTTTTTAGACTCCGTACATATTGGCGCATATCGCCTTCGCTGCGCATTAGCAGGTTTGTGAAAACGCTTATTTTTACATCTTCTTTTTCATCTTCTGTATGACATTTTTTTAACAGAACAGGCAATGCCTCCATTGGGGCGTATATTTGCATATCTCGTGCTAAGTGAAATTGCAGCGGCGCATTGATAAACTCTAAAAACTCCACCATTAAGTTGGCAATTTCTATACGTTTGTTTACTTCCGGTAAAGACTCGTTGGCACTACGGGCGTATTCTGCAACGGAAAGAAGTTTTGTGTCAATTATATCGTTATATATACCTACAAGGCGGTCTACAGGGTTGTAGTCCACCTTGCTTTCTTCGCCATGCTGGATGGATAACTCCAACATTTTTATTTGTTTTGCGTTGCTTTCTATATTGCGGTCTAAAATAACTGTTTCAAAATATTTGAAGCGGTCGTTTTTTTCAGTAAGGCTACGCAAACAAGCAAAGCGGCGGTTGCCATCAATAATGCGTCCGTCGGACAGCACTACTCCAGGTTCTCGCTGGTCTACAAGTTCTATGTTTGCTTTTGTTTTTTTAATAGCCTCGGGGTTACTTTTTACAATAAAACCTTCGATAACTGTGTTATATGTTTTACGGTCTGAAATGTTTAGCTCACCGTTTGTTGCTTTATATTCGCTAATCCAAGTGGCTATACGGTCGTTTTGGTCGTTGAAATACAGCATGTCCAGGCGTACTTTATATACAGGGTAAGACTGTGTTATGCCGTCTAGCGTCAGTTTGCGTGTTAAAGTTGTTTCAATTACTGTACCGTTTCTAATACCCTCTTGTAATAGATTCATAGGTCAAATCTCCTCAAAATAAGTGTCATAATCTACGTACACTTTTTCCATAATGCTGTCGTAATGCATAGTGGAGTTATTTACAGTTTCGATTATTTTGTGTCGGTCTAGTTTGATGCTGTAGTGGTTGGTTAGAATTTCTGCGAGGTCAAAAATATCTATTGCTGTTTCTTTTTCAATTATTTTTGTTAAAAACTCTTTGAAGGTACAAGTGCCCTTCCCTCGTTTGAAGATTTTTGTACCACCTATGCGTTGGTATGCAAAATGGCTTGAGTATTCGGAAATAAGGGATGCATAAAATGTGTCAGAGAAGCCCAGGTCGTACAAGCTATGTGTGAAACCGTTTTGAGTTAAGGATTTTGCGGTAAAATATTCACCCAAGGCAATTTTGTCTACTACTTTTTTTAAATAATCATAAATATCTTCGATAGTAATGCCTGAGCTGATTAACCTACGGATGTTTATATATTTTCCGGATTCGTACTCTATTATTTCGTACTTGCTTTTTAGTTGCCCCAGTTCTATATAGTAGGCTTGTTTTCCTGTAGAGCCGGGCGGGAAATCTTGCACATCTACAAGGTCGTTTTGTGTAAGCAGTTTGCGGAAGTATTCCGCTGATGATGGGTAGGTGTTTTTTAATACATATGTTGCGTATATGTTAAACCCTAGGGTTTTAAGGGTATACGGATTGATATTATGTTCTGGCTCGGTTGGGAATTCTCTTTGGTAAATGCGTTTTGCGTCTGTAGTTTCGTAAAAGTCATCTGTAAGAACGGTTTGCATGTGGGTAAATTGCTTTGGCAGCAACGGTGGAGTTGATATGTTGTACATTCCATCGTGGAGATATTCTGCTATGCATTTTGTAAAGTTAGCGAAGAAAGTAGCAGAATAAATGCCGTATTCCTTTTCGTAAGCAGCTGCAAGGTCTTGCGCGGATATAGGAGCGAGGTTTATAAGCATGTCCATAACTTGCATGTCACGGTTTGCCGTGCCAAACTCAATCATAGGCATTCTGCCAAAAGTAGTGTTATCGCCCATGTATATCTTTTTCAGAAGGTTGTGCAGCTCGTATTCGTCTCTTATGTCGTAGCGGTGCATCAACTCTGGGTTGTCTGTGAAAAATTTGCGGGCGGAGTATTCTACATTTTGATATTGGGAGAGGGACAATGCTTGCAATAACTCTGCAAAGTCGTAACTTTCTATATCATAGTAGCGAAACCTACGCCCTTGTTTCCATAAAACTTTATTGTGGAGAAGGAATTTATTTTCGTATGTGCGGGAATGAATTTCTAAGTTGTTTTCTGTTTGGGTTAGCCCCAAATCTTCCAACAACGTGGCGTATGTTTGCAGAAAGTCGTCGAAAGAGGCTTCTTCGGTGAAATAAGTTCTGAGTGTGTAGTCTACAAGTGCGGCGCGGCTTTTGTGCACTCTTTCATTTAGAATGGTTACGTAGTTTTTATAAGCGGCTTTTTCTGCCGCTTTTCTTATTTCTATAGAGAAGTTTTCGTCAGCTGGCAAATCGCTAACGGGCAAAGTACCCTTTTTGTCGCAAACCATTGTTAGGTAGTTGTATACGGTTATGTCTGTTTCAAAAGCTAGGAGAAAATCTGCTTGCGAGAAATTGTATGTTTCGTAAACAGCAATGTGTTTGTCCTCTATTAAAACAAGGGGTCTTTTTTTTAGGATTTTATTTACTATTTGCCGCACTCGTTCTCTTGTAACGTTATATTCTTTGCCAATGTCTTCAAGAGTTATCCCTTGTAGGCGCTTTAGTAGAATGTTGTGGTGTTTATCATCCTTGATGCTATTGGCGTATTCCAAAACTGATATTACTTGTGGTTCGATTTCGAGAGGCAAACTTAGGAGCTCAGCCGGAATTGTCTCTGAGTCAATTTCGTCCAAAAATTTATATATTTCGTCTAAACTTTTAGCCCCGAGGTTGCGGATATTTAAGAATTCTTCACGGTTGTAATGTATTACATCTTCAACAGTGTTAAGCCCTGTGCGCCGCAATGCGTTATAAGTACGGTTAGAAAACCCTACTTGCGAAATAGGGGTGCGCATAGTTACCATGGCATTTT
>Ga0123355_10001672_pt1 | contig 30881 bp, 26 predicted proteins | sample TergutEmb28metaG_3_FD_89872 | JGI IMG/M metagenome (GOLD analysis project Ga0123355, IMG submission 89872) | Embiratermes neotenicus P1 segment gut microbial communities from Petit-Saut dam, French Guiana - Emb289 P1 | ecosystem: Host-associated > Arthropoda: Insects > Digestive system > Gut ... | reverse complement strand
CGGGTTGCGGAGCTTTGTCGAGAGGTAGGACATCCAGTCCCAAGCCTTTTGACATACGGCTGGGCTTGCCGTCGGGTGTAATGGCATAGCGTCCGTCCCTGCCCCACGCGACGTAAATGTCGTCGCCTCCGCACTCAAATACCGTTTTGCACAGCTCCGGCACAAGCGAGCCATCCGAATCACGGTACAGCATGGGCTCCCAGAAGTTTTTGTAAATCTGCGCGCCATTGCACAAGATGAAAAAGTCGAGGATGTCGCGCTCGACCGTCCACACCATATTGAAACTGTGCGGGTCGCGCCCGGTAGCAAGACCGAAAAGATTGCCCGCCTCGCGCCACTTTTTAATCATGTCAACATTGTGTTTACTGACCTCGTATGTTGTCTCGATATTACTGCGGCACAGCGTGCCGTCGTAGTCGCTGAATATGATTTTCACTATCCCACCAAGCCCTGCCGTGCTTGGCTGGGCCCTTTCGATTTTATTAAATACGCCTTTTCGATGCACAAGAATCGCCTAACCCTACGGTGCGTGGCAGTGTTACTCACATATTCTCCCCAACTCGCGCCCTGCTAGCAAATGAAAATGCAAATGCTCGACTTCCTGCATTCCATCCTCGCCAACATTAGTGACGATTCGATAACCATTTTCCGCTCCGCAAAGGGTGGCGATGTGCGGTATCTTCGTGAAGATATATCCGAGCAGCACAGAATGCTCTTCTTTCAGCTCATTTGCTGACGAAATGTGCTCGTGCGGAATGATTAGAACATGAATAGGGGATGCAGGACGAATATCGCGAAATACCAATATTTTTTCGTCTTGATATATGACTTCAGCTGGTAATTCACCCGCTGAAATTTTGCAAAATATGCAATTCATAATGAGTCTCTCCTAGAATTCGCTCTGTTCACACAAATTTAACACATTTTACACTTGACTTTTTTCGAGTCTTAGCGTATACTTACATTATAATATATTATATCAATATATTATATCACATTTTCTATGTACTTGCAAGAGGAGTCTCTCATGAAAAAGCTCATCGCTCTCACCTTAGCTGCCATTTTCCTACTCGCTGTCGTTGCGGCGTGCAGTCGCTATGTCCCGTTTGTTCGGGACAATCCGGGACAGACTACATCTTCTCCACGGACTAATCCGCCTCGAGATACAGAGCCTCCGCGTATGACAGAGCCGCCTTGTGGCTCCGAACCGCCATGGGAGCCGCCGCCACGCGATACCATCACTCCCGTCCCCATGCCTGACTGCCCACAAATGCGCCCTATATTGCAGTTCCTTGGGCAGTTTCCCAACTTGAACTGCCCCGAGTGGTTTGACAGAGACGACCTTGGTCTTATCGACAGCTATTGTTATTACGATTCGGTTATATGGTTCTCGCTGCTTAATATTGGTGACGAAATGCCGATGATTATGCTCATTGAGGCGGGTTGGCACGGCGGTCCCTCAAGACTTTATCGCTATATTGGCGGTGAATATCAGCTTCTTAGCTTTAGATTCGGCATCGGTGAATATCGCACCAGTGGTTTTCCCCGTGGGTTGAGTTTTTTCACCAATACAAGTGGTAGACTTGTCGCATTTTCTGTCTATAGTATGTATGACGGAACACCTCCAAGAGCGTACTTCGTCAACTTTGACAGCCCTACATATTTTACATTTACCACAATCACAATTGCCGGAGTTGGCACGGGTTATGATTATCACACACCTGATTTACAAATCATTCGCAGTTTAGGGTTGACTCAACTGCACATTGCATTCAATTTTGTGCGCGAAGTACGTCGCCTATCCGATGAGGTGCGAGGATATGCACACGCCGAACCCAGCTATTGGGCATCCTTCAACTTCTTGAACAATTCAACCCTTGCCGAATTGATTGCAAGCGGTATAATTGCTGCAGATATTACTCATTTATTCATAATAAACTCAGACATAACTAACACCGATGCGCTTGCAAAACTAGTATATTTAGAACATATCATTATTTACAGCGACCACCTCTACTGCTTGCACGGCTTGAGTGTTTTGAACAACTTGCGTATATTGGAAATTGCTACTGTCTTTGATGCGTCAAACTGGAGCGCAGCCCCGCGTGGCGTTCTTACAGATTTAACGCCACTGCACAATCTGACGCAGCTTGAATACTTAGCCATTTCGGGCAAGCTTTTCCCTAACGAAGTGCTTGATGCGCTTCGTGCCGCTTTGCCGAATACTGAAATACACATATGGGTACACGACGCATCATGAAAAAACTAATCTCCCTCACCATCGCCATCATCCTTCTACTCGCCGTCGTTGCGGCATGCAGCCGCTATGTCCCGTTTGTTCGAGACAATCCTGGGCAAACTACGTCATGCTCGTACATAAGTGTCCCCAGCACAAATCCGCAGCGTGAAACAAACCCTCCTCGCGAAACGGATCCTATTCCTCTTCCGCCAACACCGCCAATAGTTCCGACTTTACCCAACCGTTTCACATGGCATATCGAGCCGACATTATGGTTTGAACATGGGCTTTGGCATTGGCAAGGGATTTTTTATACAGGCTGGGTATATATATCTGGAATAGGCGAATTTCCAGCAATACAAGTTGACCCTTATACCGGAGAATTAAAGGATACTTTTCACATTACTAGCTCATGGAGTAGATTAGAAACTTGGATTCACTGCTCGCAAAATGATTTGTTTTTCTTGGGTAATGGTTGGGATGGTTATATTGTTTATACCCGTGAAGATTTTTATGATTTCTTTTATGATTCGGCTTTTTATCATATGATACACCAATACGACTCATTGACTATTTATGGAAATCCATGCATTTATACAAACATAATAGATTTAGATTTCGGGAATATGATAGGAAGTGCATTGTTCAGAGGAAATCTACAGGTAACGGAGTTTGTTTTTTGTTTCGCATCATTTCAAAATATGTTTTCCGCGCAAAACTGGCGACCGCTCAATATGTTTCTCGTGCGACTTCAAGAAACTAATTTATTTGGCATCATTAATTCCGACGGTGAAATTGTCTTGCCATTTATATTCGAATATATCCATTTCATCAGAGAAGGCGGGATATTTGTAAGATATCAGGAGTTTTGGGGCGTAATAAATGTCGATGATAAATTTGTCTACGAACCATTTTTGGCAGGTCCTCAATGTTGTTGCGATTTTCATCAATATCCCTATACATGGAGAATAACCCCATGAAAAAATTCATCTCCCTTACCCTTGCCGCCATTTTCCTGCTCGCTGTCGTTGCTGCATGCAGCCGCTATGTCCCGTTCATTCGGGACAATCCAGGGCAAACGACATCGCGACCATGGACGAATCCGCCTCGAGACACGATTCCTCAACGAGAAACACAACCTCCACGCGAGACTGAGTCTCTGCGAGAAACTGAGCCGCCTTGGATTCCGCCGCCCCCACCTAGCTTCATCGCTCCTCGCCCTGTCCCAACTGCTCCTACTTTACCAAACAGATTTACGTGGCATATCCAGCCGACGCTTTGGTTTGGCGATTGGAGCGTCGGACAATGCTGTGAATTCTTCTTTATCGCCGATGACGATTGGAACATATTCCAAATTGACCCCTATACAGGCGAGCTGTATTATGTAGGAAGCCCAAGTTTCGGGCATTGCCTTGATGGCGGGTGGAGTCACGATCCGATACGCGATGTATTTATGTATTTAGGTATGGGCTTTGGAGAACTATATACACGAGAAGAATTTCAAGAACTTATGTATTCGCCTTATCACCAGGGAAGACTCCGTTTGATAGCAGAATTCGATTCAACACAATATACAGAATATTGTTTTTGCTATGAAGATTTTACGTGCAGTAAATATTTCGATTTTCCCTCAGAAGCATGGACAGGTAGGCACGCTGTGTTTTTCGGATATGAGCAAGTTACAGACTTTATATTCAGTTTCCGCACAGATAGCCATTCATACTGGAATTGGCGTGATGCTACTGTAATTCCCGTACAACTTTACGACGAAGAATTGATTGGATTGGTTGATGTTGAAGGAAATATTATAGTACCGCCGATGTTTGAAAAAATGCTTCACATTCGCGAAGGCGGCTTTTTCGTTCGCTATCAAGGATTCTATGGCGTCATCAACGTCGACGGACTGTTTGAAAATGCTCCATTGTCAAGCGAACCTGGTGGCTAAAAATAATTCTAGGAGTATATCCCCATGAAAAAACTCATCGCCCTCATCCTAGTTGCCATTTTACTGCTCGCCATTGTTGCGGCGTGTAGTGAATATGTCCCGTTTGTTCGAGACAATCCAGGGCAGACAACTCTGCGCCCTGGTACATCTCTCCCCCCGGGAACAATTCCGACCAGAGATACCACTCCCCCGTGGGAACCGCCTCCGTTGCCAGATTGGCCGCCGTTGTTGCCCCTTGAGCCGATTGAGCATATTACTCCGCCGCCTCGACCAGGAACTCCTCCTGTACTGCGAGAAGTCCCACAATCTCATCTACAAATCATGTTGGATTTTCTGTCGAGATTCCCGAATTTGTATCGTGAAGGTTGGGATTGCTGCTCTGAATGCTGTACCGGCGACGTAGACTTTGAATGTTATTATGACCCAGTTAGAGGTTATAGTCTCTTCAACATAGGCGACGATATACCAGCAATTGTACTTTGGCAAGTAGGTCCTCATTGGGATCCACCGCGCCGATTGTATCGTTTTGTTGATGGTGAATATCAATTGGTTTACATAAGAGACAAAGACGATGAATACAGTTATCAATGGTTTCCAACTTGGCTGCAATTTCACACCAACCAAGACGGAAGACTTATTGCGTTTGAGTGGACAAATGAGATGTATGCCTCGCCGCCCCGTGCCTATTATGCCGATTTCACATCTCCAACGCGCGTGACGTTTACGTCAATTCCACTTGGTTTTGACCCTGAAGATTATGCCACACGACCACTGGACGCAGAGATTATTCGCGACCTCGGCATCAGACCAATTCGGTCTCCATACAACCTTTCTTCCCTATCACAACGACTTAATGCCGCAACGCGTGAGATGCACGGATTGGATGAACTGCCATATCACCCAAGCGACCCGTATCGTATCTGGATACATGCTGTCTGCGACACGACGCTTGCTGAAATGATTGCAGACGGCGTTATTCCGCTTAATGTCCGCGAATTAAGCATCGGTTCATCCATCATAACAAATGTCGACATGCTTTTTTGGTTTGAAAATCTCGAACGTCTTACCATTGATAGCATCGCCATAACCTGCCTGCGCGGATTAGTGAACATGCGTAACTTGACTACTCTGAGCATTTCCTATGGCTTGTTATCGCGCGGCGACGAACGCAGTCCTTTGTACGACCTGCGTCCGCTCACATATTTAGAGAATTTGGTACGACTCGAACTTCGTGATAACAGCATTTATGACTTGCGACCACTTACATATTTGACCAATTTGCGAAATCTTGCTCTCGACAGAAATTCAATCGAAGATTTGCGTCCACTTACCGAGCTGACTAGCTTAACGCAGTTGTCGCTATTCAATAATTTGATTTTCGATGTCAGACCCCTGGCAGGACTAGTCAATTTGCAGTGGCTAAATTTGTCGAACGATTCTTGGCATGATGAAGGCAATGAAAATGAAAATCGCATTTATGATATCTCGTTATTGTCTGAACTAAGAAATTTAGAATCTATATCGCTTCGCGGGAATCAGCTTCAATGTGTTGCGGTATTGCATAATTTTAGACAGCTGACTGGCATAATAGATTTGCTAGACAATCCGATATCCGAATACAATATCCGTGCCCTCCAAAATGCTTTGCCAAGTGCACGCATATGGCATGAGCACGCAAGGAATTAGGCGCTCTCAACGCTCTCCTTAACATAAACCAGGTATAGCCTCGAACGAAATTCGTTCAAATCTATACCTGGTTATTTTCATTCGTGCCAAAAATCTCTCACCGAGAGTTTACTACTATCTTCAGCACTTATACTTCTTAACGAAACTTTGGCAGTCTGTGGTGTCGTTAGCGGTTGTGCTGTTGGTGATACCGCCGATTTTTACTGTCTCGAGCGAGCAAAAATTGCCCTTTGTACAATGATGCACACATTGAGAGACAGAGCATTCGATGCTCATGTTTGGCTTATCGTTAGGCATTCCGAATGGCTCGGTGCGCTTGATTTTGGGTGGTTTGCTGTGTTGCATATGATTTATCTCCTCATATAATTCTGGAGATAGTTTTGCCCGTGCGCGCGGAAAATATACCGATGTTCACTTACCCGATTTCATTTTCTCCACTAACTCCACATCCGGCGTGACATGTGCCGTTTTGTGGGTCGAGTAAGTCACATAACCCGGAGCGCCTCCGGGCGGTTTTTTAATATTTTTGATGAGAGTGTAATCCACCGGTACGTTGGAACTGCCTTTGAGCGACGAGTTGACGGCAGCGATAGTTGCTGCTTCAAAAAAGTCGGTTTCTGATGGCTGCTGTCCGGCACAAATCATCACTACGTGAGATCCGGGAGCCTTTTGTACGTGGAACCAGTAGTCCATCTTGTTCGCCAGCTTGTGCGTAACATAATCGTTTTGGATGTTGTTGCGCCCGCAATAGACGGCAAATCCGCCGCTTGTTGTGTATTTGGTCGCTTCGACTTTGAACGGGCGGCTTTTTTCTGCTTTTTTGCGCGTTTTGAAGCCATATCCTACTGCGGCAAGTTCGTTGCGAATTTCGTCAGCCTGTGCAAATGTGTTCACTTGCTCGAGTCCGTGCTGTACCGTGGCGAGATACTCGAGTTCGACTTGCGCCTTGTCCCGCTGCTTGACCAATTCCACTTTTGCGTTGCGGAGCTTGGCATATTTCTTGTAGTACGCTTGCGCATTTTGCTGCGGATAAAGTTGCGCATCCAACACTATTGTCACCATTTCGGGTGGCTCGGTGTAGTAATTCTCCACCTCCACGCTTCTGTCGCCATGTTTTATTCGGTAGAGATTGGAGGTGAGCAATTCGCCGTGTAGTTTGAGGATCTCTGCTTCCTCGGTCGCAAGCAGGTCTGCCTCGATTGCCGACAATTTACGCAAGATTTTCGCCTGTGTACGGGTGATGATGCTTTGAATGTCCACCGTGTTGCTTGCAGCGGCGTTGTGCTGATTTTTCTGGGTTTGTGCATAGAGCAGGAGGTCACTTGCAGAGTCGAAATGCTGCCTTTCTACACGAGTGCCATACTGGTGGATGTCCATGAAGCAAATGTCGCTCACGCCCTCACCCGAAAGGAAAGTCGGCGTAAATTTGCCTGCTTTTATGTTGCCGATGACCTCCGAGAAAGTGCGCCAGAGTTTGTCGCTGCACTCGGCGAGGGTGCAGTCGATTGCTCCGCCTGATACGAACGCAATCTCGCGCGCGATGAGGGGGCTGAATCCGCTGTAGTTGCGGATGAGGAATTTTTCACAAAGGGTGTCTGATCCCACTGTTTGTACAGTTGCAGCGAACAGCTCGGCGGATTCATGCAGTGGGTCACGCTTGTCCTGCTTAGGCGGAGCTTCATACGTCATGCCTACCAGCAGCTGTCGCAGTGCGCTGGTGGAGAAATCCACCGGGCGCATGACGGCAAGAATTTTGTATGCTTGATCACATAGTATCACATTGCTGAATTTGCCGATCAGCTCGAAAACCAGCATCCGCTTTTGCTCAAACCCCATCTCGTCGCGGGTGTCAAAGTGTAGCGCGATGACACGTTCCAGCCCCAGCTGCTCCACATGGCGCAATCGGGCGGAGGTGAGATGCTTACGCAGCATGAGACAAAACTGACTTGGTGTAGGCGGAGCAGCAATTGGTTCGGTAGTGAAGTGTATGCTGGGTGATTGACTTGAGGCATTCAGCTCCAAGCGACGAGTTCCCTCGGACGTGTACAATTGTAATATCACTACGTCGCGCGCAGGTACGTGAATTTTGTCCACGCGCGCGCCAATCAGCGTATTCGCAAGTTCGTGTGCGACGGCACTCATCATTCCCGAATCAAACGGCATAAGGTCAAAAATGGAACCTTTTTGAAGAAAGGCTCCAAACCTCCAAAAACTTTTATAAATAACACTTCTATTCTACCACACCAACTGCCATCTCGTCAAGTGCATATTGACAACTGCTTTCGTTCATGGTATACTATCACATGAACAAAAATCTATCCGGAGCAGCGCTGTCATATCTGGGCGATGCTGTGTACGAGTTACTTGTACGCCAACATTTACTGCATTCCCACGACACGACCGCCACAAAACTGAATAATTTTGCGCGCGAATTTGTCTGCGCTAAACGACAAAGCGAGGCGGTGGAGCTGATTTTGCCCCACTTGACCGAAGACGAGGCGGATATTTACAAGCGTGGGCGCAATGTCAACGGCAATCACCCAAAATCCGCCACCGTACAGGAGTATCGCCGCGCCAGCGGACTGGAAGCGGTATTCGGCTACCTCTATTTGGACGAGCAGCACGAGCGGTTGCAAGAACTTTTCAATATTATTGTAACTCAAAACTAATATATACATAGGAGATTCAAAATGTACAAAATCGGAATTGACTTCGGCGGTACCAATATCGCCATTGGCTTGGTAGACGCAAACGGCAAAATCAAAGCCAAACTCAGCGTGCCAACGCCTGCCAAAGAGGGCATGGATGCGGTTGTCGCAACCATGGACAAAACTTGCCGCGCGCTTGTCGCGCAAGAAGGCTTGACGCTTGATGATGTATCTTTCATAGGCGTTGCTTCGCCCGGCGCAATCAACGGCACGACCGGCTGCATCGAGTATTACAGCGGCATGGATGTGCGTAATTACCCACTCGCTGCCAACCTGTCCAAAGCGACGGGTGTCAAGGATATCCGCTGCGAAAACGACGCTAATGCCGCCGCACTCGCCGAAGCGAAATACGGCGCAGCCGCCGGTAGTGCGCACTCTATTACTGTTACATTAGGTACAGGAGTCGGCGGTGGAATCATCGTTGACGGCAAAGTTTACGCAGGTTTCAATCACTCTGCTGCGGAAATCGGTCATATGGTCATCGTCGCTGACGGAATCCTCTGCTCGTGCGCTAGAAAAGGCTGCTTCGAGAGCTATAGCTCGGCGACCGCGCTGATTCGCGACACAAAATTCGCTATGGACAATAACCCGACCAGCGCAATGCACGATATCGCCAAAGAAGCGGGCAAAGTATCGGGCAAAACTGCTTTCCTCGCCGCGAAAAAAGGCGACAAAGCCGCGCAAGATGTCGTTGACCAGTACATCAAGCTGCTCGCATGCGGACTTGCCAACCTCATCAACCTGTTCCAACCCGAAGTGCTGTGTATCAGCGGTGGAATCAGCGGAGAGGGCGACAATCTGCTCGTGCCGCTCACCAAATTGGTCATGGAAGAGCAGTACGCCAAAACTACGCCCAATAAAACCAAGCTGCTCATCGCGGCACTCGGTAATGATGCTGGTATCGTTGGAGCTGCGTCGTTGTAATTGCCGTACTCTTTTGCCCTCTTTTTCAAAGAGGGTGGCGCGCGTAGCGTGACGGGTGTTTTCGGAACGGCTTAGAACCGTTCCCTATAAAGGTAACATAAAATTCGTACAAATCTGTAAGGGCAGACCTTGTGTCTGCCCTTAGAAAGAGAAACAAAATGCAAGAATTTGAAACAGACGATATTACCACTTCTTCAACAACTTCTAAGTCTTTTTTTGAACTCCCACATTCTAATAATCCGGGAAAGCAAATTAAAGCATTTGCAACTATTATCCGTTGGATTGAAATAGCCTTATTTACACTCACAGGATTAATATTAATCGCTATAGGTATTATAGGAGGAATTGCAGATTTAGGCTTATTGATAATATCTTCTCTATCCGGAGCGATAATTATTGCGTTAGGCTGGTTTGTAGCTTGGCTTAGTTGCATATTCATATATGCTTTTGGTGAGCTTGTTGAAAATTCGACTAAAATAGCGAACGATCTAGATGAGATAAAAACAAAAAACTGCAATTCATAATAAAATCCCCTCTTCCATAGTGGTAGGGGGGATTTTTTATCTTAAAAACCTAATGCAACCGCATGGGGACAGTTAATCGGCGGCAACTTGAAGTCCGGTGCTGCCCAGCGGACTGCATTTTTGATAATGGTCTGCACAATCGGGTTGTGAAAGGTCGGATTACTCTCGTGACCCGGCTGGAAGTAGAAGATTTTGCCGTGTTCGCGGCGGTATGTAACTCCACTGCGGAAGGCTTCGCCTCCCGAAAATGCGCTGATGAATACCACTTCGTCGGGATTTGGAATGGCAAACGGCTCGCCGTACATCTCCTCGCGCTCGATGAGGAATCCGTTGGGTACATCCTTGGCAATGGGATGGCTCGGAGTGGTGCACCACACGCGGCAGCGGTCACCATCGCGCCACTGGAGGTTGCAACTGGTGCCCATCAAGCGGCGAAACGGCTTGGAGTGGTGCGCCGAATGCAGCGCGATGAAGCCCATTCCGCCCAGTACGCGCTCGTGCACCATGGCGGCGATTTCGTCGGGCACTTTGTGATGCGCCACATGTCCCCACCAGAGGATGACGTCGGTCTCGTCGAGCAATTCCTTGCTAAGGCCGCAGTTTTCCATGTCCATGGTCACACAGGTAACCTTGATGTCGTCGCACTCAAGAAAAGCCTTGATGGTGCCGTGCATCCCAGTCGGGTAGATCGACATGCACTTCTCGTCGTGCGTGTCGTGATGATTTTCGTTCCAGATTAGTACGTTAAGCATGGAGGTGTTTCCTTTGTTTGGGGTTTTGTTAGCTGTATTCGTGCCATGGCCACCAATGATGTCTTACGTTGCCATTATCAGTAAAGCCATCTGAGTCACCATATCCGACTAGTTGGAAGTGGTGAGTCCTGCCACCTTGAAAAAATTCGACAGAGTGAATAAAAATCAACTCGGCAGCCAGGTTTCCGCTTTGGTCGAACAAATTGATAAAAAGAAAATTCCAATACAGAAATTGAATTTCGAATGTAACATTGCTGAACATTGCCAAATCGTTAATAGCTTGAGTTAGATGTTGCCCAAATAACTCGTCTTGCATTGTTTGCAAATTACGTTGAATTCTCTCTAGTTCTCGCTCAGGAAAAAAAGCTTCATCACTCAAATCAAAATATCTTTCAAGATAGAAAAGATATTCTGCTCTATATTCTTCCCATTTTTCAAAAAGTTCTATTATTTCATCCTGTAGTGAGCTTATTCTATTTCGCAGGTATATTATGCTGGCTGATGTGCAAGTTGAATGGATAGCATTACATGACCAACAAATCCATTCATCGGCATAATCATCACTATTTTCAAGAATGTTCTGAAAACGCTCAAGACACATTGTTTCTGATATTGCAAGACCTCCATACGTTAAATGAAAATTTTGCAAATGCGGGAATGAACGAGCAAACGACATTAGTAATGCCTCATGATATATGTCGCAGCAACCACCTTGACAAAAATCAGTAAAACGCTGCTCCAATGGGAAAAGGTCTAAATATATTGTGTGTCCATCTATCCAAAAATCACGAACCAGCACATTCATTTGCTGATAAAATACATTTGCAACTGCATACCATAAATTTTGACCGATCAAGTTGTGACGTGTAAGTGCGTAATATGAGGTCAAAGCATTCCATGCGTACTGGTATAGATAAAAATATCCATTTCCAAGATGAGTATATGTAACATTACGAGATGGGGGTGGGGGAAGCACGGGTATAAATGTCCGATGCACGTCAACTCCAACGAGTTGAGCAGAAACAGCACCTCTGTTCACTTGATAAGTGATGAATACTGTGTTTCCTCGAGATGTTGAACTGACGATAAAGTTTTCTGTCACGCGATAATGCGGTATTTCAATTAAGTAATTAAAGTCCAAGAAACGAGGGAAGCCAATAAATTGCCAATTTTCAATTATAAAATCCGGTGCACGTAGTGCTTGCATAACTTGAGCAGGTGTCAATCCGTGAGATAATGGAGTATTATGACTGATAACATCATGAACTTCACAGCGGGATGTTAATAATGTACCGCTATTAATTAATTCGATGAGAGCATTGTACCTATCAATGTATTCGCGTACTTGATTCGGAAAGATTTGTATGCCGCGCAAGTAGTGTTCTAGATCGCGTTCGAGGCGAGAAATACGATCTTCTAAAATCGAAACATTAATGTGACATGCTTCATTCGGAGACGTAGCGATATAATTACATTCTGTTGTTGTGCAGGGATTTAACTCCGTCGTATCCCCCGGCGTCACCCGATAAAACGGCACATATCGTGCGCATCCGGCGACGAGGAACAGGAGACCGAGGAAGAGAGCGAGGACTTTTTTCATGTGACGCACCTCCGAAATAGTGTTTTGCACCTATATTATGTGTAGTATATCGTACTCGACGGGCTTTGTCAATAGGTTATTCGACAACTTGCGAAATAATTGTTTTCATGCTGGTTTCGACGAGATTCTGAACATCTAGTTTCGCCTCTTCCGCTTCCACTTTACTCAGCTCCGGGCGAGTTTTCGGGTGCCGCGGAGTGAACAGCGAGCAGCAGTCGTCGTAGGGCAGGCAGGAGGTATCATAGGTGTCGATTTTGCGTGAAATTGCGATAATTTCTTCCTTATCCATGCCGATGCAGGGACGGAAAACGGGTAGCAGTGTCACGCTGTCCGTCGTGCCGAGCGCCTCCATGGTCTGGCTCGCCACTTGCCCCAGACTTTCGCCAGTAATGAGACATGCGCAGCTATTTGCGATAGCTACGCGCTCGGCTACACGCATCATGAATCGGCGCAGAAGCACGGTGAAGTATTGCTCGTCGCAATGCTGCGCGATGGCTTCCTGCGCTTGAGTGAGCGAAACTACATGAAAGCGAATCGCTCCCGTGTAATGCGCCATTTTTTCGGCAAGCTCGCGTACTTTCTCACGTGCGCGCATTCCCGTGTATGGTGGTGTTTCAAAATAGATCGCGTGCAGTTCACATCCTCGGCGAGCCATCATGTAGCCCGCCACAGGCGAGTCGATTCCGCCAGAGAGCAGGAGCATCCCTCGTCCCGCACTGCCAGACGGAAGTCCGCCTGCTCCGCGCTGAGTGGTCGAGGTAATGTACGCCCCGAACTCGCGTACTTCGGCACGAATCACTACTTCAGGATTGTGCAAATCCACTTTGAGGTGCGGCAGAGCTTGCGCAATTTCGCCGCCGACAACGGAGGCTAGTTCGGGCGAAGTGAGCGGGAAGTTCTTGTCTGCGCGCTTGCCCTCGACTTTGAATGAAGCGACACTCGCCATGTGTTTCGGCAAATATTCACGCGCCATGCGAAGCATGTCGCCGATGTTTTTTTCACACATCGCCGCTCGTGAAATGCTGACAAATCCGAAGACTTCTCGTGCGCAGTCGAACGCTGCATCCATGTCGCATGTGTCGTCGAGCGGGCGAGCGTACATGACACTTTGCGCCGCATACACGTCGAAATTACCGCAGCGACTAAGGCGGCGAATCAAGTCTTTGCGCATTTGCTTCTCGAATTTGTATTTGTTCATACCCTTGAGGATGAGTTCGCCATAGCGACAGAGTAAAATTTCGTTCATTGATATTCTCCTAATATTCGTTCAACATCCGCTCGTGTTTCGGTGGTAAAAATGTAGTGATGATTTCGCAATCCTGCCTCGCGCAAGGGTTTGCTGCTTGTCATGTTCATGACTATACTGTTGAAAACTACGTCACGTCCGCCCTCTTGAATCACGGGGAATTTTGCTCCTGTGCGGTCGACCAGTTCACCCCATTCGCTCTCTCGTGATAGCGATTTTTCCAGTAGCATGAGGGGTAGGCGTCCGTAGACTATCACCGCACCGCCTATGTCGCGCATCTGCGGGATGGTTAGCTCGGGCGAGAGAATGAGCGATTGCAGTTGACGGCGAAAGTGCGCTGCGGTCTGCGAATTGGTCACATTTAGTCGAAAGTCTCCGTGCAATATAAAGCCTAGCTCTTGACCGATTGTGATATGCCCGACGTTGCCTACCATCAGATGTTCCGCACCCATTTGTCGAGCGATTTGAAGCGCCACACGAATGTTGTCCATCTCGCTGTCGAAGATGACGGAAGGGAGCAGCACTCCATTGGCAAGCCTTGGGTCAAATTTCTCAAGCGGCAAGTACACGATGTCGAGGTCGTGTAACGTCGGGATAGCAGAGGGGGCGTAGAATCTGGCAGTATGCTGTCGCTTAATTTTGTGCGGTCCGCGCGGAGGCTTGAATAGCGTTGCTTCAAGTTGCAATGTGTTCAAATCCGGCAAATTCATATCTAGTGCGGGTAACTGTATGTCATTCTCGCTTAATGATTCATGCCGCTGCTTGGTCGCAAGCATTGATTCGTCGACCTTGCCAACGTAATAGCCGTCGGTCAAGCCGCGTGAGTTTGTGGCGAGATGTTGCAGCTCGGAAGAAGTAGCATTTCTGCCCTCATCAATCAGTTTGCGGTAACTCCGCACCGCGGATGTGACATAATCGCTGCCCTTCATGCGCCCCTCGATTTTCAGCGACGACACGCCGAAAGTCACCAGTTCTTCTACATGCCCGGCAAGGCAATTGTCGGCAAGATTTAGCGCATGTGTGCTCTTACTTCCGACCAAGCGAAACGGCAACCTGCACGGCTGCGCACAATCGCCGCGGTTCCCACTTCGCTTGCCAATAACCGAGCTGAGCAAGCATTGCCCTGACACAGACACGCATAATGCTCCATGGACGAAGTGTTCCACCTCTATCGGCGAGTTTGACGTCATCGTAGCGAGATTTTCGCCGTCCACTTCACGAGCGCATACGACACGAGTGCAGCCGAGGTCGCAGAAATAGCGCGCGCCGTCGACGTTGTGCACTCCCGCTTGCGTGCTAACGTGCAGCAACAAGTCAGGGATATGCTTGCGCAGCAGCTCCGCTAGCCCGATGTCGGCGACAATCACCGCATCCGCGCCTGCGCGGTACAAGTCGGCGCAGTAGTGCAGACATTCGTTCATCTCGCGGTCTAGGATGAGCGTGTTGACGGCGACATAGACTTTCACTTGACGCGCATGACATAGTGTCACGATGGCGTGAATCTGCTCTATGGTGAAGTTTTTCGCATTAGCTCGTGCGCTGAAGTTTTTCCCGCCGAGGTAGACTGCATCTGCGCCATTGTCGATTGCCGCTGTCAGAGCATGCAAGCTGCCCGCAGGGGCTAGGATTTCAGGTTTTTTCCGTGGATTTTTCATAACCCTACAATTATATCATATATCGCCACTTGAAACAAGGAGGAAAATGTGGTATAATAAAACATCGCAAACCCGTAGGGGTGGCAATCTGCCGCCCGCGGACGACCGGGACGGTCGTCCCTACAGCGTCAGCTGTAGTCAATCGCATGTTATATCACGGAGAACCACATGAACAACGTAAAAACTATCGGAGTGCTTACATCAGGCGGCGATGCTCCCGGCATGAACGGTGCCGTGCGCGCCGTCGTACGTCAAGCTATCACAAACGGCATAAATGTCGTCGCCATTTACGAGGGCTTCAAAGGATTACTCGAGGGCAACACCAAAGAATTCAAGATGCGTGACGTGAGCAACATCATCAGTCGTGGTGGCACGATTCTTTACTCAGCGCGAAGTGAAGAATTCCGCACGACTGAGGGAGTCAAAGCTGGCTATGATATGGCGAGAAAGCTCGGAATCGACGCTCTCATCGGAATCGGTGGAGACGGCACATTGCGCGGTTTGCGTGATTTGTGCGCACTTGGGCTGCCCTGCATTGGCGTTCCTGCTACTATCGACAACGACATGACCGCCACCGATTACACAATCGGCTACGACACTGCGCTGAATACAGGTATGGAAATGGTTGATAAGCTGCGTGATACATGTGAAAGCCATTTCCGCTGTAATGTGGTCGAGGTTATGGGTCGTCGTGCCGGATATCTCGCGCTCAACATCGGACTTGCTACCGGCGCTGCGCAAGTAGTGACTACCGAAGTCCAATACGACGACGAGTGGATGTTCAGTGAAATCATCCGCGGCAAAGAGAACAAAAAGCGCCACTACATCATCATGGTCGCCGAGGGTGTCGAGGGATATGGACAAAGCATCGTCAAGTGTATTCAAGAGCGCACAGGCATTGAGACACGCCTTACGCAGCTCGGACATGTGGTGCGCGGAGGCTCGCCTACAGTGCGTGACCGCGTTATGGCGTCGCGCATGGGCATCGAAGCGGTGAATTTGCTCATGAACGGCAAGGAAAATCTATTGGTCGCCAAAGTAGAGAATAAGCTCACGTCAGTGGACATTGATTATGCTCTTGCGTTGGACAAAATGTTCAAGGATAAGCTATCGTCTGACGAACACAGTCACTTCCAGCGCAACGAGATCACAAAAATGCGCGCTATCTGCGACCGAAAGAGGCAGAATTTTTCCGAGTTGTATAGACAAACATTGGAGATAAGTCAGTAGAGCAAACTATGGATACAAGGAGATTTGTAGATGCCGAGAAAATTTAACGCCTCACAATTCAAGAGCCAAATAAGGCAAGCTGAAAATAAAGCGAAGCGCGATATCAATCGTGAAGTGCAGAAGTATAATAGCGAGGTCAATAAGTACAACCGCAACGTAGAACAAGCTGTAAATAACTATAATCGCGCTGTGCGCCAACACAATGCAACGGTTATGCAAAATCGCTCAAAAATACAATCCGAGTTGCGCAAATTAAATTTGTCAAACTCAAGTACAACTGCATTTCGGACATCTGTATTTGCGGTTAATGAGTCGTATCAAAATGTTTCGGTCGCACATGACAATTTAGTTAATCCCACACCTTTTCAAGAGTATGTCTTTTCAAGTATAGAACAAGAAAACGCCAACAATCTTGAAACTGCTAATGTCATAATTGATGATGTACAACCAACTACATCTTATTCGCTCCAAGACACAAAAATTATGCATCAATTATCTTCTATTTCTACAGATTTAGACAGTAGATGGAAAGGTGCATTATTTTCACTTAATCCATCAAATCCTGATGCAGCAAGACACTTTTGTACAAGTGCGCGCGAAATATTCACGCAAATATTTGATAGCCAAGCCACGGACGCTGATGTATTCGCGCTCTTTCCTGACTGCGACAAAACGCCTGATGGGAAAAATGCTACACGAAAGTCAAAGATACGCTACTTTCTTCATAAAAAAGGGTTTGTTGATGTTAATGTAGAAGACTTTATTGAAAACAATATAGATAATATTCTTAAATTGTTCAATATATTAAGCGCAGCTACTCACGGTAAAGCCGGAAAATATACTTCTGAAAAATTAGCCACCATCAAAAAGAGAGTTGAAGATGGTCTTGTTTTTCTTTGCGATATAGCTGCCTAATGTAGAGAAATTTCAAGCTTTGAATATTGAAAAGGACACACAATGAACAATAAAAAACTAGTACAAGAAATCACGGCGATGGACGTTGACTTTGCTCAATGGTACACGGATGTGGTGAAAAAAGCCGAGCTAATCGGCTACACCAGCGTCAAGGGGTGTGTGATTATACGCCCGTATGGCTACGCGATTTGGGAAAATATGCAGGGCGACCTCGACCGTCGCTTCAAGGAAACGGGGCATGAAAATCTGTACATGCCGATGCTCATTCCCGAGTCGCTGCTCAAGAAAGAAGCTGACCACGTGGATGGATTCGCACCCGAATGTGCTTGGGTAACGGTGGGCGGACAGGAGGAGCTTGCCGAGCGGTTGTGCATTCGCCCGACGAGCGAGGTGCTATTCTGCGAGCATTTCCGTGACGTGGTGCAGTCGTATCGCGACCTGCCCAAGCTGTACAACCAGTGGGCGAACATTATGCGCTGGGAGAAAACTACGCGCCCATTCCTGCGCTCACGTGAATTTTTGTGGCAAGAGGGACACACAGTCCACGAAACCGAGCAAGAAGCTCGTAACGAGACGCTGCAAATGCTTGAGTGCTACCGCGATTTCTACCGCGATACGTTGGCAATCCCGGTCGTGTGGGGTCGCAAGACGGATAAAGAGAAATTCGCGGGCGCGGTAGAGTCATACACAGTCGAGCCAATGATGCATAATGGCGTTGGGCTACAAGGTGGGACGAGTCATTACTTCGGCGACGGATTTGCACGTGCATTTGACATCAAATTCGCCGGGCGTGACAACACGATTCAGTATCCGCACCAGACTTCGTGGGGCGTGACTACACGCATGATTGGCGCTGTCATCATGGTGCATGGAGATGACAGCGGACTGCGCTTGCCGCCGCGCGTTGCGCCTGTGCAGGCGGTTGTTATCCCTGTCATGCAGCACAAAGAGGGCGTGCTGGAGGCAGCGACTGCGCTGCAAGACACCCTGAAATCCGCCGGAGTGCGCGTAAAACTGGACGACCGCGACCAGTCGCCCGGTTGGAAGTACGCTCAACACGAAATGCAGGGCGTGCCGCTGCGGATTGAGCTTGGTCCTCGTGATATTGAGAGCGGGAACTGCGTCGTTGCGCGTCGCGACACGGGCGAGAAGACGGTTGTGCCGCTTGAAGGCATTGCGGACTACATTGCTGCGTTGCTCGACACTGTGCAAGAGGATATGTACCAACGCGCGGTGGAAAATCTGCAAACCAAAACTTACACTGCGACAACTTATCAAGAGCTGCTCGACATTGCTGAGAACAAGCCCGGATTCATCCGCGCCATGTGGTGCAACGACGCTGTGTGCGAGGACAAAATCAAGGATGATACGGGCGGTGTCAAGAGTCGCTGCATTCCGTTTGACCAGGAGCAAGTCGCCGAGGGCTGCGTAGTTTGCGGCAAACCGGCTGTGAATATGGTTGTGTGGGGAAAGCAATACTAGCCTCACTTGAAAACTTCGTTTTCAAGTGGAAACCATACGGGTACGTTTTCTGTGGCGGAGTGAATCCGCCTGCGAAAACATTTTATTATAAATACCCCCTTCGTGCTACCTCTCGCCATAGGGAATAAGCATACCATCCAGCATATAGTAAACAACCGCACCATTTCATTTAGAATTGGTGCGGTTTTATATTTTACCTATTTGCCTTAATGTTCTGCACTACTTGTTCCAAAGCAGTCCCATCCAAGAATCTGCGATCAAGAAGATTATTCGCGACACGATATTCAAGATGCGCCCAATAGTTGAGCAATACATCGTCGCAGAAATTTCGCTCTATTATTTGATCAACTCCCCTACGATAGAACCAGCCGAGCGCATACATTTCTCCATCAACGAAAAGTGCATTCATAATTAAATATTCATGCCAATAACCAAAAGAATGATACCTCGATAGACAGGGAGTAAAAATACTTTGAATATCTCCATTAATAAGAAATTCAAAACGCTCATCTATCTCCAAAAATCGGTGCAAATTTTCAGTAACAAAAGCAACTCTTGCATCATATATTTCTCGATGCAACTCATATCCTTCTCTCGTCGAGCCGGGTTTGCCATTAATTAAAGCTGGTGTAGCATAAATAGCCCATAAAAGTCCCGTAGCTTCGTACAACTCGCGGAATAAAGTAATTGCTTCTATTTGCATTTCGCAAATATCAAATGTTTCGCTATAACTGGTAAAACGATTTTCACCATTAACCGTAGCAGAAATCATATATTCATACCTAACACCGAGTTGAAAATCGAACGCGTCGTAATTCCATTTGTAGTTTCGCCAATTAATTCCGTCATGAAATGCAATTGTAAACCAGCAAAACTCAAGTTCAAATCCCAAATGACGAGCAGCATCTGAAAACCAGCCTACATGTTGAGTGGATCTAACTTGCCCCGGTGAAGAAAGATGTATTTGCTGCCAACCACCGCCGTTTTCTGTGCCTGGCATCATTGTATTTTCATCAAAAACTCTAATCCATATATACCATCGTGTATCATTCCATTCTCCGGAATTGAATGTTTCCCAAAAAGGCGTATCGAAAAACATACGTGTCGATAATGAAAATCGTGAGAATCCGCCCTCCCATTGAAAATGCGCACCCGGTCTGGTTGTGCCGCCAATAGTGCTATCCGGGACTAAACTTGAAGCACGCACAGTCAATGGCGTTATATTCGGGAAAGATAAAACCGGCGGGTTAGGTGGCTGGTATGGTCTTGATGTACTTTGCTCGCTTGATGTCGATAACTGCGTATCACACACAGGCGGAACGGATATGTTACCTCCATCGCCATTATTCCACACCCACGGCAGCGCAAACATCATGCTGAACACCAACGCAAAGCAGACGGCAACTGTGGCGGTACGCTTGACCCAAATATTACGCTTAGTTCTTCCGTGATTTTGCGCTTGGCGAATGCAATTTTCTTTCATATGCTCCATATCGGGCATTTCTGTGCGGATGGCGTGGTTGATTATATCTTTACCTTTCATATTGAAACTCCTTGGTTACTTTAATAGCGTTTTGAGTTCGTTCAGAGTGCGATACAGCTTGTTTTTCACACTCGACTCGCTCATTGACAGGGCTGCGGCGATTTCGGGAATGGTCAATCCGACATCGTAGAAGAGATAGAACACTTTCTTCACGTCTTGCGGCTTTTGCACGAGAAAATCCTCGATTTCGTCGAGCAAATCGTGGCTGATTGTGAAGTCGGTCGTCAGAAATGCTTGCGCATCAAAATCGGAAAGCGTGACCTCATCACCATCATCGTTGGTGGTACTCAGCGGCAGAACCATCTTGAGTCGTTCCATCAACGAATAGTGACGTGACACTTTTTGCTTGGCAAGGCGCAAGCAAAATGCTTTGGGATTTTGTATATATTCGATTCCTCGCTTGTCCAAAACACGATATAATTCCACATAAGTTTCCTGCACGATGTCTTGAATATCGGCGGTGTTTCCGCACTTTGCCGTGACGTATGACAAGATGGCTTTGTATGTAGAGTCGTATATTGCGTTGAATTGCGAATTGATGTTTTGGTCGACCATTATCACCTCACACTATTAAAGCGGCGGATTTGGGACGGAAAGTTTCAGGGGGGAGAAATAATTATATCACACATCACAATAAAATTCCCGAGTCCGTGTATTCTGACACATTTTGACATGCCGAATATGATATGCTTGTACACAAAACTCTTGAAGGTGTGTCATGGACAAGCAGCGTACAACAGAATTTCATCGAACTCCCGAGGTAGAAGCTCCGCCGTCGCAATGGAGTTTCATTTCTTCGCTCTCACATGCGGCGAAAAGCGAAGACGGCATCCCAGACAGTCACAAATTGATAATCTACACCGCCAAGGGACTTGCAGTATCAGTATATGCGTTCATTTTGGCGTCGGCGGCAATGCTTTTCGGGGTTGCGCCGATGGGATTGGCTTTATTGTGCTCGCAGGACAAGCGTATCGGCTTTATTTACATTGGCGCAGCAGCAAGTGCATTGAGCGTCGGCGGCGAGATGACTTTTATTTTGTTGCTTGCTTATACAATGGTATTCGTGGTACGAGCGTGGCTTGTTTTGAACGGCAGAAGGTTCGATTTTTTGCGCTTTCGAGAGTTGTTTTTCCCTGAATTAATACAGGTCAAATCAGGCTATCGAATAGCACAACTCAACAAATTCGACAGGCTGCGTATCAAAGTCGCTATTGCGGCGATAGCAAGTATTTTTGTGAGCGTGGTCATGGCTGTTTCTTCCGGATTCACGATATTTTCGTTCATCAGCGGATTATTTCTGCTGGTAAGTGCAATAGGATTTACGTTCGTGATGGCAGGGACAAGTACGCCGATTCGCAGCTCTTCGTCAAGCTTTGCAGGTGCAGGCTCGTCGAACTTGCATCGCGAATGTGCCGAGGGCGTCTTACTATTCGGATTGGTTTTCGCTCTCAATGAATACAGCTTTCTCGGGTTCAACTTCGCGCTGGTGGCTTGTGCGTTTGCATGCTTTTGGGCAGCCAAACAGAGCGACATGATGCGCGCAGGAGTGGTCGGACTGATTTGCGGCATTGCTGTATCCACATCCGCTGCTCCGCTATTCGCCATAGTCGGCCTTGCTGCAGGAGCGGGGAGTAAAATCAACGAAAAACTCATGATACCCCTCGGGGTGCTGGCAGGCGGAGCGTACCTCTTCTACCTGCATGGAATGGGTGCGCTGCACGAAGGGTTGGCGGACATCTTGACGGGTGCGCTGATATTTTTGCCCGTCTTGCGCCTAATTGACAAGCGACAGGAAGATGTGCATGAGGCAGCCAAAAACGGTATTGCGGCTGAATTACTCACGCAAAAAGAGCTCTATAAAGCGGACGCGAACGAGATTCTCACCATTTCGTCCACATTCGGGCAACTCGGAGAGATGTTCGATAGCTTGTCCGAGACTTTGCGTCTGCCCGAGCGGCATGAAGTGGACCAAATCGCACGCAGTTCATGCAATGAAGTATGCAGCGATTGTGCTACATTTGCACTTTGCTACGGACGAGTCAAAGACAGCAGCTTTGAGCGTTTGGTGCGCTCCGGAGTACGCATGGGACACGTGACCAAAAAAGATTTGCCCGGCGTGCTGCTGGATAATTGCGAAAAATTGGACACTATTACTACCAAAATCAACACTCAACTGGCGACGCTGACCTCGCGAAGGCGACGCGAAGATAAGACGACCGCCTTTGCCTCGGGATACACGTCACTTGCTAAGGTTTTGGAAGACAAACAGCGGACACAGGCGTCAGAAAACACACAGGATCAAGATGCTACGGACAAAGTACAAGCGTTACTCCAAGAGAAAAAGCTGAAATTCGATTCGGTTTCCGTCTTCGGCGCGCGGCTACGTCGTCTTGTGATTTGCGGAGTGGATGCAAAACTCGCAGCGTTTTTCTACGATAGCTGCCTTGCCGACTTAGAAAGCTTACTCGGGTGCAGACTTTCGGATGCCACGATTGAGCAAGAGGGCGGATACTACACTCTCACGGCGACAAGTGTGGCGAAGTTCACGACCGAATTCCACTACTCTGCCAAAAACAAAAAAGGCGAGCGGATGTGCGGAGATACAATCCATACATTCAGCGCGGACAGCTATTTCTACACCATGCTCGCCGATGGGATGGGCAGCGGGCGCGAGGCGGCTCTTGTTTCGCGGATTACCTGCGCCTTTGCCGAGAAGTTGACCGAGTGCGGCGGCAGTCTCACGTCCACGGTGGAGAGTATCAACAACTTTATCATGACCCAAAATTTCGAGTGTTCGTCCACTATTGACTTGCTGCAGCTGGATTTGCAAAGTGGAGAGGCAAATTTCATCAAAAGCGGAGCTGCGCCCAGCCTTATTGTGCGCGGAGGCAGCGTGTACAAGGTCAGCAGCAAAAGTATGCCCATCGGCTTGACAAAAGAGTGCAACGCCGAGCTTATCACCATGCCGCTTGAGGACGGCGACATAGTTGTCATGATAAGCGACGGCGTTGCGTCAGACTTTGAGTCGAGTTTGTGGCTGGCTAAATTCGTCTGCGCCAAGCAGGACGAAGGCGTGCGTTTGGATGAATTGAGCAAACACATCATCGAGCATGCAACAGACGAAAGCCGTCGACCTGACGATATGACGGTCGGGTTGGTGAGGGTGAAACTTAAGGCGTAGGTCGTGGTCTGTCCGCAAATTTCTCTTGACATCTCCCGTCGAATATGATATATTTATGTCACTACACTTCGGAGGTCACAACATGGATACCACAAAGATGAACATATCCGTTTGCGGATACGACTGCCATGCTTGCAAATACTTCAAGGACGGCGCATGTGCCGGATGCCGCGTCGTTGCACCACAAAATAAGTGTGTTTGGGGCGGCGGTTGCGAGTTACACGACTGCGCCAAAGGGCGAGGGCTGCTACATTGCGGACAATGTCCCGAATTTCCGTGCGAAAAATTGGTTACTGCGATGACCAACGAAAGTGGCGAAGAAGGGCGCGAGAAGGCATTCGACAACCTACGCAACTTTGACAGCCGACACGGCAAGTAGAATGAGCGCAAAACAGCCCCACAAAGTGGGGCTGTTTTCTTAGTTTACAGGGCTTTGCTCTTGCGCTTTATGCTCGGCGTTCAACTTCGCCACGTTAAATATAGTCCTGGGATTCTTCTCGGTGTAGTCGAGCTTGAGGATGATGAGAATCTCTTCGATTGAATTAACAAAAACAATTATAATCATCGACAAGAGGTAGATATTCAGCACGTCGATTGCCGCTTCGGGTGACATAAAGCTATGTAAAATGAAGTAGACTATCGCGCCGAGAAATAACAATATTGCTGTAAATTTGCTCAGTGTCGTGTGAACAAAAAATATTTTGCGGAATTTGATAAATGCAGGCACAAGCGATATCAGTTTGCTCGCCAACGCTACCCAAACGGTAGGTATCAGCCAGCTCCATAAATCCATCGCAGGAATCAAGACGAACACCGCAACCAAAATCATAAAGTGATCGGCTAGGCTGTCCAATTCTGCGCCCAATTCAGTTGCGTTGTTGATTCGGCGCGCTATCGGACCATCCAGCAAGTCGGTAAAACCTGCGACGACGAACAATATCATGGCAAGCGGTGATATTGCGCTGTCAGTAATGGCGACGATTATGTATGCGATGATGAGGAAAATGCGTGAGATGCTGAGGGTATTGGGGATGTTTTTTACGAATGAGTTCATGGTTTCTCCTGTGGTGAAGATTTGAGAAGTGGCGAGTTCCCGCGGCTGATTATATCATAAAGGCGGAAGAAAATCAAGTCCGTTTGACGCTGTTTTTTGGCTGTATAAACCCCATATCTCGTAAATAGCACAAATCTCCGACCGCGCCGTAGCCCTTCCACCAACGCGTTGTGATTGCCAATTCGGAAGGATATGCCGTGTCTTCGCCCCAGTTGAATGGGATATTCCAAGAGCCGTCCGACAGCTGTGTTTTGACCAGGTCGTGGCATTTTTCTTCTATGAGTTGCTTATTCTCGTGATAGCCGACGCTGTCGCAATTTTTTACAAACTCTAATGGCGACATCAACTTATGCAGCTTTTGCTGCAAGGCGTCGAGGTCTATTATGTCGTGCAAGTTTGCTTCTGCACAATATTCCCAAAGTCGTGCGTAGCAAGGCAGTAAAAACTCGCAAGTTTCGTCGTCTGCAAGATCATCAACCGCCTCGTGCACAATGTGGCAGCCCATGTCGAACAATTCGCTGCCTTTGTCAGCGAAACGCACGATAAATCCTGCCAGCGCAGCAGTCGGATTGTAGCTGTCGCTACGTGCGCTTTGATTGGCGTAATTCCACCACGGCGCATGAGGGTGGTCGTTGTTGCTTGGAATGCAGTTGCTCCAGCGTTTGCCGTCGAAATGCGCCCCACTTGACAAGAAGTTGAGGATTCCACGGACAATGGGGTGCGATGCATCGCTGAATCCAATGTCGAACAGCTCCTCGGTCGCTGCCCAGGTCTGAATCGGCGATGAATTTGGATTCCAACAGTCCGGCTCCAACGCGTGAGCGAAGCCGCCGTCCGCGTTTTGATAGGTCGCAAGTGCCGTTAATACCGCATTTTGACCACCGTCCTCGAAGTGATATTGAAATTTTGCCAAATCCAACGGTCGGGCGTTGCGATAGATAAATTCGCGCGCTTTTTCAAAGGTGTGCATGGTATTCCTCTTGTCATTTGTTCGTAATTCTACATGTACTTCCTGTCTAAGCTGCGCATTTGAATAGCTTCGCCGATGTGCGCTATGGTGATCAGCTCGCTGCCATCAAGGTCGGCTATGGTACGTGCGATACGGAGGATTTTATCATGTCCGCGGGCAGATAATCCCAGTGTATCAAACGCTTCGCGCATAATTTCCTGCGCTCCGTCGGCGAATTTGCAATGCTTTTGGATGTGTCGCGGCGACATGGCGGCGTTGGCGAAGATTCCCTCCTCGCGCAGGCGCGGAGCGGCATATTCGCGCGCACGAATCACACGCTCACGGATAGTGCCGGATGGCTCGCCGCGGCTATCCTCGGCAAGCTCGCTGTATGTAAGTGACCCAACTTCGATTTGAATGTCGATGCGGTCGAGCAACGGGCCGCTGATTTTGGACATGTACTTCTGAATGTCGTCGCGTTTGCACGAGCATGGTTTGGTCGGATGCCCATAGTACCCGCATTTGCACGGATTCATGGCACAGACAAGCATGAAGTTGCTCTGAAACGTGTAGTGTCCGCTGGCGCGCGTGACCGTGATTTGTCGGTCTTCCATCGGCTGGCGCAGGGTCTCGGTCACCTGCTTGCTAAATTCGGGCAGCTCGTCGAGGAACAATACTCCGTTGTGAGCCATGGAGATTTCGCCGGGACGCGGGATGGTGCCTCCGCCTGCCAGCGAAGCTGCCGACATGGTGTGATGCGGACTACGAAAGGGACGACGGGTGACCAAAGTTGCCCCTGGCGGCAAAATTCCGGCGATGGAGTGCAGATTTGTCGTCTCGATGGCTTCTTCCATCGCAAGCGGCGGCAGAATGGTACTCAGCCGTTTTGCGAGCATGCTCTTCCCTGTTCCCGGAGGTCCGATGAAGAGGATGTTGTGCCCTCCGGCAGCGGCGACTTCAAGCGCGCGCTTGGCTTTTTCCTGCCCTTTGACGTCAGAGAAGTCCATCAAATCAAACGCGCCGTCCCAATCCAATGTTTCGCTGTCAAATTTGGTCGACACAATCGCATTTCGCCCTCGAATATGTGAAAGCAACTCGGTAATATTGCTGACGGGGTAAACGTTCACATCCTCGACAACCGAAGCCTCGGCAGCGTTGGCAGCGGGTACGAAAATCTCGGTGAGTCCTGCCTCTTTTGCGGCTATCGTCATGCACAACACGCCGTTTGTGGGGCGAATATCGCCCGAAAACGACAACTCTCCGATGAAGCAACAATTATCGAGGTTGGCGATTCCCGCCATACCAGCACCGTGCAATATGCCGATAATTAGTGCCATGTCGTAGGAGCTGCCCGACTTTTTCTTGTCCGCAGGAGCGAGATTGACCATGACTTGGCTATCGGGAAAGCCGACGCCGATGTTCTCGGCAGCATTTTGCACGCGCTCTTTCGCCTCGCGAATTGCGCTGTCGGGCAAGCCGACAATCTCGAATGCGGGAATCTTGTCCGCGATATTGCACTCGACCGTCACGAGGAAACCGGCAGCACCCTCGATTCCGGCGGAATATACAGTTGATAGCATGATTTTGCTCCTGGAATATGGTCTAAATATATTATATTGATTATTGTTGTTCCGATAATTGTATTACGATTATATTACAAAAATGGACAGCTTACGCTCGGCGCAGTCGTTTTCTCAAAAGTTTTTCGGCAGAAGTAAATTCCGCCTATAAATTTTTTCGAAAATGCGCTGTCGCTCCAGCCTTAGCTTCCGCATATTATATCACATTTATCGACATTTTGGCAAATTGAAAAATATTTTTATTCATGTATTGACAAAAGCAAATTTATATGATATAATACTCGTCGCATGAGAATATATGCTGGTGTGGCTCAATGGTAGAGCAGCTGACTTGTAATCAGCAGGTTGATGGTTCGACTCCGTTCACCAGCTCCAATGCGGCAGCCAAGGCTGGAGTCGCCGAGAATGACGAAAAAGTCTGAAGTGGGAATTCACTTCCCGCGACAAGACTTTTGAGGATTGTTTTTCGAGGTGACGCAAGCTGTCCATTCCAACAAGGCAGCTTGAATTTTCGAGTTCAAGCTGCCAAATTAAACAGCACAACCGAATATGGGAGATTTCCCGAGTGGCCAAAGGGGGCAGACTGTAAATCTGTTGTCAGTGACTTCGATGGTTCGAATCCGTCATCTCCCACCAGTCGCAACGCGACACGAAAAATCAGGACTTGTTTAGCGCAAGTCCTTTTTCATTGCAATCACTTGACATGCATCTTTTTCGCCACAATGATACGAAATTACTTGATAAAAAGACGTACTGAGCTAAAACCCGCAATCCATGCGGATTTTCTGCTTTTTCAAAGTTGAAAATTTCTCTATCGTATTTTACGCACTTTTCATGGACAAACTATATTCATGAAAACACATTCTTCTCTTTGGCATGACAAAGCAAATCACATACCACACCCCGCACTTTCTGAGAACATCAAAACCGACGTGCTCATTATCGGTGGCGGCATGTGTGGCATTCTCACGGCGCATATGTTGAGTGGATCCGGCATTGATTGTATCGTAGTCGAGGGTGGGGTGGTCGGCGGCGGAACAAGCGGCAACACAACGGCAAAAATCACCGCACAACACGGGCTACTATACTCATCTCTCATAAAGAAACAAGGATTGGAGACCGCGCAACAGCACTACATGGAAAGTTCAAATGCAATAGAAGCATTTTCTATACTGTCAGAGCTTTATCCATGTGATTTCGAGCGAAAAACTGCATACATCTACTCTCGCGATGATCGTGCCAAGCTCGAAAAAGAAGCGCAGGCATATTCACAACTTGGTATCTATTCTCGCATTGTCTCACCTAATCTTCCTTTTTTAACAATGGGGGCTGTCGCTATGAAAAACCAAGCCCAATTCAATCCCTTGGCGTTAATGTATGAGCTAACAAAAAACTTGAAGATCTATGAAAACACCATGGTCGAGCGGATTCATAAAAATATTGCTCACACGCCTATGGGCAAAATCACCGCGAAAAACATTGTACTGGCGACGCATTTTCCTATGGTCAATATACCCGGACTATATTTTCTGAAACTCTATCAGGAGCGTAGTTATGTAATCGCAGTTAGTGGAGTAGAACAGGTGAATGGGCTTTATCTCGACGAGCAAAAAGGCGGCTTGTCATTTCGCTCTTATGGCGATTTAATGCTTATCGGCGGCGGAGGGCATAAAACCGGAAAAGTCGGCGGTCGTTTTGACGACCTTTACAGTTTTGTAGGACAAGTTTATCCCCATGCAAAAGTTGAATACTCGTGGTCAGCCCAAGATACAATGACGCTCGACGGATTACCTTATATCGGGCAACATAGTATGGGTAAATCGCACCTCTATGTTGCCTGCGGCTTTGGAAAATGGGGGATGACGGGCAGCATGACGGCGGCACAAAATTTGCACGACATGATTGTGCATGGCAAAGCAAGAAAAAATAATATTTACCGTCCCAGTCGCTCTATATTTACTTCCCAATTACCGAAAAATATCGGCTCTGCCATCGTCGGATTGGGTTCTATTGGCAAGCCTCGCTGTACGCACATGGGCTGCAAACTTCGTTATAACTCTGCCGAAAAAACTTGGGAGTGCCCCTGTCATGGTTCGCGTTTTAGTTGCGAAGGAAAATTGTTGGACAATCCCGCGAAAAAGGATATGAAATTATGAAAGCACGATTCGAGGGCTGGTATTTCAAGCATCAAGCAATTGGGAAATCGCTGGCGCTTATTCCAGGACGGGCAATGGATACCGCATTCGTACAAATCGTTACCGACACGGCAGCGCATATCGTGCCGTACCCTCTTTCGGATTATAGAAGAGTTGGCGACATTTTGACAATCGGTGCAAACAGGTTCACTCCGCAAGGCGTGATGCTGAACATAGCCACCGCAGATATTTCCCTCTCGGGAGAGCTTTTATACGGTGCGCTGACTCCGCTCAAAAGCGATATAATGGGTCCTTTTCGTTTCGTGCCGATGGAATGCAGTCATGGGATAATGAGCATGGGGCATGATATTCAAGGAAAAGTTTTTTTGAACGGTGTAGAGTGGAACTTCGACGGAGGTCGAGGATACATTGAATCGGACAGCGGACGCTCGTTTCCCAGTGAATACACTTGGGTTCACTGCAACGATTTCGATGATTGCTCTATCATGGTCGCTGTAGCCAAAATTCCGTTTTGTGGCACGAAATTTTGGGGCTGCATCGCCATTGTCCATTTGAATGGGCGCGAATATCGTTTGGCAACATATCGAGGTGTGAAAATCCTACACTGCACACGAAAATCTATCGTGATAAAACAAGGGAAACGCAAACTGAGCGTCACTTTGGACGAATCCGGGCAAAGTCTTTCTCTTCCCGCTCCCAATCTTGGCAAGATGAGTCATGTGATACGCGAAAAACTGTCTTGCGGCGCGCACTTTCGCTTCACCGAAGGAGAGAAAATTTTATTCGACGGACACAGCAATCTCGCCAGTCACGAATGGGAGATTACTAGAATATAATATCTTGCGCAAAAATCCGAACTTGACAAAAAGTTCGGATTTGTTGCTTGAGTGGAAACCATGCGTTGCTTTACAAACAAACGAAATTAGCGTATACTGTGAGCATATAGTGTGCGCACACTTGTACCGGACAGCTTTGGCTGCCGCTGGGTAGGACAGCCTTGCTGCTGCATTAAAACACGAGGTAAATCATATGAACATGGCAAAATTCGGCGCACTAATCTCGACGTTGCGCAAAGAGCGGGACATTCCACAGTCCGCACTAGCAGATACCCTGGGAGTGACGCGCCAAGCGGTGTCGAAATGGGAGCGCGGCGAGGGATTCCCCGACATCACCATTCTACTCTCCATCGCAAAGCTGTTCGACGTGTCGGTGGATTCGCTTTTGAAAGCTGGCGAAATCTCTGCTGGCGGAGCAGCGATTTTCTCACAAGTCGCAGGCTCTGCTACACGAGCAGCGACCGCAGATAATGCTGCAATCAGTGACATCGTCGCGGTTGCTCCACACATGAAAGTGTCCACGTTGGCGGCGGTTGCCGAAAAACTCTCCGAGCAAAGCATCGACATCAGCAATATTGTGCAACTGTCGGAATTTATGAGCGACAACAGCCTAGCGAAAATGCTGTCCACCAGCGATTTGGACAATTTGGATGACGAACTGTTGGCAAAATTGATT
>Ga0123355_10001671_pt1 | contig 30893 bp, 21 predicted proteins | sample TergutEmb28metaG_3_FD_89872 | JGI IMG/M metagenome (GOLD analysis project Ga0123355, IMG submission 89872) | Embiratermes neotenicus P1 segment gut microbial communities from Petit-Saut dam, French Guiana - Emb289 P1 | ecosystem: Host-associated > Arthropoda: Insects > Digestive system > Gut ... | reverse complement strand
TGCACGCAAGAGGAATTTTTGGAGCATATCCGTAGTATTGAGCAAGGGGCATTTATGAGTATTGAAGAATCCGATAGAAGATTTGAAGCATGGAAGAAGGAGTATCTTGCAAGCCGTTTGAGGTAAGCGAGAAATTTGATAAAAGTCGTCTGCATATTTACGAATATTCGCTTGAAACGTTTGGTTACTTTCAAGCAGAGCGCTATTTGGCCAAAGTAAGAAAATCGTTAGATACACTTCCTCGTTTTCACAACGCTTATCCCGAGTGTCGTCACATTCCGACAAAGAGCCAAATGTACCGCAACATCGTTCTTGATGCACATTTGATTATTTATCGAATTACGAAGCAACATATTGAAGTATTGGATATTGTTCATTCGGCGTCAAGTGTCAGTAAAATTCGCAGTACTCGCAAAATTCACATATGAAAATCCTAAGATTAGAAGAGTTAGACTCCACAAACAACTACGCCAAAGCCTTGATAAAAGAGGGCAAAGCGGAGGACGGGCAAGTAATTTATGCGGTTTCGCAAACAGCAGGTCGCGGACAAACATCAAAAATTTGGGAAAGCGAATCCGGAAAAAACCTCACGTTTTCGTTGATTATCGAACCGAAAAATATTGAGGCAAAAGATCTGCCTTTGCTCAGTCAGGCAGTTTTTGACGGCATTGTAAATTATTTAAAAACTGTTGTCAATAGCGAGGAAATTCGTATCAAATGGCCTAACGATATCTATATTGGAACAAAAAAAATCTCAGGAATTCTGATTGAAAATACCATTCGAGATAATCAAATTTTATTCTCTGTAATCGGTGTCGGACTAAACGTAAATCAAACCGAATTTTCTAAAAACGCCGGCAATCCAATATCGCTAAGTTTGATAAATAATGAGCTATACGACTTGGAAGTCGAATTCGAAAAACTAACAGTGTCTATCGTAAATGCCTTGAGTGGCTTTTAATTTTTCGATTGGGCGTTTCGACTACGCTCAACGACCGGTTACTGAGCCTGTCGAAGTACGGTTTCTGAGCGTAGTCGAAGCATTATTTCTCGGATGATACAACGTTATAGTTTCTTTCAAAAACCGTCGATCCAAATGCGTGTAAATCTCTGTTGTGGTAATGCTTTCGTGCCCTAACATATCTTGAACGGCACGCAAATCGGCACCGCCTTCAATCAAATGTGTGGCAAATGAATGGCGAAACGTATGCGGACTGATTGTTTTTCGAAGTCCCGATAATTCCGCCAACTGTTTTATCATCAAAAAAATCATCACACGAGAAAGTTTGTTGCCTCGACGACTCAAAAACACAATGTTTTCGGCGTTTTTAGAAATTTTTTGTTGATTGCGATAATGATCGATATACAATGAAATTTGTTTTTGTGCAACAGTCCCAATCGGAACTAATCGCTCTTTGTTTCCTTTTCCAATCACACGAATAAAACCTTCTTCGAAAAACAAGTTCGACAATTTCAATTCGACCAATTCCGTTACACGTAATCCGCATCCATAAAGAGTCTCAATGATTGCTCGGTTGCGTTGTCCTTCAGGCTTGCTCAAATCAATGTGACTGATTAACATCTCGATTTCTGCAAGCGACAGCGTATCGGGAAGCTTGCGTCCCAATTTTGGTGCGTCAATCAAATCCATGGGCGATTGTTCGATGATTTGTTCTATCGTCAAGAATTTGTAATACGCTTTAAGTCCTGAAATGATGCGGACTTGCGAATGTGCACTTAATCCCAAGTCGGTCAAGTAAACTAAAAAATTGTGAATATCTCTTGCTTCAAATTTTTCGATATTTCGAAAGTTTTGGTGTATTTCGGAATATTTTTGCAACAACGAAACATCGTACAAATAGGCATCAATCGTGTGTTTGGACAACGATTTTTCTAATTGTAAGAATGTTTTATAGTGTTTGAAATTCATTCCGGAAATTACATTTATACGGAATGACAAAGATACGAAAATTTTTTATGTTCTTCATTCTTTTTCAGATCAAAAAAAATGAAGAACACAAAAACATTTGCAAGAATTAATACCTTTGATGTGCTTGGTAATTCTCACAACGACCAAAATCAAGGGTAATGCAGTACGTTCGTATCTGATACTCACCCTGAGATGTATCGTATAGTTTACACCTTTTGCTGTATGCATCATAATGTGGACACATAATATACCTCCTTTTTATAGATTTTCCCTAATCGTATGGCTTTTCGGACTCGCCCCGTTTTTGAAATGGTTTCTGAACTCCATTGCTTTGCTTTTACTTAGAAACTAAATGATCTTATTACCCGTCCTGTTCTGTCTTGTGTTTCAATCACGGTATATCCGCATTTCCAGCATACATATCTACATTCTAGCGTATTTTCAATACTTTTTCTTGCATCTTGAAAGTGCATGTTTCCTATCCCACACGCACCACTACATTTTCTCATTTTTTTATCCCTAATACGTGTCGGGCGCAACTTTTAGTTAAGTATTTTGTTTAATTGGGTTTTCAATTTGCAAAAAAAAACGGACTTACAAATCCGTTGCCAAGGTTTTAGACGACCCACACACAAAGACGAGTAAGCCCATTGTGGGCATTACTTCTTTTGTGTGTTGAAAACTGTCTAAATTTTGGCAACAAGATTTTTTTATGTTATTTTCGTTTTCTACATAATTTTCTGATTAAAATTGTGCTACAAAGATACAAAAAAAATTGAAAATAGCAAGGGGATTTCTCGACTTCGCTACGCTACGCTCGAAATGACGGTATCGCTCATATAAAGGGAGGAAAATAGAGCGGCAAAGCCGCTCCATTTTCCCATACCCCGCATGCCACGCCTCGTCATTCCGAGCGGAGCATACAAAGTATGCGAAGTCGAGGAATCCCCTTGCTAAAACAAAGACTTTTTTTGGTTCGTTTTTTTTGTCACAAAAAATGAACGATATAAAAAAAAATCGTATCTTTGTGCTTTCAACTTTCAAACTTTCGACTAAAATGCACCACCAAGACGGCACCTTCAAATCCGCATTGACCGAACGCTCGGGCATTCCCCAGCCGGACAATGTCAATCCTGCGTTTCTAACTTCACGTTTGAAGAAAAAAACGCTGACGGTTGACGATTATGTGAACGGCATTCTGTCGGGAAGTCGTATGATTTTGAGCCGTGCGATTACGTTGGTAGAAAGTTCTCATCCCGACCACCAGACTATGGCGCAAGCGGTGATCGAGCGCTGTCTGCCACATTCGGGAAAAAGCATTCGATTGGGAATTACAGGTGTTCCGGGTGCCGGAAAAAGCACATTTATTGAGGCTTTGGGCGTGATGTTGGTCAATAAAGGACACCAACTTGCGGTGTTGGCTGTTGATCCGAGTAGCGAGCGTTCGAAAGGCAGTATTTTGGGCGATAAAACTCGCATGGAAGAACTGTCGGGCATGGAAGATGCGTTTATTCGTCCCTCGCCGTCGGCAGGCTCTTTGGGCGGTGTGGCACGCAAAACCCGTGAAACGATTATCCTTTGCGAAGCCGCCGGATTTGATATTACGATTGTAGAGACTGTAGGCGTAGGACAATCAGAAACAACCGTTCACGGCATGGTGGATTTCTTTCTACTCATTCAACTTGCCAATACCGGCGACGAACTTCAAGGCATCAAACGCGGCATCATGGAAATGGCGGATGCAATCGCTATCAACAAAGCCGATGGCGATAATATCCCAAAGGCAAAAGTGGCACGCACACAATTCAGCAATGCGCTGCATCTGTTTCCGCCCACGGAATCGGGCTGGGTACCTGTGGTTGAAACTTGCTCGGCTTACACCAAAGACGGTATCGAAAACATTTGGGATGTCATTCAAAACTACATCAAACACGTACAATCCAACGGATATTTCGACCATAAACGCAGCGAACAATCCCGCAAAATTTTATCCGAAACCATTGATGAGGCTTTACTTACACATTTTTACCACAATTCCGAAATTAAGAATCGTCTAAAACACACGATTGACGAAGTTTTGAAGGGACAGATTAGTCCGTACGTTGCTGCGAATAATATGCTGAAAGAGTATTTTTCTTAATTATTTTCCGGTCTCATTTGCGGAAAAAACAACACATCTTGAATTGATGGCGAATTGGTCATAAACATCACCAAGCGGTCGATGCCGATGCCTAATCCTGCAGTTGGAGGCATGCCGTATTCCAACGCACGCAAAAAGTCTTGGTCGATAAACATCGCCTCATCATCACCTTTTTCCATGAGTTTAACTTGCTCTTCGAAACGTTCGCGTTGGTCGATTGGGTCATTTAGTTCAGAATACGCATTTGCGATTTCTTTGCCGTTTATGAATAATTCGAAACGCTCGGTCAATGCCGGATTATTGCGGTGTTTCTTAGTTAACGGCGACATTTCAATCGGATAGTCCGTGATAAAAGTCGGCTGAATCAAATGATGCTCGCACTTTTCGCTGAAAATTTCGTCAATCAACTTCCCTACCCCCATTGCCGGTGTGGTTGGGATTTTGAGCGATTTGCAAACTTCCCGAAGTTGCTCCTCGTTCATTCCGCTGACATCAACATCTGCGTACATTTTGATTGCATCAATCATCGTCAAGCGTTTGTAGGGTGCTTTGAAACTAATCGTTTTATCGCCAACTTGAAAATCCGTTGTACCGTTGAGTTCAAGGGCAACGCGTTCAATCAGATTTTCGGTATTTTCCATCATCCAATTGTAATCTTTGTACGCTGCATACACTTCCATACATGTAAATTCGGGATTGTGCATACGGGACATTCCCTCGTTTCGGAAGTTGCGAGAAAATTCATAAACACCGTAAAAACCGCCTACAATAAGGCGTTTCAGATAAAGTTCATTTGCAATTCGCAAATACAGCTGCATATCTAAAGTATTATGATGCGTAATAAACGGACGTGCGGCGGCACCGCCCGGAATGGCTTGCAAAATCGGCGTATCCACTTCGAGAAAACCCTGTTCGTTGTAGTAATTTCGAATGGCGTTGATAATTTTTGTGCGTTTGATAAACGTTTCTTTGATGTGCGGATTTACAATCAAATCTACATAGCGCTGCCGATAGCGTTGCTCCGGATCCGTAAACGCATCAAAAACTTCTCCGTCTTTTTCTTTCACGATTGGCAAAGGCTTGAGTGATTTGCTCAACATCGTAAACGATTTCACATGAATGGTAATTTCACCCATTTGCGTGACAAACACGAATCCCGAAACGCCAATAAAATCGCCGATATCCGTGAGTTTTTTGAAAACGGTGTTGTATAACGTTTTATCTTCACCTTCGCAAATATCGTCGCGTTTGATATAGAGTTGAATTTTTCCGACCGAGTCTCTCAACTCCACAAATGCCGCTGCGCCCATGATTCTACGGCTCATAATTCTGCCGGCAATACTCACATTCTGATACAACGAGCTATCTTTGGGAAAATTTTCTAAAATCTCCACACTCGTGGCACTCACAGGAAATTCCGCAGCAGGGTACGGGTCTATGTTTAATTTACGAAGTTCATTCAATGCCTCACGGCGAAATTGTTCTTGGTCGTTTAATTCTGTTGTCATTTCCGATATTTTTTGCAAAAATACGAAAATTTTAACACTTTTTAAGTTTTTTTTTCGGATTTTTTGTCGTAACTTTGCAGTATCAAATTTCAAAAACTACAAAAATATGGCAAAAAAAGAAGAAAACGTTGAACAAATCAACAAGTCAGAGAAACTAAAGGCGCTTCAGCTTACGTTAGATAAAATTGAAAAATCCTACGGAAAAGGTGCAATCATGAAAATGGGCGATCAGGCGATAGAGAAAGTTGATGTGATTTCGACCGGCTCTATCGGTGTGGACGCCGCACTCGGCATCGGCGGTTTTCCGAAGGGGCGTATCGTGGAAATCTACGGACCAGAATCTTCGGGAAAAACCACGTTGGCAATTCACGCCATTGCTGAAGTTCAGAAAACCGGCGGAATTGCTGCATTTATTGATGCTGAGCATGCTTTCGATCGTTTTTATGCTCAAAAACTGGGTGTAAGGATTGAAGATTTGCTGATTTCTCAACCCGACAATGGCGAACAAGCTTTGGAAATCGCTGAAAATCTGATTCGTTCGGGAGCAATCGATCTTATTGTGATTGATTCCGTGGCAGCGCTTACGCCAAAGAGTGAAATCGAAGGAGAAATGGGTGAATCTAAAATGGGACTTCATGCACGTTTGATGTCGCAAGCCTTGCGTAAACTCACGGGAACGATCAGTAAAACAGGTGCTTGCTGTATTTTCATCAACCAATTGCGTGAAAAAATCGGCGTGATGTTTGGAAATCCTGAGACTACAACCGGGGGAAATGCGTTGAAATTTTATGCTTCCGTGCGCGTAGATATTCGCCGTCAGACTCAAATCAAAGAAGGCGAGCATGTGATCGGAAACCGCGTAAAAGTTAAAATCGTGAAAAACAAAGTAGCACCTCCGTTCCGCACAGCAGAATTTGATTTGCTTTATGGCGAAGGTATTTCGAAAGTCGGCGAGATTTTGGATTTGGGTGTTGATCACAACATCATCAAAAAAAGCGGATCGTGGTTCAGTTACGGCGATACGAAACTCGGACAAGGTCGTGAGGCAGTGAAACAGTTGCTCAGCGACAATCCGGAACTAATGGACGAATTGGAAGCCAAGGTTCGTGAATCGTTGAAATAATGCGTAGGGACGGGAAATTTTCCGCCCCTACATGTTATATTTTTTTCGTACCTTTGCAAAAAATTTAACACCATGATGCTATTCTCTATTTTTGGCGGTCTCGAAGATTTTTTTAGCAACTTTGGACTACTATGGACTTGGGTAATTCTACCGTTGCTGATTTTTTGTTCGAGAATTATTGATCAAACTATCGGAACATTACGCTTGGTTTTTTTGGCGAAAGGCCACAAGAACATTGCACCTATTTTAGGGTTTTTCGAATCCATAATTTGGATTTTGGTGGTTCGAGAAGTTATTGTAAATGTTACACATCCAATGGCACTCGTAGCCTATGGAGCAGGGTTTGCAATGGGTAATTATATCGGACTAATCCTTGAAGAAAAATTGTCGGTCGGAAACGTGATTGTTCGTATCATTTTACCTTGTGAAGACACCATTTTGATAGAGGCTTTTCGAAAAGAAAATTTTGGATATACAGTAATTGACGGCGAAGGCCGAAACGGTAAAGTGAAAATTCTTTTTGTTGTATTAGATCGTACAAATTTAGAGAAAGTTTTGGGTGTTTTAAACGAGGTAAGCCCGACTGCGTTTTATTCCATCGAAGATGTGAAACAAGTGAAAGATGGTATTTTCCCTCGAAGCAAAAGACGTCATCTTTTCGGAAAACAGTACTAAAATGGGGCGGATTTTAGCTATTGATTACGGGCAAAAACGTGTCGGAATTGCCGTTACCGATGATCTTAAAATCATTGCAAACGGGCTAACGACTGTACCTTCCGCAGAGATATATGATTTTCTCAAAACCTATTTATCCAAAGAAAGTGTAGAGCTGTTTTTGGTTGGAGAACCTAAACAAATGGATAACACTCCTTCTGAAAGCAGTAGATTTGTTGAGCCTTTCGTGAAAAAGTTAGCACAAACGTTTCCCGATATTCCCATTAAACGTACAGACGAGCGATTTACGTCTAAAATGGCATTCCAATCCATGGTTGATATGGGATTGAAAAAGAAAGATCGCCAAAACAAAGCTACGATTGACAAAATCAGTGCTACGATTATGCTGCAGTCCTATTTGGAATTTGGAAGATAGTTTGGATTACAGTTCCATGTAAATGGGCAATTCCTGTCCCACAACAGCAGGTATAACTAAGTAGTTAACAAAGCCATTAGCCATCTCTGGCTCCAATACTACAGAGGCTAGTCGAAAATGACGTTGATTGGTGCAAACCTTGATTGTCCCTACGGGGAATGTAATTTCCCTCATGTTTGTGTCAGTAGTCACTGTAAGTGGTATTATACCTCCCACAGGACCTTCCGGACTAATGCTTGTTACGACGTGGTATACAACCGTTGCTGTTCGAGGTTGTTGCAAAATTGTTGTTTCTATGCCTAATTGCGTAAGCACTTCTAAAGCCCTCGTTTCGGAAGGCAGTAGATAGTAGTATCTCGGTAGAGGTGTTGATTCTGTTACAATAGGTTGCAAATAGCTACGTCTGGCTCTAACATTTATGGTAACAGTATCATTCTTGTCCAAGTCTATAAACAATAGCGGATGGCTGTCACTTATCGGATGTGTAAATCTTAGTGCCACGTCGCTACGATCGGCTAATCCTTCAGCAAGTACTCGACGCACAAGCTCCTCATTGTTGTAAGCCGTTCGGGCAACACTGACTGCAAATACATATTGTGCAAAACTTCGTCTCAACGCCGATGTAGTAGTACCGGCATTGCGTGTTTCCGTTAATAAAGCTATAGAGTTTCGGAGCGACATGGCGTTGCTTGACGATCTTGGCTGGAACCCGCCTATATTGAACAATAGCCCCCCCTGCCCATCTTCGGCAAATGTATAATAATTGTAGTGGGTCAGCAAATTTGCTTCCATGCTTTCCCTAAGGTTCGGCAAAAAAAGGTCTTGTATTACAGAGCGTATAGGTTGTGCTACGTTTGGGTTTCCGCTGACCAGGAATAGCATATCTTCCGCTACAGCCAAATTTGGTCTTTCAGGATGTATCCGCCTATTGAGTATAGGTCCGTATTCGTGAAAATCAACCACGATATGTGCTTGTGCTATATTCGCTGCGGCGTGGACAGCCACGGCTTCAGGCGTACATAGTTTAGTCATGTCGCGATTGAGGTCGATATCTTGTCCTACTGTTCTTCTTGCATTTATCTCTCCGCCATCAATATTTACCATCGGCAGAATGAAAAACTCAACTCTCCTCAAAAGTGTATTTACTTCTTGGTCTTCGGCGAGTTGCCGGATGAGATGAAGCAAGCCTTCGGTACCCGAAGGTTCGTTGCCGTGAACTCTACCCATGTAAAGCACTCGGATTTTATCTTTATTTCCGTCGCTTGTACTGATCGTGATAAGAGGGATATCGCGTCCTTCAGCAGTTTGTCCGACGATCGTCATTGAGATTAATTCGGGATGTTCCGCAATTCTTTCGTTCAAAAACTGCATCATCTCCTCATAGGTAGTCCATGCTGCGACTTCTCTGTTGAATGCAGGACTGTTAATTTCTACATCCGGTGGTGGATAAAACCATCTGTCGGTTACAGCTTGAGGTTGACGGGATGGCTGTGCTGATGCGGCTACAACAATCAGCATTAGCCATAGTGTTAGTAATTTTTTCATGATTTGATTAGTTTAATCATAGGACAAAATAGTTGTATATTAACATGAATGCCAAAACAGAAGCGAACGGTATAGCATTTCTCTTAGCTAATTCAAACGGCGACACTCCTGCAATTTCAGAAATTGCGACAATAACTCCTGCAATAGGCGAAACCGTTCGTCCCATAGAGGCGGAAAGCTGAATCGGGGTAAGCATTTCTGTTGTTGACAACCCAAATTTTTGAGCAATATCAGGCACTAAAGGTCCAAAAGAAAAGAATGCAGCATTACCACTACCCATTAGCACAGCTGCCAAAAAGACGACTATTGCTATGAATATGCCTACTACACCTCCCGAAAGATTCATGTGCATGGATCCCGTAACGAGTGCCTCGATAAATCCAAGTCCTATAAGTCCGCTGGCAAACACCTCCGCACAGACAATCAGTGTGACAACATCTGTAAAAATTTTACCTAATCCCTCCCAAAATTTCTTTACACCGGCAAAGAATGCTGCCATACTTTTGTTTCTGACCAATTCGAAAAGTAGGGCAACCATAAGCGAAAACAGCATTGCCGTAGTTGTGTCAAGCGTTATTCCTGTGTTAAACAAGTCTGAAAATACAATGAGCAGTACCAACGGCAGCATCGGCAATACTGCATAGATTAGAGGCACATCCACCTTGAGAGTACCCTGCGAGGCATCTACGCCGCCAAAAGTGCTTTTTCCTTGTTCCACATCACGCTTGTCGAAGTAGCGGCTCGTGAAATAGTAAATTACCACAAGGAAAATCGTCATCGGTATTACCAGAGGCAGCTGATGTCCTATGAAGTAATTGATCGCAGTTATTTCTGCAAGTTCTGATGCTCTCGCTACATTTCCCGAACCCGGCCCCATGTCGAAAGCCGTACATGCCGCTATAACAGAAACAGCTGTAAGCCTACTCACACCAAGTGAAACCAATACAGGGAAGATCGAAGCAACAAGCAGCAAGCCCAATCCTGCGGCACTCGGAATAGTTACAAATAAAATTTTTCCTATAGGAATAACGGCTATTGCAGCAAGGTAAGGATACTTCTTGAATAGCGACAAAGGCTTCATAGAAACATACACCAACGCATCACTTGCCTTGATATGCTTCATATATGCCACGTAACCCCCAATTGCCATAATCATGAATCCAAATCGAGAAAGGACTCCGGTAAAGGTTTCGGCAACCGCCCGAAAGAGGTCGAATACAACAGACCCTGTCGAAACTCTCGCCAGGTCGCTGTTCATTCCCAAAATTAACGATAAGGAAAGCATTATAAGACCTGTTAGAAGCAATACTGCTTGCGGGTTGTGTTTTTGAAGCAGCCATCGTGCGGCAATGACGATGAATAATAATGAGATTGCTGTTCCTAAAAGTAACATGAGCTGTGAATTATTTTTTTTAAACCGTGCAAAGATACGAAAAAATATAAACATTTGGTCATTTCGACAATTATTTGTATCTTTGTAGACGTAACAAAAAACAAATCTAATGCGAAGTAAATCTATTTTATTTATCTTGGGACTTCTGTTCCTTCTGCTATTTGGCACAAAGCCGCTTGCTGCACAAGTTGACAAAACTGCAGAGAAAATTTTAGTTTTGGCTGCTGAAGAAAATCAAACCATGCAGCATTTACATGTTTTGGTTAATCGAATCGGCGGACGTTTCAGGGGTTCGGACGCTCTGGAAATGGCGGAAAGGTGGACTGCCCATATGTTTGAGAAATTCGGACTGGAAGTAGAGGTTATTCCTGTTCAAACAATTCCGGTTGGCTTCAATCGCGGTCCTTGGTTCGGAAGAATGCTATGCAGCGAAGACGGTATGAACCTGCATTTTGTAACGCCGGCATTTACCTCAGGAACAAGAGGCATCCAAAGAGGGCGTGTTCTGATAGAGCCGCAGACTCAGGAGGAATTCGATCAAATACGGGGAGCTCTCAATGGAGCTTGGGTGCTCGTTGGCGGAACAAACACCAACGGTCGTGCCATTGACCCCTCGCCAAGAGCCGACAGTATTCGACAAGCGACAATCGAAAGAAACAATGAAATCGCACGGAGAAATGCTGAAAATGCTCGTTGGAATCAACAAAATCCAAACCGCCGACAACGTGAAATGGAAGAGTTGCAAACAATGCCTGCCCTATTTTACAGACAGATGGTAGAAGCCGGAATACTTGGAACCATACAGTCGTCAACTATTCCGCTGCGTGCCAGATTCGATCCGACTTTTGAAGACATGTGTTTTTTCAATAATCTTCCAACAGTTCCTGATATCAAATTAAACGAGCGTCAGTTCGGCCTTATTGAACGAAAAACGAGAGAGCGAGAATTTTTTCTATTGGAGTTTGACATCCGCAACCATTTTAGAATGGGGCCAATCACTCATCACAATGTTATTGGAGTAATTAGAGGCAGTGTATATCCAAATGAATATGTGATGTATGGCGGACACTTAGACTCTTATTGTCATGCACCGGGAGCAATAGATAATGGTACCGGAATATCTCAAACTCTGGAAGTCGCACGTTTGATTTCCAAAGCCATGCAGGCAACCGGAGAAAGACCCAAACGAACTATCCTGTTTCCCTTGTGGACAGCAGAAGAAGGGGCTATTTTAGGATCATATCACTGGGTGCATTCAAACAGAGATAGATGGCCTAATATCGTCAATTATTTCAATCGCGATGATAATCCAACTGTAGCTACAGGCATTGCCGTTCCGGCATCATGGGTTGAGGATATAGAGAGGATTGCAGCTCCTTTGAATAGAGGTAATCCTGAGTTTCCTTTTAGGGTTGAAACAGCAGAGCCCATACGTCGCCCAACAAGAATAGCAGGATCTGATTTCATTCATTTTAGAATGAACGGCATTCCTGCCATAGATATCATAACCGAAGATCCCAGAGGATATAACATTTGTTATTGGGATGTCTGGCACAGCGATCGCGACACCTACGACAAAAGTGTTGCCGATTATATGGAGCACACATCTGTTGCAAGTGCAATCTTAGTTTGGGGGATAGCCAATTTGGAGCGAAGACTTCCGGCGGCGGATGTTTTTATAGACTAAAATTCAGCGGCAAAAAAAAGAGGCTGTCTCACAAGCGAGACAGCCTCTTTTTTGATTGTTGATAAATTTATTAATTTTCACGTGTTTCAACTTCATCACAAACGGTACATTTCCGTGTTCTAACACCGGAGATTGTTTCCCATGCTCCCCACGTATGGGCATTGTTGCAGCTCCACTTTGCAACCACTGTGATGTCGTGAGTAAAAGGAGATTGATCTGAGAACCATCGCGATGTCAAAATGGGAGCGCTAGGGTCAAACCAGGAGGGGCTTTTCTGCAACTCTCCACCATAAACGGCTGTGGCATCCCAGCCCAAAAAAGTAAATCCTTGCCTTGTTGGGTTTTCAGGAAAATTCACACCATCGGCATTGGATATGCTCGTACTTGGCCATATGATAGTTCGCGCTGTTGTCCCTTCACCGCCGTTTGCATCAAAAGTAACCGTTGAGATAATTTCTCCCTGCGGAATGTGCGTTCCTGCGGTGATAGAAAAAGACGCCGCCGCTGCTATTCTAAAGACTACCTCCATACGGGTTTTGCAGTAGTTTCGGTCAAATATATCGTCAACAACGTGGTATCTTGTTTCAAGTTGAACGGTTCCCGGCCATCTGCGGCTGCCCGGTACACCAACTTGCTTTGGATGAGCATGTGCTATTCTGAACGTGTGGTTGGCGTTTGGAATACCATGGCGGATTCCAAAAGGTTCATGATCGCTGTCGCCACCGTTCGAAACCTTGATACCCCAGCCATGTGCAGCCATTTGTTCTATGGTTGGAAACTTACTTCCGGGACTCGGCATCACAGGTCGCGGATTTGTGGCCGGGCATTGGGATGGATTTGCCTCATTAAAAGGAATCATCGGCATATTGTAAAGCCTTTGAGCTGCCGCAATAGTATTGATAGCCACAAGATCCATGATAGGCGCCGTGTGCTTATTTTCGCTGTATCTTTGTCTCAAAACAATAGTCATCCCCGAATTCCATGTGTCGGAAGATGCTACACAATCGAAATTATAAACGGCAATGATCCTGCTGAGGCGTTCTGCGTCAAAACCTGTAGGTATGTGTGCCCGCCAAGGCTTATCGCTTTCTGCAATTGCGTAAGAACCGTGTATGCCGTCTTCTTCGGCACCTGCACCAATGATTACGATTTCTGCATTAAGCAATCCTGCATTATGAAGTTGTTGATAAACGCGGGCCATCTCGGTAATGAGGGCCATTCCCGCAGCGTTGTCGTTAGCGCCCGGTGTTGCAGCTACACCGTCTATGTGAGCAATAAAAATAATAATTGGAGCGTCGGGATTTGGAATCGATGGAGGTATAGTGGCTACAACATTCCACGATGTATCATAAACGTCTAATATGTAAGTAACTCTCGCTCCATTGTGTAAAATTTCTGCGTGAAAATCAGGAACGAAAGCATAAGGGATTAAATTTGCCTCCAATACTCCAAATTCTCCACTCTCGGAAATTTCGTGATTGGCAAAAATAGGTCTGCCTACACCGCCTCTAACCGGCCATCCTGTGGCGGCTATTCTAACGTCGTCGGGATTATCTCTACGAAGATCCATAAGCATATCGCCATCTTCCGGCATCCAACCTGTGGTGTTGATGGAAGAATGAAGCCGCACATCGGGTTCGGGAACATTAAACAGAACTACTTTTGCTCCGGCGTGTAAGGCGCGATGATAGGCTTCCTGGATCATCGGCAGATGCAGCGCATTTCGATCGGCTACCGTGCGGGGGAGATTACAAGCTGCACATCTGTTATTAACGACCAGATTTGCACGTGCCTCTTCGTTGATTTTTCTGCATTGGTTTATCATGGGTAAATCAACTACAACGATGCTGTTCGGAGGAACTTGAGGCACAAATGCACCCCGACGACGTTGAGTTCCAAGCCCTCTATCCGTATAATCTTGCAAACGGCCATAGCCAACGCGAACGATAGTTCCTGTAATACCTTCTGCTCCGGTTGCTGTTACTCCGGGTGCATAAAAAGTACCCGATCCCGTGGGACCGTGATAAACAGAAAGTCCTCTTCTTTCAACAGTTTCCGGAACATTGTAAGCTGCATTACGCGGGCTTGTGTAGTTGTGTATAAAAAGAGAAGGTAAAAGCCTCCCAAAAGGATCCGGAGTTAGGTTATCTTCGGTAATGTCAAGGATATTGCGGGGAAAAGGAAAGATTTGCACATCTTCGACTCCGTTAGCACGGAGCCTGCTTGCCATTTCCTGTGCACCCCACCATTCGCCGGGGGTTCCCATCATTCGTGGACCAACAACTTCCGATAGATAAAAAACAAAGTCGTGAATTCTTTGAAGACTTCCTTGATTATCTATAATGTTGAGGATTATAGCATCAGAATCGTACACATCGCTTGGTGGCGATATTCGCGTTTGGGCGTTAGCAATACCTATGCTTAAGACAGCTATTGCTAGTGTTGAGATAATAATTTTTTTCATGTGTTTCTATTATTATGATTTTAATTTCGTTTTGCTACTGCAAAGATACGATTTTTTTCGCGTTTATAAGAATATTCTACATTTCACACTCCCCACAGTCGCAATACAAATCCATCTCATCCACAATCCATCTTGCACCGAAAACCTTACCCGTTATGAAAAGAACATAGCGGATATCAACAGATATATTGCGGCAAAGATCTTCATCAAAAATAAAGTCGCTCATCGGAGTTTCTCCTGTGCGAGAGTAGTTAAGACCAACCAACTTTCCTTTGTGGTTGAAAACAGGGCTTCCCGAATTTCCACCTGCTGTGTGGTTGGAAGCTATAAAATTTACCGGCACATTTGTCCCGTTTCGAATGGCATAACGTCCAAAATTCCTGTTTCTGTATGCTTCTCTCAATACTTCAGGGATATTAAACGAAAAAATCTCCGGATTATCTTTTTCCATTACCCCTGTCAAAGTTGTGTATGCTCCATACCAAATACCATCGGCCGGCGAGTACCCTGCTTTCCTTCCAAAAGATACCCGCATGGTTCCGTTTGCGTCCGGAAAAAATATTCTGTCCGGCTCGGTTTTCATTTGGGCTGCCATATAGATGCGTCCCAAACTGTCAGCCTGCTGCATTAACTGCCTGCGGATAGGATTTATTCTTTCATTCAGCATTCTTTGTCCGCTGCGATGAATCGCCAAAAAAGGATCATTCTCAAGGGTATGAATTCGATTTTTTAGCACTTCACGCAATGTTTCCTCCGAACGAAATGCCGACCAGCTGTAAACTTCGTCTGCCCATCGCTCAAAGCAACCGCCATTTCTACTCAATCCGGCAATTAGTTCGTCAAAATGGTACGAAGAAGGTATATTTTCGTAGTAAGCTCTCATCATTGCCACAAACATTTCTCTATCAATCAACGGAGAATAATCTCTATAAAATCGCTCCATAGTGTTGAAAAAACTTTCGAGACGATCTCCCGACATTGTTGTTCCACCTGCCGCATCAAACTGCCGTGCCAAATCTACCAACTCTATCGATGCTACAGACTCGTTGTAGTATCTAAAAACTCTGTTGATCGGAGCAAATTCCTCCGTGTTTTGTCGAATTTGAGAAAGCAGCTGCCCATAATCTCTCAGCCATTGCGGATTTGTCTGCAATCTTTGATTGAATTTGTTTTCAAATTCTTGTTTTTGTGCTACTCCGTTGATGCGTTGGATGCCGCGTGTTATGGCCTGCCATCTTTTCCATGGGTTGCTAACGCCGGCATGCTTAGCTGCATATTGTATGGCAATCTCACGATCGTTATTCATGTGATAATCAAAAATTGCGAGGCGTTTTGTACGTAAGTTTACCCGCAAAGGAAAATCGTCGAAAACGATTTGATTCAATTCATACGAACTGATGTATTGCTGTGTTGAACCCGGATAGCCGATCACCATCGTAAAATCGCCTTCGTTGATACCGCAGATGGTAGTTAGTGCATGTCGTTTGGGACGGAATGGCACATTATCCGGCGAAAAATCAGCAGGTCTGTTATTTGAATCAGCATATATCCTGAGGAACGTAAAATCGCCGCCATGACGGGGCCATGTCCAATTTTCAACAATGCCGCCAAATCTGCCGATAGACGATGGTGGAGCACCAACCAATCGAATATCCGTAAACACTTCATAAACGTACATGAAGTATTGATTGCCGTTGAACAGTGGCCGGATATCTACACGATAGCTTCCCTCGGGAAGATTGGCCGCTCTCACGCGTGCAATGGCGGCACTAATACTATCTGCCCGCTCTCGTTCGCTCATTTGGGGCGTAACGTTTCGTAAAATTTCATCCGTAACATCTTCCATGCGCTGCAAGAAAATGACATTTGTTTCGGCATTATACAACTCCTCTTCTTTAGAATCTGCCCAAAAACCATCGGCCAAAATATCACGATCCGGTGTGCTGAGCCTTTGAATTTGACGAAGAGCACAATGATGGTTCGTGAGAAACAATCCGGTTTCAGACACTAACACACCCGTACATCCGCCTGAAAACTGCACTACAGCATCTGTTAGACTTGGTCGATGAACACTGTAGATTTCCTCAGCAGTAAGAGATAAGCCCATCTCTTGCATTCTGCTAAAGATGGTTTGCTCGAGGGTTGAAGGAACCCACACGCCGCCTTCTTGGGCTTGTGCCTGCGACAACACCAAAGCTGCCAAAAATACGATAAAAATTTTGTTTTTTTTCATGATTGAGATAGTTTCTTTGCAAAGATCAATATAGCAAGCGGACAGTTTCCACTCCCATCGTTCTGCCACTGTGTGCCACGCCTTCAATGATCACTTTTTCCCAATTGAAAGGTATTCCGACACTGTTTTGTAGTGCATTATTCCAAAAGTAAAGACCTCGGTCGAAGCGATGAAGACCCTGCTTGTCGGTTTCCTGACAACGTCTCAAATGTGGATCTGCGGGATCGTTATCTTCAGTTCCTAATGCAACATAAAGTCGCTGAGCAAATGCTTTTTTTAGCGATTCCTCTGTAACCGGAGTGTTTTTTAAACCGAAAGGAAATTCGACCGTAAAATCCGGAAGTGTGTACCAGCCCGCATTGGCTGCAATAGCTCTATTAACTCTTGCTTCGGGAATAAAAAACAAAAAGCGGTGAACAAACTGGCTGCCTGCCGAATGTCCGTAAATATCATATCTGGTTTGTCTGCTTCCAAGGTCTTCTACAATGAAATCGAAGAGCGGTTCAATAATTGAAAACGTCCACTCTTCTCTTGGTCTTAGTTGTCCAAATTCATCGTGTACACGTCCCAAATTGTATCCGGGAGCACCGGCAAATAGTCCTTCGTTGCGGAATTCAGGGGCAAAAACCATAAAACCTAAGGCATTGGATTTTTCAATAAAAAAATCTCTGTAATCATCGGCGTTTCGCAACGTGCCGTGAATGGAAAAGAAGATAGGCGCTGTTCGTTTGTCAACACCTTCAGGAATGTGGTAAAACACATTGATGTAGGTGTTTAACGGTGCGTAATAAAATGCTGTAACACCTGTTGTTTCGGTGAAAAATTCGGGTGCTTTTTGTTGAGGCCTAAGGATGAAAAACAAGGCAATTGCAATAGCTGCTATTGTGATTACTGTGGTGATAGTTCTTTTCATGATATTGTATGGTTTTTACGGTTATCTCAAAGTATGGCTGTCTCCCGACAAAAGGATTCTCATTTCAATGGCGTCTGCCGAAAGATTGCCGAGTTCGTCTGTTCGTGGAGAGGTTCTAAATCGAGGCTCGAAAACCATGACCGAACGTGTGCCGTAAACCTCAAATGTTCGACCGCCGCCGCTGAAAATAACAGCTGTGTTTTCATCGATTCCAATTCCCGGAAGATTGTGTTCTATGACCAAATTGATTAGTCTGTTTTGTCTGCTGCGCTGAATAAAATGCTGGTCGATTATAGCAAAATCAATAAATCCGAAACCCTCGGTAAACTCCACATTGCCCTCTCGGATAAATCGGAATCGAACATTAGACGTATTAACCAACTCCCGCCCTGTAATCATAATCTCACTCATTACAGCTGCTCCTGCGCTGTTCCCGCTTATTACAGCTCCTTGCCGGTATATTTCTTTAATACGCTCCAGAAATTTGGTTCCGAGCAGCACGTCGGTCAAACGAGTTTGATCGCCGCCCGAAAAAAAGATTCCGGTTATTCCATCTAATTTTCTTAGATTTTCTTCCAAATCGGCTTCACCTCTTTCAAATGCAACAAAGTCGGCCCTAACTCCCGTAGAGTCGCGAAATCTCTGGGATTCGCGTATTCCTGCCTGTTCTGTAGCATCTCCTGCAGCAAAAGGAATTACTAAAATTTTGGCATCTTCAGGACCTCCTGCCAATTCTACAATTTTCCGCCTAAGTTGATCGGTGGTACCTCCGCCAATGATGAGGAGATGTCCTTTGATTTCTTCTTGCTGTTGTGTTGTGCCGCAAGATGTAGTAAACAGCGGAAGACATAGTATGCACAATGTACTGAATAAGGTAAGTAATCGATTCATGGTTATTTTTTTTATTGTGGTTAAGGGTTAAAGTGTAAGGTGATTGCTGTCAAATCTTGAAGATTTGTGAAATCTGTTCTGTTTTCAGAAATATAAGTTTCAATATCTGCTCTCATATAATTTATTTCCTGTTGAGGTGTAACCAAGTCTAAAACTTCACCATCATGAATAAATTGCATTCTTTGCGACAGCAGATTATAATTGAGCATTGCATGGGCTGCACTTCCGTTCTTTTTGAATACTGTTCCCATGGCAAAAGAATCCAAAAGATAAATCCTGCGATCATTTTGCAAAGATTCAAGACTCAGGAGATTTAATGGAGCTGTGTTTTGTCCGAGGGCACTCTGTGGTGTCATCACAAACATAACAAGAGCAACCGAGAGCCATGTTTTTGTTATCTTTTTCATGATCTACATACACTAGGTTTTTTTATAGAAGCAACGTTAAAAAAAACCGCCTCTGTACAGAGGCGGTTTTTCAGCCTAAACAACAGAACGCTGTTTATTGTGTTGTGAAAGATCTCTCCACACCGTAGGATCTTAACCCAAAACGGTTAACAAAGAATACACGATAGAAGTAGGTTGTCCCCGAAGTAAGTCCATCAGGAATCGCTACGGTAAACGCTCCGGTTGGAGCGGTTGCTGCACTCACTGATTGGTCAAGAGCTCCCGAGGTTGTGCCAAACTCAAATCCTGCTTCAACCAATGCAGCACCCCCATCGAAACCTAGAGAACCAGCCAATGTTGCTGAAGAATCCGTTACTGCTGTTGCATCGCCGGTTATTCCAACCGGAGACTGAATGCTAATTGTTTGAGCAGCGCTATAGCTTATGTTTCCTGAAAAACTTATCGCATACGCACGCACGGTGAGTTCGCCGGCTGTGGTAAAATTTGTTGCTATCGTTAGCGTTTCAGTGCCCATTCTCGACAAGCTACCTACAATTCTATTATCAGCAATAGTCGGAGTTGCATTATTGAATGCCCAAACAATACCTGTTTCAAAAATCGTATCTCTTAGCACGCCTGTTGTATGGTTCATATACGATGTATCGTTTACAGCCGTGAGCGACATGGCAACGGTCGCTGTATTCAGTGCTGTGAATATCGGAGCTGCGGTGGTTGTTGTGCCGCCGTTGAATGCTATTGTTCTAAAGCTTACAATCGGACCATAAGCTGTATCTGTGGCATTGATGGCAAATGAACGAGCAAAATATGCCGTATTTTCGGATAACGCATTACCTGTGGCAGCGTTTGTGATCGCACCTGTGCCATGCGTACCTGTCGGTGTTCTCTCTACAATAACAACACCTGCTGTTGTCAAGGTAAAGGTAGAAGCTGTGGAAAAGATTATACCTGCCTCGGTTACGGCCGATAATCCGGGCGATGTTACCGAGCTTGATGCGATAGCAGAGAAAACCCCCGGAGTTACAGTTGTTGCTGTAAGTACTGGCGCAGATGCAGCTCTAGCAAAGCGCAACCTTACACGGCGCATATTTTCTGTTGCTTTAACACCTGAAGCCGGATCAACAGAAAGCAACAAAAATAAATCGTTTTGTGTAGCTGTCGCACTCAAATGCGAGTGGTCAATCGTGATTTGAAATCTTGCCGTACGCGAGCCTGCAGGAACAACTCCAGATCCTTGAAGCGTGAATGCTTCCGGCGCAAGGGTTGAGATTGCGGGATTCGGACTTTCCGGAGTGATATGTACCGAATTTGGATCCAGAACCGTAATCGTGAAAGGAACATCTCTGCTCGGTGACCCAATAGGTATTTTGACTCCAAATTGAATCGTCATGATATTACCATCCTGAGTAACGCTATGGTTGGGGTTTACATGGTTATTACCCGTGGGCATATTAGTTGGTCCTAAAACGGGAAGAAATGGATTAATAGTATAAGTAACAAGATGTATGTCAATAGCTCTTATAGAGTCTACTGCTTGTCCGGAGGGTTGACCATGAGACTGAGTAACATTCGGAAAATCAAAGACCATTTGTGTTGGTATTTGAAAGACAGGATCCTTTTCGCAGGACGATACAAGTGCTACCAGACCTATAAGCCATGCTATATTAAAAATTATTTTTTTCATAATGCGTGTTTTTTGTGATTAATGATAAATTTTCGGATGACAATCTCTACTGAGGAAGATTACCCTGCCAGTTTGGCGTTTGAACAACTCTATTTCCCGGAACATTGATTTCCGCGTATGGAATAGGGAAAACAAAACGGGAGGCATCCCAGTTAACAATATTTAATCGGGTTTCGCCGGTAGGACGAGTCATCAAAACTCCGGTTCTACGAATGTCAAAAAAGCGATGTCCTTCTTGGAAAAGCTCTCTTGCACGCTCTTCTGCCACGAATGTACGCAATTCGGCTTGACCATTCGGTAAATCTCCAACTACGGTGATAGCAGGATTTCTCCGTGCTACTTGGAGCAATGCTGTTCTTGCGGCATCAAGTTGATCCAGCTCTGTTTGTGCTTCTGCAATAATAAGATACATTTCAGGAGCACCAAAAACTCGAGTGTTGTTAATCCTTGCAGCATTTGGAAACTTCATTGGACGCCAAAAACTTGGATCGACGGTAGTATGCCTTACAAATAAGCCTAATCTCATGTCTCCAGGCTCAAATTCATAGTAGAAGCTATGATTTATTGACCCTCCGGAGACATCATAAAATGCAGTAAGAGAGGATGCAGCGAGTGCGATTGCGGCATTGATACTGAGCGAAAATATATCTTCGTTAGTAGCTGCAGGCTCACCCCACATTGCAATAAACCTATCCTGATTCATTTCTATTCCGGCACCACTTGCTTCAAGTGCAGCATTAGCAGCTGTGATTGCACCCTGCCAATTTCTCATGTAAAGATTTACACGAGCCTCTAATGCATGCACAGCGGCATAATTCATGTAAAACGGACGGAATGATCTGTTGCCTAAGGCAAAATGTGTTTTTGCCCGTTCGATACTCGCAAGAATCAGATCGTATGCATCACCAACGCTTGAACGCTGTACCGACTCGTCTGAGAAAATAAAGCGATCTTCGGCAACAATTCCCAAAGTTCCTGCATTATTGACCGTTGGAGTGCTATGAGGTAGTCCAAAGATATTAACTAGCTTAAACAAAGCGAATGCTCTCAAAGCGTGGGCTTCTGCAATTTGCGTGTGCATTAGGCTTATGTCCGCGGCACTCCACGGACCGCCGTCGTTTAACATTCTATTTCCCTCATCAATGACTCGCATAGAATTATTGATAATCTGATAGCCGGTAGTCCATGTACTTAAAAGATTTCCATCATTGTCTGTAAAGCTATATGCTTCAATTGTTTGAAAAGTCATATCGCCTGCAGCCATTTTATTTATTTTATCTGCAGGAATATCTCCAAACAAAACAACGTTTCTACCCATAAAGCCCACGCGTGTCATGCTATGATAGACACCATGCATTCCGGTAACTAAATCTCCCGGTACACGAAAAGCTATTTGGTCGTCAACAGCATCTGTTTGTCGCGTATTAAGAAATTCTTTTCCGCAAGAAGCCAACATGGCAACCATTAGCACCAATATGACTGTGATTTTTAAACTATATTTTTTCATGACAAATATTTTTTTTATTGTAAGACATTATTTGATTAAAAGTTTAAATTCAAACCAATAGCATTTGTTCTGAACGGAGGTGCCGGCCACATATTGTCTGGCCACTCCAAACCAATCTCAGGCGTGGTTCCACGGAAATCTCTGTGGGTAAAGAAGAATGGATTTTCAAACGATAAGAAAATCCTTGCGCTGGTCAAATGCATTCTTTGTACTATTTCTCTCGGAACGGTGTACCCTAACGTGATTGACTGAATTCTGAAAATATCAGCAGGCATTAGGTGCATTGTATTAGCAGTGGCTCCTCCATCAACACTAGCTTGACGTATAATTTGGGGTAAAATTGCATCCGTACGGTCAGGTCTCCATGAATTTTCGTGCGCAAAAACACTGGTTGTTCTCCAACTGTTTCTTCCAAAGTGCTCTAGCATACGGCCATCTCCACTATGCATCCATCCTCCCACGCTGAAACTCGTATGAACTGATAAGTCAAAGCCAAATGCATTCAATGTGGTACTAAAACCTCCAAAAAAGTCCGGAGTGGTTCTCCTATCCAAAGTCATGCGTTCTGCTTGGTTTACGTGATAAACAATATCGTATCTATTTGGTCCATCACCACCTCTAAGGAACATGGCTCGTCCATTTGTAGGATCTACTCCCGCAAAAACGATCATACTGAACGTGTTAAAGTCGAGCCCTTCTTGATGAATCAAGTAGTTTCTGTTAAAGATAGGCTCATCAGTTGCTAATCTCTCAAGTCTATTTACGTTTCTGGTAATATTGAAAGAGGCTGTCCACCTCAAGTTGCGTTGACTAACCAAAACACCTGTAAGCATGGCTTCAACACCTCTGTTTCTCATTTCACCCACGTTTCTAGTGGTAACGGCGAAACCGGACGTTCGGGTTGCGGGAACCTCGAAAATCATATCTGTAGTCAACTCATCGTAGAAATCAATTTCTAAAGAGAGTCTATCAAATAACAAAAGATCGAGACCGATGTTGAATTTGTTGTTGCTTTCCCAGCGCAAATCCGGATTGGCAACTCTTAGAGGTATCATTCCTGCTTGCTCGTTATAATTGAATCCGAAACCGTAAAATCCTCTTGCCGCGTAGAAACCACCCATAACCTGCTGGTTACCGGTTGTACCGTAACTTACACGAAGAGCTGCTGTGCTGATAATATGCTCTAATGGCCTCATAAAATTTTCGTGCGAAATACGCCATCTACCACCTACCGACCAAAAGTTACCCCACTGGCGATTGGCTCCCAATCTAGAAGAACCATCACGACGGAAACTTGCAGAAAGATAGTATCTATCCCATATACTGTATTCTGCGTTTGAAAATACCGATGAAATCGTAGCATAACGATTGAATCCGGTAATTGTTTGACCGCTCGAAGTTGCATTGAACACATAAAGAAGTGGGTGGCTATGCCCAAATGCCGTCGAAGTCGTCAGCGATTCGCTCCATTTTTGAGCTTCCTGTCCCAACATTATGTTAAAATTGTGTAGACCAAAGGTTGGCATCCAATTTATTGTATTGACAATAGATTGCACGCTACGAAGATCTAATCGTCTTACCGTCCTGCCATTTTGTGGTCGCACTTGATTATGAAACCTTCCGGACCAAACACTCCACTCATCACCAACCATAAGGTCGTAACCAAATCTAGTTTGGAAAACCAAGTCTTCCATAAGATTCATTCTTATGAACGGATTCAACGTGAAACGATATTGGTCTTGCCAGTTTCTGGTTCCTTCCGGATCTGTGTATAAAGCCACCGGATTCATTCGTGCTGCAGCAAATGAGTTTGTCCATTCGTTCCATGTTCCGTCAGGATTACGAACCGGCTCATTAGGCAGCAAGAAAACAGTTGCAAGATATATCGGACTTGCTGCTCCTGAACCTGTTAAGGTATTGGACATATTTGTAAGAGCTCCACTAACATTTACTCCTAAAGTTAGCCAATTAGTAGCCTGGTTCGTCAAATTAATACGAGCATTGTAACGTTCGAAACCTTGTGCGATAACAACACCCTCGTTTCGCTGATATCCACCCGAAATAAAGAATCTAGTTCTTCCTGATCCTCCCGAGGCAGAGGCATTTACATCGAACAATCTTCCAACTCGCATTATTTCATCATACCAATTTGTATTGACATCATCTGCTATAATGGAACGGCGAAATTCAGCAGGTGCAGCAGGATTAACCCATGTCGTACTAAGTTCATTTCTCACTTGCTCCATAGTCAGATTTGGATTTGCTGCTTGCCAAGAACGGGTAATCATGTCGATGTATTGTTCGGTATTAAGGGGCTCCATACCACCTCTAATCCCATGCCTGCTATTCAACCCTGCCCTAACATTGACGCTAAATTGTGTTCTTCCTTCTTGCCCTTGTCTTGTTGTGATGAGTACAACTCCGTTAGAAGCACGTGCACCGAAAATTGCCGTAGCTGAGGCATCTCTAAGTACCGTTATCGACTCTATATCACTCGGAGCCAAAGCCGCAAGCATATCAAGTGCACGTTCTTGGTCTGCAAAAGCAGAAGTACTTTCCGAAAGAATAGGAACACCATCAACCACAAAGAGCGGTGCCGTTCCCGAATTTGCAGAACCTAATCCGCGGATTTGAAGGTCGGGTGGCGAGCCCGGCGTTGCTGCGAAGCTACTAACTACCAATCCCGGTACTGCCCCTTGCAAAGCCGTTGTTATAGAAGGGGTTGTTCTACCTTCGAGAAGATCAGATCCGATACGCGTAGCAGACCCTGTAAAAGATGCTCTCGAGGTTACACCATAAGCAGAGATGACAACACCTTCAAGCGCTGTGGCTCCATGCGTCATCGTAGCGTCAATAGTTGTTAGTGCTCCAATTTCTACTGTCTGTGTGACCATTCCCATGAAACTAAACACCAAGTGTGTAGCGTCAGCAGGAACATTAAGCGAGTATCGTCCATCAATATCGGTTATAGTACCGATACCTGTACCTCTCACCATAACCGTTGCTCCGGGAATACCCAGATTGTCCATCACATCAACCACCGTTCCGGTGATCGTGCGTTGGGCAGATAACATTTGTACTACTGCTAACAGCAGTACAGTAAATAAAATTTTCTTCATACTTGATAGTTTTTGGTTCATACTGTCATATTTTTTGCGTTTTTGCTTTCTTAAAATTTTAAAACTAGCCGGTTATTCAAATCCAAACCCCCAGTCAATTCCTTTTAATGTTGCAGGCACACCGCGTTCGATCCATACCGGAGCTGGAGCTCCTCTAAGAAAGTGATCAAAGAATTGCGACAAACGAATGCTCAAATCTTTTTGATTGCGGCGCTCTCTCAAATTGTGGGCTTCTCCGTTGTAATTAAGCAGCCACACAGGTTTGCCCAGACGGCGTAATCCTGTGAAAAGCTGAATGCCTTCTTCCCATGGAACAGCCCCATCTCCATCGTTGTGCATAATCAATAAAGGCGTGTTCACGTTTGGCAAGAAAAACAATGGGGAATTTTCAATATATAAATCAAGTGCATCCCAAAGGTTTTGACCTATGCGGCTTTGCGTTCCCTCATATTGAAACTGCCTCACTATTCCTGTCGCCCAACGTATAGTACCGTAAGCACTGGTCATGTTGGAGACAGGTGCTCCGGCCATGGCTGCCCTGAAACGATCGGTTCGAGTGATTAACCAAGCGATTTTGTAACCTGCCCAACTTTGCCCTTGAATACCGATGTTATTTTGGTCGATCCAAGGATTTTCTATAAGCATATCTACTCCCGACATGATAGAATTGTAAGCGCTTTGCCCCGGAAATCCTAAATCGTAGTAAGTATCGGGAAGAAACACAATATATCCATTACTCACAAAATAACTGATGTTGATCGTAGACCGGCTTGGTGCAGGTTCCCTGTAAAAGAAAAGCTGGTAAGAGCGTCTTTCGTAGAAGAAAACAATCATCGGATATTTTTTGTTCGGATCAAAATTTTCGGGCTTGAAAAGAATGCCGTCATGCGGGCGCCCGTTAGGGCATGCCCAGCTAACTAATTGGGCTGTTCCCCACAAATAGTTTTCTTGTTGCGGATTAATATCGCTTAATTGCGTCTGAGTGCGGAATCTATTGCGGGTCGTCCACAAATTTGGAGATTCGGAAAAGTTACTTCTGACAAAAGTATAAGTTCTTCCATCGTTGGAAACTCGCAAGTGCTGATAATTGTGCCCATCCAAGACAAGTCTTTGCATTGGGGTTCGTCTTCTGCCTTGCTCTTTAAGGAAAAATCCGTTGTACTTATTAACGTTGTCAAATGCAGTAAAATGTATAGTTTCCCCATCTCTGATGGGATCTGCGGGAGGCGACCACCATCGTCCTCTATGTGAGGCAATCGTTTCATTTTTTCTCAAATGCAGAATGCAAAACGAATAACGATTCGCACGCCCTACACCATCGGTAAGCATAAAAGGTGCATTTCTTCCGCTGGGATCTACTTCCCAAATATCATACCTATCGCTCAAGAAAATCACTGCATCGTTTTCACGCCAGCCGCCCGAACCGTAAGGAGGAGGAAGTTGCGGTCTGTCGTGTACTTCGTCCCAAAAAGCAACATTAATTCCTTCTGTAAGATTGCGCATGGTTTGGGTCGCTAATTCATAGCTAAACCAATGACGTGCTGTTCGGTCAAACCACACCAAAAACCTGCCTTCCGGCGATGCATGAACGCCTGTCAGCGTACCGGCAGTAATCAGCATTCTCGGTTTGCCTGTCGCAACATCAATAATGTAAAGGTCTTCAGGAGCATCAGCATTCCATTGTGTCTGTATTCGATATGGAACATCGCTGACGGAAAAAGCCCAATCAGAACTCCAACGGTTTGGCACAGTTACATTGGGGTATTCCGGGGTTGCCAAGCGAACCAATCCATTTTGAGGCAAGCGGGGATCTACAAAAGAAAGGTAAGATCTCGCCAAGTCTCGCCTCAAAGTGACAAGTTGTCGAGGTTGCACAAAATCATCCATATAGTGCCAAATATCAAGTACGGCAGTTTCAAAGTCAACCAAGGTAGTATCTCTTTCAAGAGGTCTTGGAGCTATTCCAAAGAAAAGGCGTGTGCCCTCTTTACTAAGAGCTAATGTACGATTTTCGCTAATGATATAGCCTTGAGGGAGTCCGGCAATAGCAGCATCCACTACACGAACTGCCGCTGCACCTCTTTCGAAAAAATAGATATTGATTGCATTTTTTACATCTGCCGATGTATCGGTGTTGGCATAAAACGCAAAAAAGCGTTCGTCCGCATCCGATGCCGGAAGCATAAAGCGAGAGCCGCGCGGCCCGGTCAAAATGGCCCGCTCAGTTCTATTCCTTAAATCGTACAAGAATAAACCATCTAAAACTTCACTTGTATCGTTGCTATTGAGTTTGCGAACAAAAAACAATTCTGTTCCGTTTCTTGTAAACGCAAATTGGCTCACAAATCTTATGGTGTCAACTTGCCCGGTTGCAAAATAATGCAGCATTAAATCGCGGCCTTCTTCGCGCTCTCTACGTGGAGGTGTGCCTCCCCCTTCAGAAGTGCCAACCGGAGGGTCTGTCATAAAAGCAACTGCCAAACTACCTTCTTCTGCCATTTCGAAATTACGCAGATAAGGATATTTTATCAATTCTGGTCGTCCCAAAGTCCAAACTACCAACGTATCTTTGGGCATTTGATCCGGTCTTTTTCTTTGAATTCTTGCTTGACGAGTTTGTTCGAAAAACGGAGCAATTGCAGAAACGGCAAATCGGCTGTCGAACGTTATCGCCGGAGTTCTGCCACGATCAATAACAAAAGAAGTGCCATTGGTTAAATTACTCTGCAACAAATAACCATCGCTCGCTTGAGCATTCACAACAGTGAGCGTAAATCTTCCGTCTTGACTCATTGTTACCGAGCCAATAGATTTCCACGTATCGTAAACACTATGGTCCAACGGTACCCTTTGTGCTTTAAGCTCATACACAAACATCGTCAAAAAGATCGCAGAGCATAAAAGACCTTTCATTATCTTTGTTTTTTTGCTGTAAATAGACGTTTTATCATATGCTTTATTTCACAGTTCGCTTCGCAAAGATACAAATTATTTTTGAAAAAAACAAATTTTTGAAAAATAATCGTTTATGATTAAATTTTGTAAATTTCGGATTTTTTTGTACCTTTGCACAAAAAATAACAAAACGATGTCAGATTTTCAAGCCCAAATTCGTCAAGGCATTCCTGATGTAATGCCTGCTCCGCAAGCGTATGATGCAAGTGTAAATCACGCTCCCAAACGCAAAGACATTTTAACTGATGATGAGAAAAAGTTAGCCCTTCGCAATGCGTTGCGATATTTTGAGCCCAAACATCACGCCGAACTTTTGCCCGAATTCAAAGAGGAATTGGAAAAATACGGACGAATTTATATGTACCGTTTTCGTCCGACTTACAAAATGTATGCTCGTCCGATAGATGAATATCCCGCAAAGTCCAAGCAGGCTGCGGCAATCATGCTCATGATTCAAAATAATTTGGATTATGCGGTAGCACAACATCCGCACGAATTGATCACTTACGGCGGAAATGGCGCAGTTTTCCAAAATTGGGCACAATATTTGCTGACCATGAAATACCTTTCGGAAATGACCGATGAGCAAACATTAGTCATGTACAGCGGACATCCGATGGGTTTGTTTCCTTCGCACAAAGATGCGCCGCGTGTGGTTGTTACCAACGGCATGATGATTCCGAATTATTCCAAACCAGACGATTGGGAACGTTTTAACGCACTTGGTGTAACGCAATACGGACAGATGACGGCAGGTTCTTACATGTACATCGGACCACAAGGAATTGTGCATGGTACAACGATTACGGTCATGAATGCGATGCGGAAATTGCAACAACGCGCTGGCGCGGACGTCCACGTCCGTGCCAACAATGACGGCACGGACGAGACGTCCGCGCCAGCGACACCATTGTTTATCACATCCGGATTAGGCGGTATGTCCGGCGCACAGCCCAAAGCCGGAAATATCGCAGGCTGTGTTTCGATTACGGCGGAAATCAATCCGAAAGCCACACACACACGCCACTCGCAAGGCTGGGTAGATGAAGTGTATGATGATTTGGAACAACTTTTTGCGCGTGTGAAAGAAGTACAAAATCAAAAAGGTGTTCGCTCGTTTGCTTATCAAGGCAACATTGTGGATTTGTGGGAATACTGTGCAAAACATGGCATCAAGGTGGATATTGGATCCGACCAAACTTCTCTGCATAATCCTTGGGCAGGCGGTTATTATCCGGTTGGACTAACCTTTGAAGAATCCAACAAAATGATGGCAGAGCAACCCGAATTGTTCAAACAAAAAGTTCAAGAAACTTTACGTCGTCACACGGACGCAGTAAACGCTTGTGTGAAAAACGGCACGTATTTTTTTGATTACGGCAACGCATTCTTGTTGGAGGCAAGTCGTGCAGGAGCAGATATTTTGAATGAAAAAGGCGATTTCAAATATCCGTCCTACGTGCAAGATATTATGGGGCCGATGTGTTTCGACTATGGATTCGGGCCTTTCCGCTGGGTATGCGCTTCCGGGAAAACGGAAGATTTGGATCTATCCGACGAAATCGCCATGCAGGTTTTAGAAGACATGTCAAAAACCTCGCCGGTTGAAATTCAACAACAAATGAAGGACAACATTCAATGGATTCAAGGTGCAAAAGAAAATAAGTTGGTTGTAGGTTCGCAAGCTCGTATTTTGTATGCAGATGCGGAAGGCCGCATAAAAATTGCAGAAGCATTTAACAAAGCGATTAAAGCAGGAAAAATTTCCGCTCCGATTGTTTTAGGCCGCGATCATCACGATGTTTCGGGAACGGATTCGCCGTTTAGAGAGACTTCGAATATCTACGATGGCTCGAGTTTTACATCAGACATGGCAATTCACAACGTGATTGGCGATTCGTTTAGAGGTGCAACTTGGGTGAGCATTCACAACGGCGGCGGCGTTGGTTGGGGCGAAGTGATCAACGGTGGATTCGGCATGGTTTTGGATGGCTCGGAAGATGCCGACCGCAGGTTGAAATCCATGTTGTTCTGGGATGTAAACAATGGTATTTCCCGTCGCTCGTGGGCACGAAACGAAGGTGCAATTTTTGCCATAAAACGTGCCATGGAAACCAATCCGCAACTGAAAGTTACGTTGCCGAACTTGGTAGATGACGCGTTGTTTAACGAATAATTTGGTAGATTTGTTTTTTTTTTGTATCTTTGCAGTCGGGGTAAGTCTTAGACGACCAGCTCCTACTTATTCCCCCAGGGTCGGAAGGCAGCAAGGGTCGGTGGTTGTAGCGGTGCGATGTAAGTAGCTTG
>Ga0123355_10001670_pt1 | contig 30904 bp, 20 predicted proteins | sample TergutEmb28metaG_3_FD_89872 | JGI IMG/M metagenome (GOLD analysis project Ga0123355, IMG submission 89872) | Embiratermes neotenicus P1 segment gut microbial communities from Petit-Saut dam, French Guiana - Emb289 P1 | ecosystem: Host-associated > Arthropoda: Insects > Digestive system > Gut ... | reverse complement strand
GAGACCTTTATTGAGAACTTGGTAGTCAACCAACAGTTTATTGATTCGATAATAAACAACTTGACGAACAACGAGACTTTTATTGAAAACTTGGTAATCAATCAACAGTTTATCGATTCGATAGTAAACAACTTGGTGAATAACACAACATTCATTGAAGAATTGATAAGTAACGAATTCTTTATTACAGAATTGGTAACCAACAATCAGTTTATTGATTCGATAGTAAACAATTTAGTAAACAACGAAACCTTTATTGAAAATTTGGTAATCAATCAGCAATTTATTGATTCGATAATCAACAACTTGACAAACAACGAGACCTTTATTGAGAATTTGGTAATCAATCAACAGTTTATTGATTCGATAGTAAATAACTTGATAAATAACAATACGTTTATTGACTCGATGGTTAACAACTTTTTGACTCACAACTATTTCATGGATTCGATAATAAACTTTATTGTAAACGACCAAACTTTTCTTACAGAAATTATTAATAACCTGTCGATGAATATAACGCAGGAGTTTACTGACTCAATCATGGCTAAAGTTGCGATAACAGGAGAGCGTGGTATCACAGTAATCGGTAGTGGCACAAGCGATATGACAGTGAGATTACCGGAAGGAGGAGCCAACAACCATGTGTTGACTTGGGTAGACTCTTTATCTGTATGGGAGTCAAGATCTATTGGTGCAATTACAACGAGTGGTACAGTTACAGAAGTAAGATCCGATATACCAGGCTTGACTTTCGGTGTAAATAATGCGACAGAGCCGGTATTGGCGGTTCACAATCTTTCGCCGGTTCAAGGGCAGTTCCTTGCCGTTGATGGAACCTGGCAAATACCTGCAAACGATAGTATCATCTACACTGCCGGTTTTGGATTAGACCTGGTTAACAACGAATTTAGTGCAGATGCTCGTGCTTTGGCAGACAGCCTTGTCAGCATGATTATAAACAATGAGTACAATTTGGGAGATGATATCTTAAACTTCATTGCTGAGAATATCAATATCAGTATAGGAGACAGCATTATGCAATACATTATTAATAATTTCAGCCAAGAATTAGGCGATACTATTTTGAATTTCCTTACTAATAACCTGACAGAACAGTTTGTGGACAGCGTTATGGCTAAAGTAACTATAGAAGGTCAAACCGGTATTATAGTTGAAGGTAGCGGAACAAGATATATCACCGTAAAACTGCCGGAAGGACAGAGCACAGGTGACCGTTTGGTTTGGGACAGCGACAGCACAAGATGGCTACCCGAAACTCCGACTCGGGAATGGTTCTACATGCCGTCTATTGTTATTGATGTATCGCAAGATGCTACAGACAAAACTATCGATTTGTTTGAGGAATACCTAAGACAGTTTAACACAAATATTACCGGAAGCAGAATTATCGGAAGTACCTCTGCCCCGATCCTTGATACAGCTGTGAGAATCTTTGATAGAGACGAACTTTACTTTTTCGTTATAGGATTTGATGATACGGTTTTCGATATTCACGAAATTACCGAAGGTGGAGTAATGAGATTTGACATTGACGCCACTAACGTTTCTGAAGAAACATTCATGAATATTATATTTGTGGTGAGGTAGTCCTCCCATGTTAACCTTCGTTTACAGAGAAAATAAAAATGAAGCATAAGATTCATATAAAACTCATAATGACCGTAGTCATGTCGCTTTTCGGGATGTCTACTATGGTTTATGCACAGACGCCCGGAGGAGTAAGTGGTTTCACATTAGACTTATGGATAGATGGAAACAACTCCACTGCTACCACGTGGCCTAATCTTGCTCCTGCTGCTTTTTCGTTAGAAGGCGGTGTACATAGACCTGCCGTTCGGAACTCAAGGTTTAACTTTCATCAGGAATTATTTTTTGGCAATCAACGCAATGCTAAGATGCGAACTACGGCAAACTACATCCTTCAGCCCGGACGAGCATTTTATGCTTTCGTAGTGACGGAAAGAGATGGAGCCGGAACAGAGCAAGTGTTACTTTCTTATAATCCAACAACTTCTGCTGGTAATGCGAGAAGAACAAGTTTGCAATGGGATGGCTCTAATATCAGAGTAGGTTGGGCGGGAACCATGCATAATCTTGTTAACACACAGCGTCACGGTATTGCTTCAATGAATGTCGTGAATGGCGGTGCAAGTACTGTATATATGAACGGTGCATTTGCCAATTTCACGGCAGCATCGCAAACAGTTACCGCTAGTCCATTGTTTATTGGTAGCGGAAGCAACAATATGACAAGTACTGCAGCTGCCGGGGATAACCTTAATTTTACAGGTGCTATACAGGAAGTTATTGTGATGAGCGGAGCCACGCGAATGTCTGACAACGATATTCAAAGAATTCACTCGTATCTTGCCATCAAATACGGTTTGACACTGAACAATAATTTAAATATCCTTGATTCAGATGCAAGTACAGTATGGAATAGAACTGCCAACGCAGGCTTCAACAATCATATTTTCGGTATTGCAAGAGACGATGCTACCCGTTTGAATCAAGTACAAAGCCGTCATACCGATTCTCCTATTCTGACATTATTCAGAGGAAGCAGAATTGAAACGTTGAACAGTAGCAACACTGCTCCGGCATTTGCTGCGGACAGAACATACCTTATGCTCGGTTCAAACAATCAAAGTTTGAACGTCAATGTAAGCTATATGCATATGGAAGGCACATCGTTCGCAAATATGCCTACAATTGATTTTAAATTCAATTTTCGTACAGCTTTAATATATCGAGCGCAGGTTACTGCCGGTGGAGTTGCTTCTTCCGAAACAACAAATATGCGGATAGAGGGTAACCCAAGACTGAATTTTGTGCTTGTTTCGTCCGACCCGAACTTTTCTCCTGCAGCAACGCGCATATACCCAATCAGTAACGGAATAGCGACGGGAGTACTTATCCACAGTGGCGATTACATCTCTTTTGGTGGATTTGAGCCTACGCCCGGAGGAGTGAGCGGCTACATATTAGGCTTGTGGGTAGATGGTAACAGCTCTACCAATACAGCGTGGTATAATCGTGCCTCAGCCACTCACACGCTGGAAAGATTTTCAACTCACGCACCTATTGTGCGTAACTCAAGATTTAATTTCCATAGAGAATTATTTTTCGGCAATCAAACCAGTGCCAAGTTGCGTACCTCTGCGCCTTTCCAGCTTACAAGAGCTGAATCGTATTACATCTTTGTAGTATCGGAATCACCCAATGCAACAGGTACACTGCTTACATTCGGAAACGCTGCTGCTAACTCGAGTTTGCGCTGGATGGCAGGGACAGGAACGGGTAGCGTTCTGAATGCGAATTGGACTACTACCGAGCGTTCGGCAAACCGTCCGGCAAATGCAGTACCACGATTTGGTATTGCTGCCTTGAATGTCAACAATGCAAACAGTTCTGCAGGTAATCAGATACTTCTGAATGGAGTAGGAAGCACCTTCTCGCTTGGTACTACTGCTGCAGCGGGCGGTGCACAGCATACTACCAACCATCTTTTGATTGGTAATGCAAGTGCGGCAGCAGGAACGGGAAGTACAGTTCCGTTCAATGGTGCCATACAAGAAATTATTGTGATGCGGAGAACTGCAAACGCAATAATGCCCCCCAACGACATTCAAAGAATTAAGACTTATCTTGCTATTAAATACGGCATTCATTTGGAAGCAGGCAACTATCTTGCTTCCGATGAAACAGTAGTGTGGGATAGAACTGCCAATGCAGGTTTTAATAATCACATTTTTGGAATCGGGCGTGACGACTTTTCGGGGCTTCACCAAATGCAAGCACAGAGTGCAAGTGCCAGATATTTGACAGTCTTTGTAGGCGATAGGCTGGCAGCACTCAATAGTGAGAATACCGGAACAATGGAAGACGGACAATACTTGATGATAGGTTCGGATGGCAGAAGTGCCATTACTCAGTTGCCCGTATATATAGCAGTTGGCACCCAATTTCAAAACGATACAATTGCTGCTAGCGAAGCCCTTAACATCCAAAGTCCTGTATTTAAAGCACAGTTGACCGGAATGACCGAAATAGTTGTAAACACAATGCCTATGAGGGACTTCTTATATGCCTTGGTTTCTACTGATGGCAGCTTCAATCCTTTAAATACAAGGATTTATCCCGTCGTTGGAGGTGTTGCTGAAATAAGACTTACAAGCGATTACAGATACTTTAAGTATGTTGGCTTTTCTCCCGGTCCCGGAGGAGTAACTGCAGGCTTAAATATGTGGTTGGATGCCGCCAACGCATTCAGTCTGGGAATTGAAAACTTGCCATTGACAGACGCTACTCTTGGTGGTTTTAACCAACCTGTTTCCGATGCAGAAAACGTACCTACCGTCATTAGGTGGGGCGATTTGGCGCGTGGGCATAATTATGTAATTACGAATACTCAACGCAGACCTGTTTTTGAATACCACAATCCGGAAATGAACTTTCAACCATCGGTTCGCTTTTGGAACACTGCTAATACTGTTTTTCTTGGCAATTCAAATCCTGTAATGAATACGATTAATACAGCTCACACGGTAATTTTTGTGACAAACAATAACTTTGGTACGAGAGGTAGAGCAAATATGTTGATGTTTTCCGGCCCTAACTTAGGGAGCTATAATGCACCGGGCTTTTCAATAGAACGAGCAGGAGGCGGAGAAGGCGCACAAGGCCGAGGTATGGGACGTTACCGATTTGGTTCGTCTGCCGGTAACGCAACTACGGGAAATCAACTAATGTTTGATATTGGTTCAACTCTGATAGCCGGTTTTTTTGTAACACCGAATGGATCTTCAGGAGGTACGGTACGATACCGTTTTAATGCTTGGCAAGAAACCGACACTTGGACAGGTAGTAATAGTATAAATTTTACCAGAGGCTCCACGCTGGGTATCGGAGATAGGGCTAGCTTAGCTATGAACGGGTTACTTAGTGAAGTAATTATCTTTGACAGAATACTAACTGCAGAGGAGACAGCCCGAGTAGAAAGCTATTTAGCATTCAAATATGGCATAACGTTGAGACCGTTCGAGACAGCCACTCAACGGGCTAATTATACCTTGTCGGATGGAAATATTGTTTGGCAAGGCAATATAGCTGATCTCAATAATTCTTTTGTTAGATTTTATAACAATATAGCAGGAGTTGTCCGAGACGATTTTGCACGCATCAACCTCGGACAGTCGCACTCTACCGACTTGGGTTCAATCTTACATATGGGTGTTCCTGATCCTACGAGTTCGGTAACAAGACTGACCGATTGTGGTAGCTATCTAAGTCATCTGTCGAATGATTTAGAGGCTATTATATGGGGTAGCAACACAGCTTCCGGTTTTAGTCCAAGTCAAGAAGAAGAATGTGGCGACTTTGACTATAGATTCAATAGAATATGGTTTGTACACAAGCATACCCAACCGGATCAGGATGGCAATAGCCGTCCATTACAAATGCTGATATCCCCACGTAACAACCAGGGAACAACGTTCGGTGCCGGAAGTGATTGGGGAACACAGCAGTACTACAATGTGTTGCATGGCGGAAACAATCTCTTTTTGATTATAGGCGATTCGCCGGAAGATATTGAAAACGGCATCTATAGGAGAGTAGTCCCTCTGGCTTTTATAGAAGGTCAACATCAGGGTATTTTCACTTTTACCGAAAGGTACACTTATATTACTTTCGCTTACAGAGTGAATGCAGCCGGTTGTTTTGGAAGCCCCGACAGCGAGTTTCAGGGAACAAAAAGATTTGATTGGACACAATGGACATCGAGAACGAATCCCAACAGGAATACAGTTATACCTGTTAATATCACTGTTCCCGGCGGAGCGTTTGGAGACTTAGGCGATGGTATCCAAGTGCTGAGCACAAGCATAAGTTATCCTTCGGGTGCTTTTAGTGCTAGCGGTACGGGTGTAAGAGCTTATCGTGGTTTCCCTCGTTCGGCTAATTTGCCGGAAAGAGGAAGTCTCGAAGTTCAGCGTAGGGGAGGTCAGCCGAGTGGCGCTAGCGATGTAATTATTAGAATTGTATTTAATGAGCCTGTTATGCCCGAATTTACCATTGCAGGGCTTAGCAGCGACCGCAGAGCGATGGAAGAAGTAGAAATAGTAGGCTGGTGCGGTGGTGTAAACGATGCTAATCCGATTCGTTTTTCTCCAAGACTCAGCCACGTAGGTTTGCCTACTCAAGCCACTTATACCATACGAGGCAACAGAGCTACTGTGAATAGAACCAGATTGAGTGCTAATGCAAGCAATAGAAACGGTCAGGTAAGAGTAGAGTTTCAAGGTGGTGTGCAAGTGGTGGAAATCAGATACAGAATTACAGGACGCAGAAGTACAGCAAGACAGCAGATTTGGATTTCACCTTTGGTCTTGCGTTCGGTGCCGCCTCCGGTCACTATCAATGAGGATGGATTAGGATTTGCAATACAGGTACGAGAAACCAACTTATACACTTGCGACCCGGTAGAATATACATTCTTTATCCACAATACAAACTGTGATCCGAAGTATATAACGTTTACCGACACGCTACAGTCCGAATATATGTATTGGATTCCGCAATCACTTGGCTTAGATACAACCAACGCACTTGATAATCCGAGTATCGTTATCAACGAATACGACGGAACTCGAATAATTGTTATTGACTCGCTGTTGCTGGAACCTTCATCCGTTACAAGATTGTCGTTGGCAGCTGCATTCAGGCACAATGCACCGGGAGGCACTTACGAAAATAGGGCAAGTATTTCGTACTACAGGGCAGGTGGTACTATTGTGAATCCAATCTTCACGAGAGAAACATTGGAAGCGTCAGTGGTTGTCAATGTTACACAGATGGATCCTATGGACTCGGTAATAATAGAGGCAAGATCAGTCCAACCAAGCTATAGCCCTAACAGTATAGTGGAAGCTGTTCTCACACTTACAAATCCTAACTTGGAAGATATAGAAGACTCGTTCTTGGATATTGATTTCAACGAAGAATTTACGTTTATACCGGGCAGTGTGAGAATAACTGATGCAGCAGACAATGACATAACGAGCGAGTTCCGGATTATAGTGCCGGCGGCAGATGAGGAATACCTTAACTTCTTCTCTATTGTAGGACTATGTCACTGGGGAGATGCTATGTCGCCACCTCCAGGGTGCACAGAGAATGATCCGGAAGGTTTTGCACTACAGAACGGACAGATTTTTGTTAGATTTCAGTTGCAAGCACCTGCCGAACCTGAAGAAGAACTGGATATTGACGACAACCCAACAGGACGTAAAGTTCCTCTTGAGATCAACTTCAATTTCTCTTCAGGAATGATCATCCCTTGCGGGCACAGCGTTCTGCCGGACGGCGGAACTCTAATAGTTCCACACACGTTGATAACACATATTCGAACTAACCGAGATAGAACAATAAGATTCTGGCGTAGAAGAAATTAGATTTATATGGGGGCGTCGGTGAAGCTAAGGCATACCCTACGGAGTCAATAAGCTACTATGCGAGAACTTGAAATGAGCAACTCTGTATTAACTCCAATAAATCAGATTATGAAAGCAAAAACTTTAACAAAAATCGTGGCTATTGCACTAGCATCACCAATCCTTTTAGGGATGTCTGCTATGGTTCAAGCACAAACGCCCGGAGGAGTAACCGGTTTCACATTAGACTTATGGGTAGATGGCAACAATTCTACCAATACTTCGTGGCCTAATCTTGCTCCTGCTGCACATTCGTTGCAAAGATTTGGAACAAATGCACCCATTGTTCGTGATTCAAGGTTTAACTTCCACAGAGAGATATTTTTTGGTAATGCGGCGAGCAGTAAACTACGTACTGCGGCAAACTATTCCCTTCCAACGGGTCAAGTATTTCACGCCTTTGTGGTGTCGCAAAACGATGGGGGAGAGGCTATTTTACTATCCTTTAATCCCATCACGTCCGATGCTAATGCCAGACGAACAAGTTTGCGTTGGGAAAGTAGTAGTAGCATCAGGGCAAACTGGTTAAATGTAACCCCCGCCGCTAATACGGCCAACACCATTACCGGTACAAGTAGTTTCGGTATTGTTTCGATGGGCATTATGAATACGACAAATAGTACAAATTTTGTGGCTATGAACGGCGCTATTCGTACAGGGGTTATGTCCACTACACAGAACCTTGTGCCGGGAGTGCCGTTGTTGATAGGGAATGGAAACAACAACACAGGCACAGGCAACAATTTGGGTTTGAATGGCTCTATACAAGAAATTATTTTGATGAGAGGAAATGCACGAATGTCTGATAACGATATTCAGAGAATTCACTCGTATTTGGCCATCAAATACGGTTTGACGCTGAACAACAACTTAAACATTCTTGATTCCGACGCAAATACAGTATGGAATATAACAACCAATGCGGGATTCAATAACCATATTTTCGGTATTGCGAGAGACGATGCTACCCGCTTGAATCAAGTACAAAGCCGTCATACGAATTCGCCGGACCTAACACTATTCAGAGGAAGCAGAGTCGAAACGTTGAACAGTAGCAACACTGCTCCGGCATTTACTACAGACAGAACCTACCTTATGTTCGGTTCAAACAATCAAAGTTTGAATGCTAATGTAGACTATCTACATTTGGAAGGCACATCGTTTGCCAATATGCCTGCAATTGATTTTAGGCTCAACTATCGGACAGCTTTAGTATACCGAGCGCAGGTTACTGTGGCGGGTGTTAGCTCTTCCCAAACAACCAATATGCAAGTAAACTGCGGTAGAGTAAGGTTTGTGATTGTTTCGCAAGATCCGGGTTTTAGTCCGGCTCTTACACGCATATATCCAATCAATGATAGAATAGCGATGGGAGTGCTTATCAACAATGGCGATCATGTCTCTTTTGCCGGCTTTGACCCACGCCCGGGAGGAGTAACTGCCCACACAGTGGCAGTATGGATAGATGGAAACAGTTCTACTGACGAATCGTGGCCTGCCTTGTCACTGGCTACGCACACGGTAGGTGTAGTAGGAGCATCTGTTCCTACGCCAATTATCCGCAATTCGAGATTTAATTTCCACCAAGAGATATTCTTTGGAAATCATGTAGCCGCAGGGCTACGCACAGTGGAAAATTTCAACCTGCTTGCTGGTGCTAACGCTCAGGCTGTTCATGCTTTTGTAGTGTCGGAAAATAACGGCGGCGAAGGTATTTTGCTTGCCTTTAATCCAACTACAACCGATGCTAATGCTCGCCGTTCAAGTATGCGCTGGATAAACAATAATACTACAAGGGTAAACTGGGGAGGTGACCCCGTAGCCAACAACATGGGCGGTGCTAACTTTGGTATTTCCGGTATGAGTCTTGTGAACAATAACAGTACTGGTTTGAACATTAGAACTTTTAATGGAGTTCGCGGTGTTTTTACCTCTTCAGGTACAGGTACCATTGACAGGCGTATAATGATTGGACAGGGAAACGAGGCTAACAGCACAGCCAACAACTTAGGTCTTAACGGTTCTATTCAAGAAATAATTGTAATGCGAGGAACTACTCGTATGACGGACAACGAAATTCAAAGAATACAGTCCTATCTGGCTATCAAATATGGTATAACACTGAACGCAGGCAGCAACGCTGCTGCCCACAACTACCTTGCTTCTGACGGAACTGTGATACGCGACAGAGTAGCCAATGCGGGTTTTAATCATCACATTTTTGGTATCGGTCGTGATGTCGTATCGGGACTTGACCAAAGGCAATCACGCAGCTCGAACGCTCAACAAGTTTTAACCATATTCTTGGGCGATGAGTTAACTACGCTTAACAGCCAGAACACAGGAAGGCTTGGCGATATGCAGTTTCTAACAATAGGTTCGGACAATACCCCTGTTCTTCAACAATTGGATAATTTTAACAATGCTGATTATGGAATTGACCCTAATGCAGCAATTAATATCCGAAGTGCAACATACAAGGCACAGCTCACAGGACTTAGCACAATAACCGTGAGAGGTGTCAATACTGTGCAAGGTTTCCGATATGTATTAGTTTCTTCGGATGCCAACTTTACGCCTGCTAATACCAACGTTTATGCGGTTAATGGAGATGGTATTTTTGAAATAACGCTTAGCAACACTCACAGATATATTAGGTTCATAGGCTTGTCGCCCGGACCGGGCGGAATTACCCAAGGCTTGGTTATGTGGCTGCGTGCCAGTGACCGTTTCAGCTTGAATGTAGAGTATGTACCAACACCGGCGACTGCTGCAGACGCCAATCTTGGTGGTTTGCCGGTTCAGTATATTCGTGGACGGGAGACTATTCCTACCGTTACTCGCTGGGAAGATTTTGCACGTGGGCATGTTTATGAGTATATGCCCACCGGACATTCCAGCGGAGTTAATATGCGTAGACCTATATATGAGGCTTCTCATCCGGAAATGAATTTTCAACCATCAGTTCGTTTTTGGAATCAAACCACTGTTGCCGGTCTCAGTGGCGTCAATAACAGGAATGTTTTTCTAAGTAATCCAAATCCGGTTATCAGTCATTCCGATGGTCGCCCCGACCATACAGCGATGTTTGTTACAAGCGGTAGCTTTGGCTCCGGAGGTCGTTCTAATATGATGATGTTTCGTAGTGCTAATGTGGAGATTGCTACCGGCGGTAACTTTAATGCACCGGCCTTTCAAATACAAAGATTAGAAGGAACGAGACCGCCTGAAGCCGGTGGCGGAACGTGGACAGGCAGAGAAGGTGCAGCACGTTACAGATGGAGAGGTGGTACGACAGCAAGTGGAGGCGATGGTGGTGCAACTTACAGAAATATAGAGATGTTTAGAGTTGGTGCAACATCGTTGGCGTCGTTTTATATACGACCATCCGGCACTAATAATAATCAAATACGAGTTCGCTTTAATGCTCAGCAGCACGCTGATGGATGGCCTTCCGGTACTGCCAATACTATAGATTTTAGACGAGGCTCCATCTTAGGCTCTGCAAATGTTGGTAACGCCAATCCTGCGGGTTTGTCGATGGACGGATTGTTGAGTGAGGTCATTCTCTTCGACAGGGTATTAAATAAGGACGAAATCACACGCTTAGAAACATATTTAGCAATTAAATATGGTTTGACACTGCGTCCGAATCGTCTTCACCAGTCGCAAGATGATATATTTAGTGTGGGCAGTAATCATCCTACCAACAGATTTAATTATACGCTGTCTGATGGAACTATTATTTGGGAGGGCAATGTGCCGGATGCCAATCATCTGTTTGCACGGTTCTACAATAATATCGCCGGAGTTGTGAGAGATGATGCGGCGAATATCAACCTACGCCAGTCGCATTCTACCGACGTTAACTCCATTATGTACATGGGAGTTGCCGGCACAAAACTGACTGACTGCGGAAGTTATCTCGATTTTCTTGACAACAATTTGGAAACTATTATTTGGGGTGGAACTAATTTCGGCAGTCCGACCGAGATGCGTCTCGGCAACAATCGCGGACTTATCCTTATGACAGACGATCCTTGCGGCGACTTTGAGTTTATGTTTTCCAGAATGTGGTATGTGCGTAAACACAGCCCCACCGGTAGACCGCTGGAGATGCTTGTGTCGCCAAGAAACAACCAAAATCTCACATTTGGTGCAGATGCCGTTATTGATGACCATACAAGAAACTATTACAGCCTACTCCACGGAGGTAATGACCTTGTGATGCTTGTAGCCGATACATATCAAGATATGATAGACCGTAATTTTACGGCTGTTATTCCTATGACCTGGATAGAAGGCCAGCATCAGGCACGTTATACCTTTACCCGACCGGGCACTTTTGTTACTTTCGGCTTTAGAACAAATGGCAGAGGCTGTTACGCAAGTAGTCCGGAGGATGAATTTACCGGCTTAAAAAGATTCGACTGGTCTCAGTGGCAAAACGATGCTCAAGTTGATAGAGCTCCTGCTACAGGTCTTACCTTTAGCCGAGGTTCAACTGTAGTCAGCGATATTGTTACGGTAACCGGAACGAGTGTCAGGTACGAAGGTGGAACGGCAGCTATTTCTCCCACATCTAACAGCGTAAGCTCAGTAAGAGGTTTTCCGCGTGCAAGCAACTTGCCCGAAGCAGGAAGTCTTGAAATACGCCGACGAGGTGGTCAGCCCACTATTGTACCCGGTCAAAACCTAAGTGACGTGGTAACTACTATTAATTTCAACGTACCGGTAATTCCGGAGTTTACCATATCCGGACTCGATGCTCGCAATGGTTTCCGCGAAGAGGTAGAGATAAGAGGTCGATGTGCTGCCACAGGAACGCAGCTTTTCCTCCCAACGCTTAGTTATATGACTTTTCCGGGCGAAGCCCGATTTGACATAAACGGCAGTGTAGCAACTGTAAACAGAACCGGTTCGGTGAGCGCAACTGATAGAGCGGGTATGGTACACGTGGCATTTAACGGAGCTATAACAGAGGTGGAAATTAGATTCAGGTCTCAGGGAACAAGAAGTACAGCGGAGCAAGGTATTTTTATCTCTCCAATAACTTTACGTTCGGTATCCCCGCCGCCACTTGTAAATGAAAACGGAATGTCTTTCGTAAAAGAAGTGCGCGACACCTCTACAACTACTTGCGACTTAGTAGAATACTCATTCTTCGTAGGTAACACAAATTGTAGATATATGTATGTGAGTTTGAGAGATACTCTGCCTGAAGGTTTAGTATGGCGTGCAATAGCTTTTGATAACTTCAACGCAGAAAGAATGGAAGATAGTCTTATCGAAGTAAATAACTTCGTAGGAGGGCGTGTTTTGGCTATCGACAGCTTACTGGTGCCGCCTACCTCTATCATTAGACTGCGCGCAACAGCAGAATTTATTCCAAACGCAGCGGGCGGAACATATAGGAACCGTGCCTTTATTTCTTACTACATACGAGGTGAGGACGATAGATTGGGACAAATGCCAAGCTTTGATAGAGCGACACAAGACGACTATGTCTCTTTCCATGCAGAGTTTGTAGAACCACTTGTAAAAGAGATAACGAAAGAAGTAACAGCAAACCCTGCAACGTTCAGAGAATTCGGGGAAATAGAGTTCACGATAGTTCTGAGCAACCCAAGTGCTACATCGGTATCGGAATCGTATATGGACTTTTCGTTCAACGAACACTTTAGGCTTGTCGCCAACTCAGTAACAGTAACAAACGAAGGTACACCGCTGGCACACGGGGTGGTACTTTCGAGTTTCGAAGGGACTGTTCCCCCACCTTTTTTCAGTATTGCAGGAGATGATAATGGTTCTACCGGCTTTGTCTTGCTTCCGGGAGAAACTACCATTACATTCAGGTTGCAAGCACCGGCTTTGGGGTTATTAGCAGTAGACGAGGAAACAGAGAGAATACGTCCGTTGGAGCTTACGCACAGTTTCTTTTCCACTTACGCAGACCCTTGCGCACACAGCGTTATGCCGGACGGAGGCACTCTAATTGTTCCGTATGCGACGATAACACATATTCGAACTAACCGAGATAGAACGACAAGGTTTTTGCGTAGAAGGTAGATTTTTTTTGATATATTTTCAATTAAGTCCAAACCCGATATTAAGACCAATTGACCACCGAGTTAGATTCAAATCTCCGAAAGGCAAATTTTCATTGGGACGATTGCCAGAAAAAAAATTGTGTCTAACGTAGAGCGATAAATGCTCATAACCTATTCGTATTTCTACACCTGCGGCAATGCGTTCTGCAAAATATCTACTGCTGTAAGTGTAGGTTAAATTTCCACTCGTCAGTCGTGCACGTTGATAGGGATTATATTGCCCAAACAATAGTAAATCTGCATATACTCCGAGTATATCGCCACGATTCGGTTTGAAATTAAATCTCAAAAAATAATTGGCATTAACTCCCCAATAAATTAGTCTGCCATTCTCCCAATGTTCTTCAGGATGGATTAAATTCAACCCCCTTTCGTTAAGGGTATGCACTTGGCGATGCCCCCCCAAGCCGAAACCATGGCTAAGAAATCTATTTATCCTGTACTTACGATTCCAGTTCAATCCATAATAATTGCCAAAGCGTTGTCTGCTACTGTATGAGTTTCCAAATGCCAAATCTGTTCCAAAAAGACTGAAACCTATCCAAGAAAATTGGGCTCGGTTTGCTCCATGCTTGGGTATTTCAAATTTTCGGTCAGCATCTGTTTGTCTAAATATCACATTTTGCGAAAACAGTGTAAATGCAAAACATGTCAGGATTGCTATGAGGAAAAGCTTAATGTACTTCATGTGTCTGTGTGTAACCTAAAAAATGAACTGAAATTTGCTTAATCCCTTCAAGCCTGCTTTTTGGAATAACCAACGCTTCTCTCTGGAACACCTCAACAACGGCATATTCTCGCAACAAACCGCTTTCTGCTCTCAAATGATAGTACAGCCGAAATACGTTGGATGTTCCTAATTTCGGTGAGATTTCGTCAGAAATTTTGATTCTGATATTATCGTCGTCCTCAATGATTTCAAATGTCCCGGAAATATCAGTTAATGTGCGGTTAAGATTTCGTGCATTGGGAACGCCGTGCCCATGTGCATAATCATAGTGCGGATAAAGTTCGCTCGACTGTTCGATAAGTCTGAAAATATCCATAGCCGTCAATTCAGGATTGGCTTGCCAAACAGCGGCTGCAAACCCCGCTACCAAAGGTGCTGCAAACGAAGTTCCATCAGCAACACGAAAAGGTCTTCGTCTTCTCGGCATAGCGACAACTGTTGTGGAGTTGGCTACAACATTGGGTTTTCGGCGCCCATCGGCAGTAGGTCCAAAAGAAGAAAAATTGCTGACCAATTGAGTATTGGGATCAATTCCTCCCACTGTAAGTACCGTTTCCACATCAGCAGGTGTGACGATTACTCGCCATGGGCTATTGCCTGCGTTCCCGGCAGCATTTATCACTAAAATCCCTTTCTCTGCTGCCATTTGAGCTGCTCTGGCTACAAGGCTTGTTTGTCCGTCCATATTTTCCGGAAAAAAACGATGTTTCCAATAACCAACTGAACTACTGATAATATGTGCACCGTGTTCATACGCCCATTTCACAGCACGAAGCCATGCTTCTTCTTCCCATTCCGGCTCTGTACGAACTTCCGTGATAGCAAGTAAAAATTCTGCATCGGTAGCAAAGCCAAGAGGAATATCGCCCATTTTTCCGGCGATGTTGGAAAGCACAGCTGTTCCGTGCCAATGCCCGCGAAACACGTTTTCGGAATCTCTCGTAAAATCATACGTTGCAATGATATTTTGGCGAATATGCTCAAACGCAGGATGAGTATCTACTCCAGGAAAGCCGGCATCAAACACAGCAATACGAATACCTTGACCCGTCAAACCTGCTTGCCTAAAGTATTCGCCTCCCATACGAGCGGTTTGATGTTGAGATAAAACAGTAAGATCATTGCGTATTGATGCCTGAGAAAAACCAAACACCGAAAAACATATCAAAACCGGAAGAAAAAATAATTTCATGCATACAAAGATACGAAAAAATTTGGAAGTGTCATTTTTTATTTGTAACTTTGCACCCGAATTTATTAACCAAAATCTAAATGTTATGAAAAAAATTATTGTTAGTACTTTTTTAGTGCTTTTCACAAGCGTCACATTTGTAAATGCAAATGACTTGTTCAAATTGAATGACGCGGACATTGATCTGATGATGACCCAAGCTGTCGATGTTTCAAACACGCTTTCGATTCTCGACTTTCACGGCACTCAGGCAACGTTGTCAAATCCCAATCCATGGGTAGCTTTCGCTCTTTGTTGGGTTGTAGGTGGATTCGGTATCCATCGCCATTACCTTGGAACAAGAAGTGGAATGTGGGCAATCTATACATTCACCTGCGGAGGTATTTTTGGAATTGTGACGTTTATTGACTGGATTGTGCTGTTGGTAGGAGCAATAAATGACGACATCTCCAGATTTGTTGGCAACCCGAGTTTCTTCATGTGGGCTAACTAAAGAAGTGTTTAATGAAAACATAAAAAGCGAGCATCGATAACTCCTTGCTTGCTTTTTATGTTTCTTTTTATTCGTATGAAAAAGGGAATTATAGTTGCGTGTATGATATTTTTTGTACACACTTTTTTTGCTCAAAATAGAGTGTCAGTCGATGCAGAAGTGAGGCGGGTACAAGGTGGGCAAGCAGTGACGGTAAAAAAAAGTATTTTCTTCAGTCCCAACGGAAGAATGGTTGTCCATTTTACCCATCCTGAAGAATATTTTTTGATAACTAACCGTTTTGGTGAAGCACGAATCTTCAATCCTCAAACCAATGAAGTTATGGTCATTAACGACCGTTCTCTTTCATCTGATGTTATACCGCTTTTTTATTTTTTGAACAATCAGACCACAGACTTGGGACTGAGAGATCTCGGTTTTACTCTAACTAACACACGTCGAGACGGAAATTTTCTTATTCGCACGTTTACACCTCCGGCACAGCTCAGAGCAAATCTTTCAAGAGTAGAGATTGTTCACGAAAACCATTTGCCAATCTTTGTCGCACATTACAACACGAATAACCAAATTGTCCGTAGAATGTTTTTCTCTAACTACGAACGTTTCAATGCTCTATCGCTTCCTCAGCGGATCACGGAAATAACAAATATCTCTCCAACGGATTCGATAGTTAGTCGTTTACTATATTCAAATATAAAAGTTGGAGCAGATGCTACAAGTCCAAAATTCAATTTTACTATACCAAGCGATGCAAGGGTAGTTGATGAGAGCTTGCTTCGACAACCATTTTCTGGTAGATAAGTTTTACTCCGATGAAAAAAATAGTGTTTCTTTTGTTTGTTGTTTTCCTTAGTTGCTCTCTGTTTGCACAAAAACAAAGTGACATTGCACTATTGTTATACACAGACTTTGACGATTCGAGATTTCACGCCCGAAACGTTACATATGGCTTATCAGATAGTCAATCGGTATTCACACGATTTAACCCGGTATATCATGTTTTCAGCGGAGCGATGTATGTTTATCAAAGGTTTGTAAGTGTGCAACTTCCAACGGAATGTGCGTTCAGCCCAAGTTGTTCGGAATTCAGTAGACAACTTATTCGAAGATTTGGATTGATTAGAGGCATTCTCTTTTCTGCCGACAGACTTATGCGTTGCAATCGTCTTGGATTGACAGGACTTCCACCCGATCTGTTCCACCCGAACGATGGGAGAATACATGAAACAACGGAACGCTATAATCTTCGTAATAGATGAGATATTTTACGCTACTTGGGCTTTGGATGCTACTTCCAACGTTTTGCTTTTCACAAACATCGGATGGCAATATCAGTAGTGAAGTAGATTTTGCATTCCATTTGTTTAGTGAACGAAGGTTTAACGATTTGATTGTATTATTTGAGTACGCATCGCCGGAAATTAGGCAAAATGATAGCGTCAACCATATTTTAGGAATGGCTTTTTACTATCTGAGGGAATTAGAATTGGCAGCATATCACTTGTCAAAAGTTTCAAAAGAATCTGCTTTTTACGATAAATCTGTTTTTTTTAGAGCACTTTGCTATGCCCATTTGTCAGAATTTTCTGATGCAGAAATGATTTTAGAAAACTATTCAACAGAAACAACAACTAACGATTTTGATGAATTAATTGCGATTAATCTCGCCGGATTAGCTCTACTGAATCGCGATTTTGAAACATTTGATCGTCACGCACAAAATTTTAGATTTGAACGACATTACTATATCAATAGTCAGAATCAATTGATAAACGTGAGAAACACATTAGAAAATCACAGAATGAGATCGCCATTTTTTGCAGGAGTGCTTTCTGCTGTTGTGCCCGGGGCAGGACAAGTGTATGCAGGACAACTTGGGCAGGGAATTGCTACTTTTCTCACAGTTGGTAGCTTTGCAGCTGTTACTGCTGAAAATTGGTATAGAAACGGGCTTGTCAACTGGAAAACAATTTTATTTGGAACAATCGGTACAGTTTTTTATATCGGTAATATCTTCGGAGGTGTAGCAGCCGTTCATTTTTACAGAGATCTATTCAATGAAAGTCAAAACAACACAATTCTTTTGGGGATTCATCTTCCTATTCGCTCCGTATTTAGGTAATGCGGAAGAGCAGAATATACAAGATGTCTGTTTTTTTGCTAAAGCAGACAGTTTGTATAATGCCGGTAATTTTGCACGTGCCGCATTAGAATATGAGCGTGTTATTTTCGGCACAACAGATCCAAACACCATCAATACCGCATTATTTGGGCGTGCTCGGAGTTTCAAACAAATGCAACAATTTGCCAACGCTTCGGCAGAATTACGTCGAATTATAATGTTTGCACTGAGCCCGGAGGAATTGTTCTACTATTTTTATGAAAAAATCTTGTGCTATTACCTTGGTGGATCATTTTATGAGGCACGTGGTGCGATTGAGGAAATGCATCTCTTTATTGAAGACTATGCATCGTGCAATCCAACATTGATATTACAAGTGCTTGTTTATAATGAATTACAGCAATGGGACCAAGCACGGATTGTTGCTTTACGTTTTGCCTACTGTTTTCCGGAACCACAAAGGGATAGTTTGAAAACTATAATTGAACAGATGTATTCGCCACGAAATCTCCCAAATTTAAAAAGCAGAAGAATGGCAAACGTTCTTGCATTTATTCCCGGACTGGCACATATTTATACCGGAAATTGGGTTGAGGGTATGGTAAGTTTTTTACTCAATTCGGCAGCATTAACCTTTGGTGTTTACGAGGTTTTGAACGGCTTTTTTATTACAGGTTATTTGGTAGGTGCAGGTATTTTGAGTGCTACGTATTTTGGGGGATTTGGAAGGGCTGCGTTTTTGGTGGATAAATATAACCATAACGCAATTCGTTCGTTCAACAACAATGTTAGGCAAAACTTACTCGCCCCTCACAAGAATAGTTCTTATAGTTCAGATTAAACGATGCATAAGAAGGCGAAAATAGGGATATTTCTAAAGAATAGCGCAGTCTTTCTTGCGATGACTCTCTTTCATCAAATGTCTGTATTTGGAACAAACGATAATTTTTACTTAAGAACCATATACGAAAATAGAACATTTGAAACCAGAGCATCTATCGTATCAAAAGCCCCTCCGGAAATAATTTTGGACATAAAAAAACACCTACATCGGCTTGAAATAGATTCGTTGCAATGGGCAACAGAAGGGTTGTTATCAGGCGATGACGAAAGTCGAAATTTGCTACAAGCTGAGTTCAGAAATGCCGAATATTGTGTAAGTACAGGAGTTCTCGATGTGTTTGTTGATATTCATTTTTGGCGAAGAGTGTTTGAAAATATTCAGATCAGTGTGTTAAAAGAAACAGGAAGCGACTTGTATGGTAATCCGTTTATAAATCTAAAATTACAAAATCCCAATTTCTTTTTAAGAAGTGCAGAAGGAACATTAAAAATCCAAGAAACAGAAAACTCAAGGCAATTTGTTGTGCTAACATCGGTTCGTTTTGCTTGGTTTTTTTCCATGTTTATTACAACTGCCAACTTCAATTCTATTGCTGAGTGGCGGATACAAACTTTTTTAGAAAATTTGAATGAAGAAGCGAATCGAAGATGACAAAAAAATACGACACTGACAAAATTTCAGATTTTCAACTTTGGCACAAAATTTGCTTTGTGAAAAGCAGACAGACAAGACTAACAAAAAATAAAAATACTATGAGCAAATTAAACCTTACTCCGCTTGCAGACCGCGTGGTTGTTGAACCTGCTGCAGCCGAACAAAAAACCGCGGGAGGCATCATCATTCCCGACACAGCTAAAGAAAAACCACAAAAAGGCACAGTTGTAGCCGTTGGAAACGGAAAAAAAGACGAGCCGATGACTGTAAAAGTTGGCGACGCCGTCCTTTATGGAAAATATTCCGGAACAGAAGTCAATGTTGACGGCACAGACTATCTGATAATGAAAGAATCTGACATCTACGCAATCGTAAAATAAAAGGTTCACGTCATTGCGAACTGCAAGGCAGTGAAGCAATCCAAAATAAATAGATTGCTGCTTCGCGATGCTCGCAATGACGACACAAAACTAAGAATCAACCGCCCCAAAGGGGCATAATATCAATAACACAGGGCAACGCCCTGTGACAAAATCAAAAAAAATGGCAAAAGAAATAATCTTCAACACAGAAGCAAGAGAACGCCTAAAACGTGGCGTTGACGCATTGTCAAATGCAGTAAAAGTAACTTTGGGACCAAAAGGTCGCAATGTAATCTTAGACAAAAAATTCGGTGCACCACACATCACTAAAGATGGTGTTACTGTAGCAAAAGAAGTTGAATTGAAAGATTCAATCGAAAATATGGGTGCTCAAATGGTAAAAGAAGTTGCTTCGAAAACCGCTGATATTGCGGGAGATGGGACAACCACAGCAACCGTTTTGGCTCAAGCCATCGTTACAACAGGATTGAAAAATGTTACAGCAGGTGCAAATCCAATGGATTTGAAACGTGGTATCGACAAAGCAGTTGTAGCAGTGGTTGAAAACCTGAAAAAACAATCTCAAACGATTGGCAACAGCAACGAAAAAATCGAACAAGTAGCCACAATTTCGGCAAACAACGATAGTTTTATCGGAAAAATGATTGCTGAAGCGATGGCGAAAGTGAAAAAAGAAGGTGTTATCACGATTGAAGAAGCAAAAGGTACCGACACCAGTGTGAAAGTGGTTGAAGGTATGCAGTTTGACAGAGGATATTTGTCGCCGTATTTCATCACCGATCCGGAGAAAATGGAAACTGTTTTCGAAAATCCGTTCGTGTTGATTTACGACAAAAAGATCTCGGTAATGAAAGAATTCTTGCCGATTTTGGAAAAAACCGTTCAAACCGGTCGTCCGTTGTTGGTAATTGCTGAAGATGTTGAAAGCGAGGCTTTAGCGACATTAGTTGTAAACCGCCTACGTGCCAATTTGAAAATCGCAGCCGTAAAGGCTCCGGGTTTTGGCGACCGCAGAAAAGAAATGCTCGAAGATATTGCCATTTTGACAGGCGGAACTGTGATTTCAGAAGAAAAAGGCTTCAAATTGGAAGACACCGTTTTGGAAATGCTCGGTTCAGCCGATAAAATCGTTGTTGACAAAGAAAACACAACAATTGTTAACGGAAAAGGCGAAAAAACTCAAATTGAAGCACGTGTGGCTCAAATTAAATCGCAAATCGAAAAAACTACATCGGACTACGATCGCGAAAAATTGCAAGAGCGTTTGGCAAAACTTGCCGGAGGTGTTGCAGTAATCTACGTTGGTGCTGCTTCGGAAATCGAAATGAAAGAAAAGAAAGACCGCTTTGATGATGCTTTGCACGCTACTCGTGCGGCTATCGAAGAAGGAATTATCCCGGGTGGGGGAGTGGCTTACATTCGCGCCATCGAAGCATTGGACGGTGTTAAAGGAGATAACGAAGAAGAGATAATCGGTGTAAATATCATTCGCCGTTCGCTGGAAGAGCCGCTTCGCCAAATCGTGGCAAACGCAGGATTGGAAGGTTCTGTAGTTGTAAACCAAGTGCGTTCCGGAAAAGCGGATTACGGATTTAACGCTCGCACCGAAGTTTACGAAGAACTTTACAAAGCAGGCGTTATCGACCCAACCAAAGTAGCACGCGTTGCTCTTGAAAATGCTGCTTCTATCGCAGGAATGTTGCTCACAACCGAATGCGTTTTAGCAGAAGTTAAAGAAGAAAAACCTGCTATGCCAATGCCGGATATGGGCGGTGGAATGGGCGGAATGTATTAAGTTAAGAACTAAAAATTAAGAGTTAAGAGTTGCTTCGCCTCATTGCTAGAGGTGCTGCAACTCTTAACTTTTAGTTCTTAACTCTTAACTTCAAAAAATTGGTGAGCCGGTTTTTAATTACGTACATGAATTTCCCAATTGTTTATTCTTGTGGCGGTATATTCTCTCATTACAAACTGGGTTGCGGAACCCGGCATAGGTGTTCCATCCAAAGGGTTGAATTGGGATTCACAAAACTGACACTGAAAATAATTCGGTATTGCCCGGGCTGTAAGTTGCCACTCTATAACAACGCCACCCGTCCAGTGGCAATTGGGGCAAGCCATATCAAAAGCACGAATATCATCAAAGTCGAGAAAGACAACAACAACACCTGCAGGCACCCAACCATGACCACAACCAAAATTTCCAAGGCGAGGATGGTTAAACGTTTTCACCATTCCTGTAATAAAATCGTTGTCGGTAGATTGTGTGTTAATTCTGAAATCAACTGCGCAGATTGGTATTGGATGAGGATTGCCGTCGCCACGATTGCAACTAACAAGAAATAGTGCAAAGGTTAGAAAACAGGCTGTATTGATAAAAATTTTCTTCATGGTTTTTAACTTTAGTTAAGGGCTTCGCCACTGCAAAGATACGAAAAAAATTGTAATCTTTACAAAAATTGCTTGCAATTCTCATTTTTTTGTTGTAATTTTGTAGAACATTTTGTATCCTATGGGAAATATCATTGACTTGGCAGTTGGAATTGAACAAAAAACACATCGCTTGCTCAAAAATCAGGCTGAATTAATTCTGAAAAATAGTACATTGGAGACAAAATGCAAAGATTTAGACCAAATTATTCATCATCAAAAACAAAAAATACTCGAATTAGAAAACAAAATCAACGTACTAAAAATAAGCGGAGGCTTTGCCTCCGGTAAAGATTCGACGAAAGCCAAATTGGCAATCAACGAATTGGTGCGAGATATTGATAAGTGTGTCGAACTTTTAAATCGATAGCAACCCATGGAAGAACAATCCATAACCGTAACAATAGCAGACCGTCCTTACAAACTCACGGTCAAACGTGCAGATGAAGAGATATTTAGAGAAGCAACGAAGTACATCAACGAACGCCTAAAGGGCTATGCAGCTAACTTTGCGTACAAAGACAAACAGGATTTGCTTGCCATGGTTGCCCTGCAATACACCACCAACTCTCTACGAAATGAGCGTGTACTCGCTTTCCGCGACAAAGAATTGGTCGAAAAATTGGAAAATCTAAACACGATGTTAGAAGCCAATGTGTAGATTTATCAAAGTTCTGTAAGTTCATAGGCATAATTACACTTACAATCAACAGTACAGACGCACGTGGTCACTGAGCGAAGTCGAAGTGCCGTGTGTCTCAACAACCTCCGCATCCAAAACAATTCCAGTTTGTAAACTCAACAGATTTACAATTAGGGTCAAGCTCTGATCCGGAAAAGGCGGCTACAAGCCTTTGGCTCTGAATTTCAGCTAACAGTAGAACCTTGCCCGCGATGGCAGCCCTTAAGAATTACCTTTGAGAGTTTACCAAAACTCAAAATTTGGATGCGGTTTTTTTAGAATAAACTCAATCATAATATATCAAAAATCATGGAAACATTAACAATCATTCTATCAGCAGTCGCATTAGCCCTCGGATTGGGCATCGGACTCATTATCAACACATCAAAATCTAAAAAAGTTTTGGCGGAAGCCGAAAAAGAAGCAGAAATACTGAAGCAGCAAAAAATGTTGCAAGCCAAAGAAAGATTTCTACAACTCAAAACCGAACACGAAAAAGAAATCAATGAACGCAATTCAAAAATTGCAAGTAGAGAAAACACAATCAAACAAAAAGAACAATCTGTCAACCAAAAACTCGAAGAATATCAACGCAAACAAAACGAGGCAACTGCCCTTAAAGATAACTTAACCAAACAAATGGATGTTTTGGCTAAACGCCAAGCCGATTTGGACGGGATTCACGACAAACAAGTTCAGAAATTAGAAACTGTTGCAGGACTTTCTGCCGCAGAAGCGAAAAAAGAACTTGTCGAAACACTTAAAAATGATGCCAAAGCGGATGCTTTGAGCCAAATTCGCGACATCGTAGAGGAAGCCAAACTGACGGCGAACAAAGAAGCGAAAAAAATTGTTATCGAAACCTTACAACGCACTGCAACTGAACACGCTGTGGAAAATACCGTTTCCACATTCAACCTCGAAAACGAGGAAGTGAAGGGGCGCATCATCGGTCGTGAAGGTCGAAATATCCGTGCGCTGGAAGCACTGACGGGTATTGAAGTGATTATTGACGATTCGCCCGATGCTATTATTTTGTCGGGCTTTGACCCTGTGCGTCGTGAAGTTGCGCGTTTATCATTACACAAATTAGTTACTGACGGACGTATTCACCCTGCACGTATTGAGGAAGTTGTTACAAAAACATTCAAACAAATCGAAGCCGAAATTATGGAAACGGGCAAACGCACGTGTATTGATTTGGGTATTTTGAATCTGCCGACCGAACTTGTTCGCATGGTTGGACGTATGAAATATCGCTCGTCTTACGGACAAAATTTGCTACAACACTCACGTGAAACAGCGAATTTATGTGCAACGATGGCTGCGGAATTGGGTTTAAATCCTAAACTTGCACGCCGTGCCGGACTTCTGCACGACATCGGAAAAGTAGCAGAAACCGAGCCTGAACTACCGCACGCTTTGCACGGTATGAAACTTGCCGAGCGTTTTAAAGAACATCCCGATGTTTGCAACGCTATTGGTGCTCACCACGATGAATGTGAAATGAATAACTTGATTTCGCCAATCGTTCAAGCGTGTGATGCGATTTCAGGAGCACGCCCGGGAGCGCGCCGTGAAGTTGTAGAAGCATACATCAATCGTTTGAATAAGTTGGAAGAATTGGCATTGTCTTATCCGGGCGTTTTGAAAACGTTTGCTATTCAAGCAGGCCGAGAATTGCGTGTAATTGTAGGAGCCGACAAAGTTAGCGACAACGAGGCCGCACAGATTTCTTTTGATCTTTCAAAGAAGATTCAGGACGAAATGACGTATCCGGGGCAGATCAAAATCACTGTAATTCGTGAGACGAGGGCGGTGAATTACGCGAAATAATGCAATGAACAAGGCAGAAAACGATATTGAACAAAAGGATTTTGCCGATTTTATTCACGCTGTCGGCTCGGAAATCGAACAGGCACAGGTCAAATTGATTTCTGTTGCCAATGTGCAGATGTTGTTGCACTATTGGAAAATGGGACATTTTATTTTGTTTGCCCAAAAAAAATTGGGTTGGGGGGCAAAAGTCATTGACAAAATTTCAAAAGCCATCCGAGATAAATATCCGGAAAAGAAGGGATATTCGCCGAGAAATTTGAAATATATGTGCCAGTTCTCAAAACTGTATCCATTGGATGTGTTGAAGCAAATGTTTTTTGTTGAAGCAAATTTTCCACCTCTTTCTGTTGAAAACATCTTGCAAATTACTAAAACTTTGGATGAGTACGAAATTGGGCAGGAGCCTCCTGCCCAATTGGAGGAGGCAATTGGGCAACAGGCTGTTGCCCAAATTCAATCTGCTGATTTTGAGAATAATATAATTGGGCAAGAGCCTCTTGCCCAAATTCAAAATGTTTCGGCAACATTAGTTCAAATCACACAAGAACCGATTGTTGAAATTGAGCAGATGTTTGTAAATTCGCCGATTGTCAAAATCAATTGGGCTTCTCACGTTATCCTAATGAACAGTAAACTTCCTTTGGGTACTAAATATTGGTACATGAGAGAGCAATTGGAGCAAGGTTGGAGCAGTAATATTCTCGGTATGCAGATTGAAATAGATGCTTTCAAACGGCAAATTACTAATGAAAAAGTCAATAACTTTACCGCAGTTTTGCCGAAACCTCATAGCGATTTGGCAAATTATTTACAAAAAGATCCTTATATTTTTGACCTTGCCGGAGCCAGAGATCGTGCAGATGAGCGAGATATTGAAGAGCAATTGGTAACTCATGTAACCAAGTATCTTTTGGAAATGGGCAGTGGTTTTTCGTTTGTTGGTCGGCAAAAGCACTTTGAAATTGCAGGTAACGATTTTTATGCCGATTTGGTTTTGTATAACTATAAACTTCGTGCGTTTGTGGTGGTGGAGTTGAAAGCAACGCCGTTCAAACCGGAATATATCGGACAGTTGAATTTTTATCTGAATGTCGTTAATGATACAATGAAAGGCGAACACGACAGTAAAACAATCGGCTTACTGCTTTGTCGTGGCAAGAATGAAGTTGTTGCTAAATATGCGTTAGACGGCTATAGTCAGCCCATAGGCGTAAGTGATTATCAGTTGAATAAAGCCATTCCGGAAGATTTGAAATCGACATTACCATCGATAGAGGAAGTGGAACAAGAACTGTCACAGTTTTTGAAAGAGTAGTTGTATAACTGAAAAAAATTGTATCTTTGCAAAATCAATTAACATTTTACCAAAACAATGAAAATCTATCACGGCGGTTACACAGTAGTTGAAATACCTGAAATGCGACAGAGCAAATTTCCAAAGGATTTTGGAGACGGCTTTTATTGTACTGAATTGGAGGAACAAGCCGTGCGTTGGGCAAATCGCTATGATATTTGTTTTTGTACCGAAAAGTCATTGAATGCTTTACAGTTTGTCGAGGCAAACAAAATAAAATGAATGCTATGAATGGTAGAGAAGAAAAAACTGCAAACGATTTGTTTTTCCTGTGTTCGTTGATTGAATACATTGGCAGAAAAACAAAAAACCATAGAAATGTGGTTGTAAATGCCATTGGAGCAGATGCTTTACAACATATTTTCGATTTGGCAGATGTTTATCACAGCGAAAATATAGATAAATTGACTTTTGAGTTGATTGAAAAACACAACATAGAAACGGGAAATTTCGACAATATCGCATCGGCAAAATACGCTGTTCCTACGCATTGGGACATTGGAAAAGTTTACAAACGCTTGATAATTGGCGTCAGCAAGGCAGAAAATAAACCGTTATTAGATACGCTTTCAAATGTTTACAACTCGTGGCTTTCTCGCAAGATAGAGGATTTCAACAGTAGTGTTTTCTATGAAAGCCCACAATATCTTTTGCAGTCGTATTTGACCGGCGATAATCTTTAATGTGGTGCAAAAATGATATTTGCTAATAATATGGATATACAGATTATAAAAGAAGATGCCCCAAAACCTTACCAAGATTTGGTGAGCCAGATTTCCGACACCTTCGTGTTCGGGCAGGCACGGGCTGTGATGGCAGTGCATAGTTATTTGATAGAAACTTATTGGAAAATTGGGCAGTATATTGTTGAGTACGAGCAACAAGGTAAAGAAAAGGCTGTGTATGGATCTGCACTTTTGGAAAGTTTGTCGCGTGACTTAAAATCGTTGCACGGGAAAGGATTTAGTCGCTCTAATCTCAATTATATGAGGCTATTATACATTCGCTATCCAATTTGTGAGATGCTGTCTCACAAATTGAGTTGGTCTCATTATTTTGAACTATTAAAGATTGATGATGGGCTTGAACGCAGTTTTTACGAACAACAGACTCAATTAGAAAATTGGAGTGTTGCAGAACTCAAACGCCAAAAGGACTCGGCTTTGTTTTTGCGACTTGCCTTGTCGAAAGAAAAGGAAAAGGTATTGGAACTTGCAAAACACGGTCAAATAGTAAAATCGCCGGAAGATGTTGTAAAAGACCTCTATGTGTTTGATTTTCTGAAAATACCGGAGCCGTATAATGTCTCGGAAACAGAACTTGAAGCACGGTTGATTGATAATTTGCAGTCGTTTCTTCTCGAACTGGGTAAAGGTTTCACTTTCGTAGGGCGTCAGTACCGAATGATGCTCAACAATACGCCTTATCGTGTAGATTTGGTTTTTTATCATCGCATTTTGCGTTGCTTTGTGCTGATAGATTTGAAAATAAAGGAGGTGAAACATAACGACATCGGGCAAATGAATATGTATATGGGGTATTTTGACAAAGAAGAAAACACCGAGAGCGACAATCCGCCCATTGGCATTATTTTGTCAAAAGAAAAAGACGAATTGCTTGTAGAGTATGCTACTTACGGTATGAATAGCCAACTTTTTGTGTCGAAATACCAATTATATCTACCTACAAAAGAGGAACTTGAGCGATTGATGAATCACCAACTTAAATCAGAAGAATAACCAAAACTATGAAAAATATCCCAACCCTTTACACCGCCATCGCGCTATTTCTCCTCACGGCCCTTTCATCATGCGGCGAAAGAGCAATAACTCCCGCAAACGAATTCACACCTTTCATCAGTGCCCACACCGGAGGAGTCATCAACCAATCATCGACTATCCGGATTGAGTTGGTCAACGAACAGCCCGGCATAGAGCCGAATACTGAAATAACCGATAGACTTTTTTCGTTTTCGCCAAACGTCAGAGGTAGAGCATTTTGGGTGAACAGTCGCACAATTGAATTTATTCCGGACGAAAACCAGTTGAGACAAGGACAAACTTATCAAGCGGTTTTCAGATTGGGAAATATTCTTAAAGTGGATAAGAGATTTAGAGATTTCCACTTCGATTTTCATGTGGCGGAAAAGAGTTTTGCCATGCAAGTTAATCCGTTGAGAATAGTTAATTCTGAATCCGCTACCGTAACCGGAGATATCCGGTTTAGCGATGAAACAACATTGGAATTGGTCAAAAGGGCGTTTTCGGTAAGGATAAGCGACAATCAGCCACTTGCTTACGCAATAGAGGAAGGTGAAGATTCGAGAACGTTTCGTTTTTCGATGGATGTCGAGCGTCAAAACACAGACCTTGATCTCGACATTGCAGTTGAAGGAAGACCATTCGGCATCGACCGAACATTGGGCGAAAGGGTTACTATTCCCGATAATATATTCAGAGTGCTTTCTGTCGGATTGATAACACAACCCGAAACCGGCATTCAAATCGTGTTTTCCGACCCCGTTTCTACCACGCAAGATTTGCGGGGATTGATTACCATAACGGAATTGCCGAACATTACCTTTCAAGTGAGAGAAAATATGGTCAACATATTTTTCGCTCGTGGAGAATTGACGCAACTGACTCTTGTAGTAAACGATGGCGTGAGAAATACACAAGGTGAAAGACTTACAGAGGGCTTTACAAGAAGCGTGACGATTGAACAATTGCCACCACAGGTGCAAATTCTCCGTTCGGGAAATATTATTCCAACCTCCGAAAACGTGTTGTTGCCTTTCCGTGCGGTAAATCTTCGTGCGGTGGATGTGAGAATTATACAAATTTTTGAAAGCAATGTACTGATGTTTTTGCAGGATAATAATCTTGCCGGATCTAATCAACTCAGGCGTTCCGGACGTTTGGTTTATAGAACCACATTCCGGTTGGACACCGACCCGATGATAGACCTGCACACTTGGCAAGATTTTTCCATTGACCTTTCCAACAAGATAAGGCAAGAACCGGGTGCAATTTTTCGTATCGAGTTGTCGTTCAGACGTGAATATTCCGTTTTTCCGTGCGACGGAAGTGAAAGAACTGATCTTGCGAGCAATACAATCTCACTGTTATCCAATGAAATTACGGAAGCGGAACACGCTGTTTGGGATGCTCCGAATGCATTTTTTCACGATGGGTGGCTTATGGAAGGTTTCAGTTGGCGGGACTACGTTTGGGAGGAACGCAATAATCCGTGCCACGCGAGTTTCTTCATGTTATCAAGCAATGTAAGAACTTCCGTCAATGTAATGGTAAGCAATATCGGCGTTATTGCAAAAGCAAATTCGGAGAATACCCTGTGGATTTCGGTTGCCGATATTTTGACGACTCGACCAATAAGCGGAGCCAACGTAACCGTTTATAATTTTCAGTTACAGCCGATTGGAACTGCTCGAACCGATAGTGACGGATTTGCCGTTATATCGCCGAACGGAAGACCTTTTGTGCTGGTGGCTGAATCCGGAGGTCAGAGATCTCATCTGCGATTGATTGATGGAGAAGCCAATTCGCTCAGTCGTTTCGATGTGGGTGGAAGGCAGGTTCAGAGAGGGTTGAAAGGCTTTATTTATGGCGAGCGTGGTGTTTGGCGTCCGGGCGATACGTTGTTTATCACGTTTGTGTTGCACGATCCCGAAAACCGAATTCCCGCAACTCATCCGGTAACACTGGAAATGTTTAATCCGTTAGGTCAATTTTACACCCGACAAGTATTGACTAACAGTGTGAACGGATTTTACGTGTTTCGTGTTCCGACCGATGCTAATGACCCAACAGGTCTGTGGAATGCCTATGTGAAAGTGGGCGGAGCAACTTTTCATCGCTCGTTTCGCATCGAAACAGTACGCCCGAATCGTTTGAGAATAAACTTGGATTTTGGTAGGGATATTTTGAATGCCGACCAAAATATTCCCGTTGTGCTCAATTCTTCGTGGCTCACAGGCGCAACTGCCTCCAACCTCAGAACGGAAGTAGAAATGACGCTTACCCGAACTCAAACGCAATTCAGAGGCTTTGAAAGGTTTATTTTTAATAATCCGGCAACCGATTTTCATACGAGCAGTAGCAATGTATTTAGCGGAACGCTGAATAGTGAGGGCGATGCGAGATTTAATTTCAGAACGCCAAGAGCCGAAACCGCACCCGGCATGTTGAACGCCACAATCGTGGCTCGTGTGTTTGAGCAAGGTGGCGATGCCAGTATTTTTTCGCAAGTCATTCCGTTTTCGCCGTTCAGTTCGTATGTTGGTATTGATTTGAATGTGGAACAGGGACAAAGCATCGAAACCGATACCGAACACACGTTTAACATCGTAACACTCAACGCACAGGGACAACCGGTCAATCGAAACAATATCGAATATCAAATTTACCGCGTAAGTTGGAGTTGGTGGTGGGAAAGAGGACGCGAATCTTTTGCGAATTATGTGAATAGCCCTTCGTTTACGCCTGTTGCACAAGGAAGATTGCGAACTGTGAATGGACGAGCAAGTTTCAATTT
>Ga0123355_10001668_pt1 | contig 30911 bp, 31 predicted proteins | sample TergutEmb28metaG_3_FD_89872 | JGI IMG/M metagenome (GOLD analysis project Ga0123355, IMG submission 89872) | Embiratermes neotenicus P1 segment gut microbial communities from Petit-Saut dam, French Guiana - Emb289 P1 | ecosystem: Host-associated > Arthropoda: Insects > Digestive system > Gut ... | reverse complement strand
ATATTCTACCACCTTGCCACGACCTTGTCAAGTACTTTTCTTTCCAATACCCAAAAAAGCGCAGCCCAAAAATATTACCACATAACTCCTCACTCTGTCAATACTTTATACACATCTTTTTTACGCCCTTTTAAACTGTCTAGCATGTTTAGCGCCGCATTATGTGAGTTTGCGAGACAGGGCGCAAAGTTTCACCGCTTATCTTATGCGGCAATTCACGGTTGAGTGAATACAATATAAAATGGGCGCCACCCCCGCTATTGCAGAGACAGCGCCTTGGTGGAGAAACAAGGGCTAAATCCGAACCGAAAGCCTCTTCGATGTCTTTGAGCGTTATGGTTTCCTTCCCCTCTTCAAAGTTATAGGTGAGAACCAGTTTGTCATCAAAGACATAGATGGAATTGATAAAGGTATCAATCACTTGCTTTTGATACTCTGGGTCATCGGCCCTGCCATACTTAAACCGCCCGATCCAATTGGCAACCTGCTCTTTTGTATAGCGCGGCTTTTGTATCTGCGCTTGCAAGATGCCGAGCTTCAGCTCCTCGCGCTGAGCCTCTAGCTGTTCCAACCGTTCCTTCGTGGTCGGGGTCAACACACCCTGCTGGATGGCATTGAGCATATTTTCAATGGCCTTTTCGCACTCCTGCAACTGCTGGCGCATAGCGGGAAGCGTGGTGTCCTCTCTGTCCTGCAAGTCCACAATCTTCTGTGCGATACTGTCAATCTCTTTGTCGTGTAGTACCTTGTTCACCGTGAGCAAAACCGCCACACGCTCAATCCAATACTTCTTGAGGGACTTCCGCTTACAGCCTAAATGCTTCTTGGCACCACAGCACTTGTAATAATGGTGTACGAGTTTCTTCGTTCCGCTGGTACCGCTTTCACCCACCATAAGCCGCTCACAAGTACCGCAGAAAAGCTTAGTCGTCAACAGATATTCTCCCGCCGCTTTCCATCTGGCGGGGGCTTTCTTGTTCTTCGCCATACGGAATTGTACCCGGTCAAAGGTTTCGTCATCAATGATAGCCGGGATGCCTTTGGGAATGATAATCGTGCCGTATTTGTACTCCCCGATGTACTTTCGATTGTTGAGAATTAGGCTACTTTCGCTCGGCAAGGGGGTACGCCTTGCGTACCCTCTCAACTGTAAAGAACCAGCAAATAGGAGGGCTGTTTATATCCAACAAATCACCCGCTCCGGCGGGACTGAACCTTGAAAATTTAATATTGGAGGACGCTCACCACATGGCAAAAAAGAACCAATAGCGGCATGGATATTCCAGACTATGCCTTTGAGCGCATGGCTCGGTGTATGTTGCCGATGATTCAAAAATATTACGAAAGTGAAGAAGGGCAAGAAGAATTGGAAAAATGGAAGGAGAAGCAGAAGGAGGTCAAAGTCAAAGATAAGTAATCTCATCATGGAAAGGGCTGGCGTAACGAATCGTTACGCCAGCCCTTTTGCTGTTTATAGCTCAATATCCTCGATATACACAAGAAATCCGAACCCACTCCCGATTGGGATTAAGTTCGGATTTCTCCATTGTGGTGGACGATAACGGACTTGAACCGCTGACCCTTCGCACGTCAAGCGAATGCTCTACCAGCTGAGCTAATCGTCCACAGCAGGCCGTTCACACTTGGAACATAAAAAATTATAGCGCATCCTCTTTCAAATTGCAACAAAAAAGTAAAGAAAGCGCACATTATTTTTTGTAACCGATACTGGGCTGCCAACATCCACAGATTTCGTCAGTTTTTTTGTTGGATATCCCCCGGCTCGGCCTTCTTTTTCTTGGGCGCGAAGTTTAGCGCCCAGGGCGCGCCGAACTTATCTGTAACTATGGCGTGGTATTCTTTCCAGAAAGTTTGCTGCAAGGGCATACCTACTTTGCCGTTGCCCGCCAGCACGCCATAAGCTCTTTCGATTTCCTCCATACTGTCCATATGGAGCATCAGGGTCATATTGCCTGGCTTTTTGCGGCGCTCGTCGAAGACGTCGGCGAAGTAGAGCACACACCGGGGGTTTATGTGCAGCTCGGAGTGCACTACCTTGCCTTTTTGACCCTGAAACATTTCAAGCTCGTCGCTCATTTGTAAATTTTTTATTTTACCGCCGAACAGCTCAAGATAAAAATCGAGCGCGCCCAGGCAGTTGTTCACATACACTTCCGGGATGATTTGCTTCATGTCCGCAAGCTCCTTTGCCTCATATGCCGAGTGATAAAACACATCGAAAGATTTGCCTCGCTATACAATATTAAACTATGAGTATACCTTCTCTTATTTCCTGCGCCCTACATTATTATGCTGGTAAGTAATTTGCATTTAGGCAATATTTTATTAATCTCGCAAAAATTTCTTTTGCGTTTCATGTAGACTTTTCAAAACACTGTGCTATAATATCCACTATGAAGAGTTCGGATGTTATGTTTATGCGCAACACCTCGCCCCTAAAGGGGCACCCGGCTCTTGATGCGCTAAAACATCATATTTTGCAAACATGCTGTTTTAGGATACACTATAATTAAAGAACAAACCCTAGGAGTTGAGGAATTGGCATTTTCTATCCGGCGCGGACTGCGCCGCTTCCGGGACGATGCTGTGGCAGAGTTCTACCTACATATCCAGCCTCTTTTGGAGTGTCAGCAGGTTCAAGACCTTGAAAATTATACGCAGCACAACTGCTATTCCCGCTTAAGCCACTGCCTTGACGTTGCTTATTACAGTTTCTTTATCGCTAAACTGCTGCGTTGGGACAGCGGCAGCGCCGCCCGCGGAGCCCTTCTACACGACCTGTATCTCTATGACCGCCGGGAAGATGACGAGCAGTGTAAAGGCCACATGCGCAACCATCCTAAGATCGCGCTGGAAAACGCCCGCAAAATCTGCCCGCTAAACAAAATAGAGGAAAACATAATCCGCCGGCACATGTGGCTTATCACCCTTACCCCCCCACGGTACAAGGAGGGCTTTATCGTCACCTTTGTGGATAAGTATTGCGCCCTGCGCGAAGCCCTGATAGGCTACCGCAATAAAAGCTGGCAGCTGGGTCTTGAAAATGCGCAGCCTGTCAGCCCGTCGCTTGCATAATCGTGCACGCTATCCATTCTTAGCTTCCACCAAAATTCACGCAAATTTTTACCATAAATCTTCTATCCTTATGGATAGGAGATTTTTTCATGGGTAAAATAGGAAATAAAGCTGCAAAGGATTTACATAGAAAGGACGTGGATTTATGCCGGTAAGGGTTTACCTGGCCGACGAGATTATGACCGCCCATCTGCTGGGGGAAATCGACCACCACACGGCGCGGGGGATAAGGGAGGAGATAGACGAAAAGGCGGGCAGGGCGCAGCCCTCCCGGTTGGTGCTGGATTTCAGGGACGTCACCTTTATGGATTCCTCCGGCATCGGACTTGTCATGGGGCGGTACGCGCTTATGCAGGAGCTGGGCGGGGAACTGGCAGTGGAAAATCTGCCGGAGCACATCAAAAGAGTAATGAAGCTGGCCGGGCTGGACCGGCTGGCCAACATGGAAAGTAAAGGGGCGGGAAGATGAAAAAGATCAATGAGATGAGGTTGAGTTTCCCCAGCAAGAGCGCCAATGAGAGCTTTGCGCGAACGGCCGTGGCCGCCTTTGTGGCCGGGCTTGACCCCACGCTGGACGAGCTCACCGATATCAAAACAGCTGTCTCGGAAGCGGTGACCAACTGCATTGTCCACGGCTACCACGAAAGCGTAAATACCGTTTACATAACCGCAGCCATCTATCCCGACAACACGGTGGCCGTAAAAATCCGGGACAAAGGCCGCGGTATTGAAGACATTGAAAAAGCTAAAGAGCCCCTTTACACCACCTGTCCCGAAGGTGAGCGGGCCGGTTTGGGATTTGCCCTTATGCAAAGCCTTTGCGACAAAGTAAAGATTTCGTCCAAGCCGGGTAAAGGCACTACCGTAACGCTTTACCGCAAACTGGCCTTGCGCGTACAGGGCGCCGTATCGAATAAGGATAACTGATGAATAAAGCCGACGCCAGCAGAGAGAAGCTCATCCACAACAATATTGGGTTAGTACATTCCTGCGCCCAGAAGCTAAAGGGCCGCGGGATGGAGTACGACGACCTTTTCCAAGCCGGCTGCATGGGCCTGATTAAAGCGGCCGACGCTTTCGACCAGGGGCGCGGGGTTCGCTTTTCCACCTACGCCGTGCCGGTTATATTGGGGGAGATGCGCCGCCTCTTCCGGGATGGGGGAACCATCAAAGTAAGCCGCACACTCAAGGAACTCTCCCTGAAAATCAACCGCGCGCGGGAACGGTTTTCTCTCGATAAGGGCAGGGAGCCTCATATAAGCGAGCTGGCGTCTGCTCTGGATGTTGAGGAACAACAGATAGTCGAAGCTATATCGGCTGCCGCGCCGCCGCTTTCCCTCACCGCCGCGGACGATGACGGGGGCGGCCAGCTGGATCTGCCGGTCGATTCCCCCGAGGATATGCTAAGCGACGTCCTCTCCTTAAAGCAGGCGCTCGGCCAACTGGAGCCAGGGGATCGCAAGCTCGTCTTCCTGCGGTATTTCGGCAACAAGACGCAGGTTGAAACGGCCGCCCAGCTTGGCATGACCCAGGTGCAAGTTTCCCGCCGGGAAAAAAAGATACTGCAAAGTATGCGCGCTCAGCTGAGCAAGTGAGGGGACAGGCAGAGCTTGTATATTGCCCTTATCTGTCATATAGCCGATCAACTTGAAAAGTGCCCTTTCTTTTCAAGTCGGCTCATGCGAGGCATGAGCCGCGGCGCAGCCGCAAGCGGCGGATGCGCGGTTTTTCCAGCGCACAGCGCTGGTCACGGGCTGAAAGGCCGTGACTTCAAAAGTGGTACACTTTTGAAGTTTAATAAGTATAATCTGCACCGGCGGGGAATATCCTCGTATTAGAGCAAGTCTTGAATTTTTCCGGTGAGGTGAAGGGTATATGTTTATGATTTCCTTTCGGCTGAAAAAGAAGAGGATTCTTATTGCGGCGGCGCTTGTAATTGTGGCGTTTATAGCGGTTGCCGGCGCGCGACCGCTGTTTGATTCGGACGCCGTGGCCACAGGCGGAGACAACGTCGGGCGGCCTGAGCGGCCCACAAGGGTGAGGACAAACGAGCAGCGCCTGGATTTTATCGCCTCCTTCGGCTGGCAGGTAGAGCCGGAACCCGTCGAGATTGTGGAGGTCATCATCCCCGCGGAATTCGACAGCCTGTACGAAGAATACAACGCACTGCAAAGGCAGATTGGCTTCGACCTCTCCAGGCACGCGGGCAGGCGCAGTCAGCGCTTTACCTATGTGGTGACCAACTATCCCGGCCATGAGCAGGACGTCCGGCTCAATTTGCTGGTGCGCGATAACAGGGTTATAGGCGGGGATATCTACTCCGCCGGGCCGAACGGCTTCATGCACGGGCTGGCCATGCCCGAACAACGCCCCCCGTTTGATGAAGGATAAGTTGTTCTTACCTTTGGGGCTGTTTGGCCGAGGAACTTTTTGCACGAAAAATTCCGGCGGGGATGGTGGAACCCAATCCTGCCGGGATTTGCTTTACTTGGTTTGTTTGATGACGGGGTGTTCGGCTTAACGTTTATCAGGTTGGCGGCACATTTTTTCCAAGAGCCTGCCAAACACATTCTTTTTATGCGCTTTGACCTTGGAACAATATAACGCATATGGATTTTCAAATTGCCGGGGGCTACCGATAAATCCGTGTGAAAAAACAACGATCGTATCTGTGTTTGGGTACGTTTTTTCAAAAGGAGTATGCACAATAGACGCCCTCCACAAATATAAAATGCTTGCGCGCGCCTTAATGCCTTCGCTTTTAAAACTTCGACGCCGGCCGAAGGCGTACCGCAGTACCCCAGACCATAATCCGAACGCCGACTTCTGAAGATTCTTTGTCGTAAAAAACCTTGACAATTGCGTCCGCGCCCAGCTGCTCGGCTTTTTCTATCATGCTTTGGTTGGCGCGCTCCACGCCCTCTTCAATCACTTGGCCCAATCCCGCTGTAGTCCACCTGATTTTCACCGGCGGAACTCCTACCCCGGAAACTAACCCTAAAACTTCAATGTCTTTCCCCGGAACAAAATCTGTGCTGACTAATAACATTGCGTACTCCCCCTTTTATATTTATTTGAGTCAAAGCCTTTGGATAAACGCTGTTTTGTCGTCTGAATTATATCCCGCCTGCCGGTAAAAATTCAGGGTGCTCTCCCGCTTCGAGCCGGTCATAAGCATCATTTTATAGCAGTTGTGGTTGACAGCTATATCCTTTGCCGCGGACAATAAAAGCGAGGCATATCCCTTTTTCCTGTAATCGGGATGCGTTATCACATTTTCAATTACAGCATATGGCCTTTGCTGCCGGGTAAGGTTTTCAACTATAACAGCAACGCATGAAGAAGCTAATACTTCACCGACATGCCCCAACAATATATAATGATTGGCGTCGTTTGTAATTCTCGCCCATATGTTTTCAATGCGCGTGTCAATCACCGGGAACGGCTCATCATGCAGGTAAGTATACAGTTCCAACAACCCCAACAAATCATCTTTTCCTGCTCTTCTTACGCACAACTCTTGCATTGGCTACCTCCGAAAATATCACCTGGCTGCATTGCAAATCGATCTCTACCAGAAAAACGCAAGGTAGATTGACGCCGCGGCCATCAGGGCCCATAAAACTTTGTTCCACCGGAACACGCGCACGCTGCCCAAGTTAACTACCGGAAAGGGTATGCAGCGGAACATTAAAAGGATGCTTATTACTACTTGAAGCCCGCTGCCTAAAAATTGGATATCGCCGCCAAAAAGCCTCGCTATAATCAACAGTCCAATCAGATACAGCCAGGACAAAAAGGCACTTATACCCATATCTACGCGGAATTTCCGTGTGTTCTCATAGTGGTTGGGGTACCAGTTTCCCGCCATGGGGATAAGCGCCCCCATCCCAAAACCGAAAATCAACCCTAGCAGCAAGCCTCCGGTGGGCATTCGGTAGTGCCATTTGCGCCCGGAAAATAAAGTGCCGATATAGCTTAGGATTATTACGCCGCCAAAAATCAGCAGAAGGGATATAAGGATGGTCGGCAGCTGCGAAGTGATGAGCGGAGGATCGGACGCAACGTTTGCAAAACCCATGCCGCTTAGGATTACAATAAGCACCAGCGCGATATTTGTAAAAAGATGAAGCGCCAGTTGGCCAATTCCGGTCTTTTTTGAATATGCGGGCAGATCAGCCGAGTTTTCGGGGCGCACGGCAAAATAGAAATCGCAGCCGAGGCCGAATCCGTACAGATGCTTAACATGCGTTTTGATAAAGCCGCCCTGTCCCAACGCCCCCGCGACCTTTGGCAGGTCGGAGCGGATAAATCCCGCCTTTTCAAAAGCGCGCCACGATCCCACGTTGTCATCCCGGACGAAAGTTGCCAGGTAGTCGCAGCCCTCTGCCCATAAGTATGCGACGCCTTCATCGCACAACGCGCGGCCAATCCCTTGCCCAGCATACGCTTTGTCAACAAAGAAGATATCGACAAACCCCAGCTTCTTACCGCCGCAGTTTTCGATTGAATAGATAACCCCGCCGACTATTTTGCCGTCTTTTACCGCAACACGCGCCGTTTTTGGCTTGGGGACGCCAAACCCCTCGAGCGAACGCAAAAAGCTCTTCGTCCCGAGAAGTTGAACTGTTCTGGCTTCGCTGGGTTGCATTTCGCGCAAGGTTAAATCCATGTTTTGCTCTCCTTTTTGTTGGTGCTTTTCATCTGTTTTAGCACTGCGTGCTCTCCTGCAAAACTTATTTGCTCCAGGGAACATTGTCAAATCTTATTGATGGTTTAAGAAACCAATTTGGTTGCCTTGATGCATAAGATTCAAACTTTAAATGTGAAAACCCTGATGGAAGCCCGACAATTAGTGATGGAAAACCATTAAAGTTTAGCTTTTCAGCCGCTAAACGTAAATCGACATAAACGCCGTCAAATTCTGCGTATTCCGATAAGACGTAGCATATTTCACCTGCGCCATACGCTGACATTATTTCAATTAGCTGCTTCGGCGATGGTAATGATTTGCTTTGTATAATAGAAAGTGACGGATCGACAATGTTTTCCAAGCGACAAATTGCATTAAAACGAGACTTTGGCAATTGGCCAAAAGTTTCACGGCCTTGCTTTGCCATTTCAAACATAAAACGCTCTCGTTTATTCTTAAAAATAAACGCTTGCGCAATCTTTTTTTCCATTTTAAGATCCACGAAATCACTCCGCTGGCATAAAGTCACTGCACCGTACAATCGAATTATAGCATACATACCCGCTAAAAAGCCATCTTGGAATTCTACTGCTTCAAGTTTGTCCGGCCCGAAAAAGTATGCTATACTTAATTGCAAATGCTGCATGAAGGGGAGACGCCACGGTGAATCTTGAGAAAATTTTTAAAGGCGGGGCACTGCTTTTTGACGGGGGGATGGGCACCATGCTTCAGCGCCGGGGGCTGCCTGCCGGGCAGGCTTCGGATATGATGAACCTTACCCACCCCGAAGTTGTTACCGGCGTTCACCGGGAATATGTGCAGGCAGGCGCGCAGGTGATATCCACCAACACTTTTCAGGCTCACTCGGTCAATGCTGAGGATGCTTCTGTGGAAGATGTGGTTCAGGCCGGGGTTGACTGTGCCCGGACTGCTGGAGCTGAGTTTATTGCCCTTTCGGTCGGGCCACTCGGCAAAATTTTAGAGCCTTGCGGAGATTTCCCTTTTGAGCGCGCGCGTCAGCTTTTTCTTCGGCATATACTGGCCGGTAAGGCGGCGGGGGCTGACTGCATTCTCATAGAGACAATGTACGATCTAAGCGAGGTTAGGGCCGCAGTTTTAGCTGCGAAGGAGGGCGCTGCCCTGCCCATCATATGCACCATGACATTTCAGGAAAACGGACGCAGCCTTATGGGTTGTAGCCCCAACGAGGCGGTCAGCGCTTTGCAGGAGCTTGGAGTAGATGCTTTGGGAGTTAACTGCTCGGCCGGGCCGGATCAAATTTTGCCGGTGATTGAAATAATGCTCGGATGCTCCAAATTGCCCTTGCTGGCGCAGCCCAACGCGGGCCTGCCCGTTATCCGGGACGGAGTAGCTGTCTACGGCTTATCCCCGGAGCAGTTCGCCGAAAAGATGGCGCACATGGCAAATTTGGGCGTGGCCATGCTGGGCGGATGCTGCGGCACCACTCCCGAACACATTCGCGCGTTAGCTGAGCGTCTTGTAAATACCGCGTAACGTTTGGCGGATCAGCTCTGGGCCGGTTTTTCCGGCTGGGTTTCACGTTCTTCCCAGGCTTTTTTCATCTCTCTGAGCACGCCGATCGTGAGGGGTATAGAAAGCAGAAAGGAGCTCATATCGGCCATTGGCTGGCTTAGCTGAATCCCCAAGAGGCCGAAAAACCGCGGCAGGATAAGCAGGTACCCCAAAATAAATATGCCGTGCCTGCTGGCGGCGAGGGTGCTCGCGTGGGCCGCCTTGCCGATTGTTTGAAGCATCATGCCGGCCGTTGTGAAGAATCCCACCAGCGGAAGGGCCAGGCTCAAAATCCGCAGCGCCGGGGCGCCGATTTCCACCACCCGCATATCATCGCGGAAGAAGTGGATAATCTGCGGGGCAAATAACATGCAAATAATTGATACCACAACCAGAAATACGGTGGATAATTTTACACAGAACCAAAATGCGCTGATCACCCGGTCGTAGCGTTTTGCGCCGTAATTAAACCCGGCCACCGGCTGGAATGCCTGCCCAAACCCAATAACCACCGATGAAGCCAGCAGGGCAACCTGGTTGGCGATCGTCATGGCGGCTATGGCCGCGTCGCCGTAGGTTGCGGCGGTGTGGTTGAACACAGCGATGGAAACGCTGGCAAGCCCCTGCCGGAACAGGGACGGCAACCCGCCCCGGATTATTTCCTTGTAAAAAAAGAAGCTGGGCGAGAAATTCTTTATCCTTATGGGTATGTTTTCCCCGCGGCGGCAACCGATAAAAAGTATAACGCAGCTAACCATCTTCCCTATCGCGGTGGAAAGCCCCGCGCCCGAAATACCCATGCCAAACACAAATATAAACAGCGGCGTAAAACCTATGCCAAGCACCGTTCCGGTCACCATGCCGACCATACCGTAACCGGGGCTGCCCTGAAAGCGCAGGATATTATTAAGCGCGAGCGAACTGGTCATCCATGGGGCGCCCAGCAAGACAAAGCGCAGATAATCCATGGCATAAGGCAATATCGTTTCGGTTGAGCCCAGCATCAAAGCCAAAGATTCCAGGCGTAAAAGGCCCACAATCGTTATGAGTAGGCCGACCAAAAACGCGGTGACAAATCCGGTGGCCGCCATACGGGATACGGCCTCTATGTCCCGGGCACCAAGCCGGCGCGAAATATAGTTGCCCGAGCCCTGGCCAAAAAGGAAACCGAGCGCCTGCAAAAGCATCATCAAAGAAAAGGCGACGCCAACCCCGGCTGTGGCGCTTGTACCCAGCTGCCCTACAAAATATGTATCGGTCATATTATACAGCGTCGCTATCAACATTATGGTAATGTTGGGCGCAGCCATGCTGAGGATTAATTTTCTTACCGGCAGAGTAGTTAATCTTGTTGTTTTATCCATTCCCGCGGTCTGCATACTCAAGGCGCAGATCCCTCCTTCGGTTGGTAGTCTTATAATCATATTGACATGCCGCCAATATCAATTGTTTTTTGCGCCGGGACTTGCTATAATGCAATTATACATAACGGAAAGGGGACGCACAAATGCAACTTCGAAACTTTACAGAGGCCGGCCCCGCACTGTCGCTGTTGGGCTTTGGCACCATGCGCCTACCTGTTAAGGGTAAGAATCAATCGGATATCGACGAAGAAAAGGCGCTGGAAATGATAGATTGCGCTTACGAGAGCGGCGTCAACTATTTTGACACGGCCCACATGTATCACGACCAGGCTTCCGAGCCGTTTATCGGAAAAGCACTCAGCCGCTACCGCCGGGAAACTTTCCACCTGGCCACCAAAATGCCCCCGTGGAACCTGAAAAGCAAGGGCGACGCCGAGCGGGTATTTGACGGGCAGCTAAAAAAGTGCGGGGTAGATTACTTCGACTTCTATCTGATGCACTGTATTACCAGGGAGACCTTTCCCACGTTCGAAAAATACGGAGTTTACGAGTTTTTGCTCGAGCAGCAAAAGAAGGGCAAACTTCGGCGTCTAGGGTTCTCTTTACACGACAACAACGAGCTGCTTAAACAGGTTGTAGCCAAGTGGGATTTCCAGTTCGCGCTCATGCAGATGAACTATTTCGACTGGGACGGTCAAAACGCCAAGGAGCTGCATCAAACCCTTGCCGGTCGCAACATTCCCATCTTTGTGATGGAACCGGTGCGCGGCGGGATGCTCGCTTCCCTCTCCCCTGAAAGCGCCAAGGTCTTGCAGGAGGCCGACCCCACCCACAGCATCGCTTCCTGGGCCATGCGCTTCGCGGCAGGGCTGCCTGGGGTGGTAACCGTTCTCTCCGGCATGACGACGCTCGATCAGGTCAAAGACAACGTTGCTACCTATAAAAATTTTACCCCTCTCACCCCGACCGAGCAGGAAGCGATTGTTAAAGCTGTGGACATTTACCGCAAAAGCGGCGCTGTTCCCTGCACGGCCTGCCGTTATTGCGTGCCCTGCCCGGTGGGCGTGGACATCCCCCACGCCTTCGCCGTTTACAACGCTTTCAAAAAGCAAGGTAGCGCAGGCACCTTCCGTATGCATTACGAGATGATCGGCGATGGCAGCCTGCCCGAAAACTGCACAAGCTGTGGCCAATGCCTGCCCCTTTGCCCACAGCATCTGGATATCCCCGCCCTGATGGGGCAAATTGCCAAGGCCTACGAAAACCCCAAGGGCTAAAGTTCGCGCCGGCAAACGTGAGGACAGAGATCAGAAGAGTTAGCACACGGCTTCTGACCTCTGTCTTTTGTTGTCCGCAAGCAATGGCGCCCGCCTATCCCCCAGCCCGGCGCTTGGGCAGCAAATGCTTTACGTTTTTGAGCATGAAAACCAGATTGCCCGCGTTGCAGATAAAGATCAGCACAAAGGTAAGCGCGCTGAGCGCCGGCCAATACCTGGGCTGGGTGAGAGTTATCCAGCACTGCGCGAGAAGCAGGGCCAAGGTGACGACAATGCGGGGGGGCTGCATTCTTATCCGCATGTAGCGGCGGGTATCTATGGCGCGGATTAAAAACACCAGAAAAAAACTGGCAAATGTGGCCAGCGCGGCGCCGTTTGCGCCCATACGCGGTATCAGCAATATGTTGAGAACAACGTTGGCGCCCGCCCCAACAAGGGTGGTTAGCGTGACCATAACGTTCTTCTTGTGGGCGTTGTAGATGGTCCCCAGAAAGGTGACAAGGCAGGAAAACCCCACCGCCAGCACCAAAAAGGGCACATACCGCCAGCTCTCATAAAAGGCGGGGGCGACGAGTATGCGCATAATCGGCCGGGCGAGCAGGATGATACCCGAGGCGGCCAAAAACACAAGGGTGTAGTAGCTTCGAAAAACGGTGGAGTAAAAATGCTCCCCCGCGGGGGTTTTGTATTCGGTGAAAGCCGATATCTGCCATGCCTGTATAAATATGGTGGAGGCCAGGGTTATCATCCGCGGTATGGCCCCCGCCGCCGAGAATAGGCCGGTTGCCTCCAGCCCCACCATTTCCGCGACAAAGTACCTGCTGGAAAGATTGGTCACCCACCAGAAAATAGCGGTGGGCATAAGGGGCGCGCTGTAACGGATCATCTGCTTCATGGTGGCGCGGTTGAGCCCCTTGATAGTAAAAAAGCGGTAGAGCTTGAGTCCCAAAATCAGGGAAAGGGCTGAAAACGCGTCGGCTATAACGGTACCCATCAGGTATCCCTGCACGCCCATTCGCAGGGGGACAAGGAAGATGACGTTTAAAACCACGGTGAGTACGGTGGTGGTGATGCCGTCGATGGCGAATATCCTGACAAAACCGCTGGCCCGCACAAAGTGTGTAACCGACGATCGCAGCGCGGCGGTGAGGGTGTAGAGGTAAATAAACAGCATGTAGCCCCGATGATACTCCACCATGTTCACAAGGGGGTAGCATAAAAGAAGCACTGCGTATCCCGAAAAGATAACCAATATGGACGTTGAAAAAACATCCTTGCGGCGGACGCCATCCTCCATGCCGAAGCGGATTACCGCCTCGTGTATGCAAAGGCTGATAATGGGGAACATCAGGTTGCTGCTTGCGGTGAGCAGATCCCGCAGCCCGTACTCTGCCTGTGTGAACACACGGGTGTAAAAAGGCATCATCAAAAATGGCAGCAACTTGGAGCCAAAGGTAGAAAGCCCGAAAAGCAAGGTGTTGCTGACAAGGTTCCGGTAACGGCCGACGTTTGCCGCGCGGTTATGCCTTCTCAATGACCCACACTTCCTTCCCGCGCTGCTGCCCCAATTGGGGGGTGGTTTTATATAGGATGCCACCGTCCCGGCAAGGCCATCCAGCGCGAACTATACCTAGTGTAAAATTTTCGACGCTTTCCACAGAGTTTTCAACGGTCACGCATTTTCCACACTAAAAAATTACGCTGATTACAGTCGGAAATTTCTATGCTGGAAATAAATTACAAAAATCAACGCTCCCTCAAAACCCCTCAACCATGCGGAAAGTCATCGTATCTACAGCGAGTAAATGGGCGAACAACCTGCTGACACAAATTGGAAGTTGCCCGTCAACTATCCGGCCTTTCCGTCCGCTAAATCCGGCGTCTGGGCCGATAGTTTGGCGGACGGCGGCGGCTCCTTTTTTTGTTGCGCAAAAACATCACCGCTACATACAGCGCGATTATCAGCACGATGAAAATCACAGCAAACCTGAACCAAAAAGAGGTGAGTGCCGAGCGTATGTGGTCCATTACAATCAACATTATTGAAGCGTCCACCGCCTCCGCGGCCAAAAGGGCCACCCGCCCCATGTCCTGGCCGTAAAGTATCAGCGTCACGTACCCGATGTGGTCCCCCCGCCGCACGGGGGCGTCTATCGATTCGGGCAGCTCATATATATACTCGAGGGACTGCGCGGGGTCAACCCCCCTCGCTATCAGGGCGGTTACCCGCTCGGAGGTCTCCAACGGCAAGAAGTCCTGATGGGAATTGAGGCGCAGCGGAATTTCGTGGATTCGCACATGGCGCTCGACTATCGGAAGCACCCGGAAGGTGTCGAAGGCCCATTCGTAGATATTTTCGGCGTCCACAAAGACGTAGTTGCGCGTTAAAGGCGCGCCGGTTTCCGGGTCGAGCAGCGGCGCGTTCATGAGAACCAGCAGGTAGGTAAAGCCGTCCCGTGTGGCGGTGGAGATGAAATTACGCCCGGCCTGTGGGGTGGTGCCTGTTTTGACGCCGCTAAGCGGGGGGTAGAACACCCCGGAGCCGGGAACCTGCATGGCGATGGTCGAGCCCCATTCCAGGCTGGTGTGTATGTTGGTGGGGCCGGCCGAAAACCTGTAAGTGGTGACGATATCCATAAAACCGGGCAGCCCCATAGCGTGCCGGGTGAGGATGGCCATATCCCGCGCGGTGGTGACCATTTCCGGGTCGGGCAGGCCGGTCGCGTTAGTGAAATGGGTGTTGATCGCGCCCAGCTCTCTGGCCCGCCGGTTCATCATCTCCACAAATTCTTCCTGGCTGCCGCCTATGTGGTCGGCTATTATCATGGCTATTTCGTTGGCCGACTGCATCATGAGGCCGTGCAAAAGGTCGTGCATGGACATTTCCTCACCGGCGCGCATACCGGCCAGGCTTATGCTAACCGAATACCTGACCTGATAGTCGAAAAGATAGTTCTGGATATAGGAGGGGAATGTTACCAGCGTGCGCAGATCGGGGGTGTTTTCCAGCGCCAGTATACAGGTCATGATCTTGGCGAGAGAGGCAGGGTAGGTAGGTCTGTCCGCGTTGCGCTGATAGATGAGCGTTTGCTCATCTATGTTAAAAAGGTACACGATCTCGCTGTGAACGCTTCTGGGGGGGGTGCGCCCAAGATCGCTGGCCAGCACTGGCTGCGAAAGCATAAGCAGCAAAAGGATTGTCAGGGCGGCCGACATTGCTTTTTTCATTTTGACATTCCTTCTTTGTTGAGTTATAGTATTAAGTGGCAACAATATTGCCGCCATATTAGGGATATGCTAAGTACAGTATAGCAGAAAAATTGACAATGTTCAATTGGATTGTCAGTGAAGCTGCGCGCTTTGCGCACAATTTTTAAGGCACAAATGGGGGATCTGTCTTGATTTATATAACCGGCGATACTCACGGGGATTTAGACCGCTTTAAGAGCAAGGAGATGCGCGTACTGAAAAAGGGTGACACCCTCATCATTTGCGGCGACTTCGGATTTGTTTGGGATGGCTCGGAGAAAGAATCGCGCGCATTGCGCTGGATTGGCAAGCGGCGTTACAACGTCCTCTTTGTGGATGGCGCCCACGATAACTTTACGCTTCTCTCCAAATATCCACAGGCGGACTGGCAGGGCGGCAAGATCCGCGAGATTGGCGGCAGGCTGCGCCTTGCGGGTCGCGGCGAAATATTCGAGGTGGAGGGAAAGAAAATTTTCACCTTTGGCGGCGACGCGGACGACGAAGCAATCGGCGCCTCCGGCAAAGAGGGCGACAATATGCCAACCGGACAGGAAATCGAACAAGCAAAGCGCAACCTGGAGCAGGCTGACTACAAAGTGGATTATATCATAACCCATCGGCCAAGCCGCAAAATCCGGCAGTTTTTGCTGATGGATCACGGCACCGCCAACATCTTGGACACGTTCCTGGACGAAGTGCGGGAAAAGTGCGAGTACACGCGCTGGTTCTTTGGCAGTATCCATAAAAATAAGCGCATTCCGCCAAACGAAATGGCCCTCTTTACCGCCGTCGTAAAAGCAGACGCAGAGCTTTAGAGCCTGTCTTCATAGGTAAAAAATGCAGGCACGGATAGGGACTTGCGTTGTTGAGGCAGATTCTCAGAGATTATTTGTGCAAAAGATGTTGACAAGGCTTGTGACCTTATAGTATAATATAGTCCGTTGCCAATTGGCAAGCCGCTTATACGGGAGCATAGCTCAGCTGGGAGAGCACCTGCCTTACAAGCAGGGGGTCACAGGTTCAAGCCCTGTTGTTCCCACCATTTACGGCCCGTTAGTTCAGATGGTTAGAACGCTAGCCTGTCACGCTAGAGGTCGAGGGTTCGAGTCCCTTACGGGTCGCCAGAGCACCCCGCGTTCCTGGTTTCTCCGGGAGCGCGTCTGGCTCAAGTTTTTGCCACAAGTGTATTTGCCCACCTGTTTTGGACTGCGCCTTTGTAGCTCAGTCGGTAGAGCAACGGACTGAAAATCCGTGTGTCGCCAGTTCGATTCTGGCCGAAGGCACCACATATGCGGGCATAGCTCATCTGGTAGAGCGCCACCTTGCCAAGGTGGAGGTAGCGAGTTCGAGCCTCGTTGCCCGCTCCACGCACTGGTAATCCGAACTTTTTCCCTATGGGGAATAGTTCGGATTTGTGCTTTATTTAGGATAATAAGTAAGCCGAAATATGACAGAAACCCATACCTCATTGCCACAGGAATATATGACGTTAAGTGATTGTGTGAAACAATTGAATATGCTACTCTCAAAGATTAAGCAGTATAAATGCCGAAACGGAAACTTGCTTTGATCAAAAGGAAATCGAGAAGTTGGAAGCTGAGCTGCGTAAAGACAGCAATGCTGCAATCTCAAACGGTATGACCCAAAAATAAATGGTCTTGCAATCCTATCGCAGTTTGTGATAGAATAAAATGGCAAGCAACTCAAGAAGAAACCAGTTGTTGGTTTGGCAGATGGTATGACGCAATAATTTGATTTAGGAGATGATAACATGAAAAACAGGGCAATAACTAAGAAACTGCTTGTTTGGCTGCTTACCTTGGCGATAACGTTTAGCCTGTTTCCTATGATGGCATTGGCAAGTGTAAACACCTCTGACAGAAGGGATCTTACTATCACCTTTAGAGGAAATGGCGGCACGCCTGCGATTACCACAAGAAACGTTAGGTACAATTCCTTGTTGGGAAATGCAGCCCCCGACGTGAGCCGTGACGGCTTCGATTTTACAGGCTGGTGGACCGAGTCGCGCTATGGGGATCGGTGGGATGAGAATGACAGAGTAACTGACAGTATAACTCTGTATGCTCAGTGGGAACGGATTGCAGGCGATAGGCCGACACAGCCCGCGCCGACCCCACCTGCATTGCCTCCTACCCCGCCTCCTGCGGTAATCCTCCCGGCCCCTGCGCCAATCGCCCCGCCTACGGCAATCACCCCGGCAAACATACAAACCTTAACCCGTGCGGCAGTCCAGGCCGCTGCCCCGGACGCTACACCAAATGTCCGTCTCATCAACCCGGGCATCGTACCACAAGAAGTCTTGCAAGCCGCAGTTAATGCCGCACAGGGGCGCACTATTACGATAAGCGCCAGCTCCCTTGTCGCAAACACAAATACAACCGATGTGCGTATAAGATTTAACCCCGCCCTTGCCACAAGCGACATGAATTTAGCGGCCTCTACAACATCCCAGAGCGCAGTTCGTACACAACGCATATTCAGGAACAACTTTGGCGGCACAATGTCGGTGGTAAGCCTGGGGCAACAAGGCGATTTCGACATGGAAGTTCGCATCGCCGCCAGAATCGACACAGCGCTGGACGTGAACAACCTGTTCTTCTATGCCTATAATCCAGCAACAAACATATTCCGAAGGTTCACACCCACCGGCAACACTTTGCTAGACGACAACGGTTTCTTGCACTTCAACACCACCTTTGCGGGCGACATTGTCATCAGTAATACGCGAATATAAACTGCAAAGGTAACCCGAAATAAAATCTAACCTTAAAAGGCTCACTCTCCACATGAGAATGAGCCTTTTACATTGTGCCGTTTGAGTGGCGCCGGGGATATTCTTGCTCATCACGCATGAGTAAGTACTATAACAGGTGTTGCGACCGACTTGCCATATTCAGTGGAACGGCAAGCCCACAAACCCAATCACGATAAACAAATGGCTGGCCGATTTCACTAAAAAACATGCTCTACCCCGAGTTACCTTTCAAGGGCTGTGTCACACAAACCTGTCACTACTTATCAGCAACGGGATTGATGTGGCACATAAGGCCTAACATTCACGAGCAAGCACCACAACTGATATTTACTCTCATGTAACCTAATCGGCGGATGAGCGGGCCAGCTAGGTATTTGACCATATCCTCACAGGTTAAGATTTAGAAGTTATAAAAACCCATGAAAAGCGTTGTAAGGCACTGCAAACCCTTATTCTTTACCCAGGATATTGGTTATTACCATACCAACAATAATCAGAACGCCACCTAAAATAGCCATGAAAGAAAGCGTTTCGCCCAGCCAAAAATATGCTAAAACCGATGAGACAAGCGGAACTAAGTAAACAAACACCGTTACATATGTGGTTTTTTTCGCTTTGGAGAGCGCCCAGCCCCAAGACAGGTAAGCAAGAGCCGCCGGGAAAACGCCTAAATAGGCCACCACAAAATTTGCGCTTAGGCTGGAATTGGGAATCTCCCTAATGAGAGCGGGTGAGTAAATCAGCATAAAAAGCGTTGCGAAAACAATCGAGTATGTAGTGGCTTCGATAGCTGTGTACGTCCGGGTAATTTTGCGCTGAATTATACTGTGCAAGCTGGCTGAGAGGGTAGCCAGCAAAAAAAGTAATACGCCTATGTCGGGTACAAGCCCGCTCGTTTGGCTAAGCATGACAATGACAAGCCCCCCAAAACTGACGGCAACGCCAATCCAACAAGCTCGCTTTACCTTCTCTCTTAAAAGCAGTGTCGATAAAACCAGAACAAACACCGGAGATGAAGCTACAATAAAGCTGCCTATCCCGGCTTCAATGTGGACAGCGCCGTTTTTGGAGAGCAACATATATAAAAAGACCCCAACAAATCCCCCCATAGCGAACATAGGCAGGTCTCTTTTCTTGGGCATACGTATCTTTTTAACGGCCCCAATAACAGCCAAGGTTATCGAAGCGAATAAAAACCTTAGCAACATAAGCGCTTCCGGGCTGTAAACGTGAAGAGAGTATCTGATTGCGGGAAAGGCGGATCCCCACAAAAGAACAGTAGTCATAGCGGCGGCGTACACCGGCCACCTTTTGTCCATCCCGCTCGGATTTTTATTCAATACTTAACACCATCCCAACGATTTATCGCTTTTTAGCGCTCGGCAAAAGATTCAAGCCGGTTGGCTCCCTTCAGCGGCGGGGCGCATATGGACATTATATCAAAATTCGCGCAAGTTTTCACCCGTTAGTCGCCGATATAAAAGCGTGACATTGGCGGGGCTAGCCTGCCTGATGTGGCGCAGCTTAAAAAGTTGCCGGCGTCTGTCGGAAAAGAAAAAAGAACGAATTGCGTAAAACACAATCCGTTCTCTCCCAGGTTTTTGATTTCGTGTGCAAACAACCCTGTCGATGAGAACTTATTAAAAAGTCGCAACTTTCTCCAATATGCATAAACATCCGACGATTTTATTGCCACCAAATACCCGCAAACGTTAGGTGCGCGGTGTTACAAGCATTCCGGCCTGTATTCCCTCGGCGCTTCTGATAACCAGCGCTCCCTCCGAAAGCCCCTCCGCCGAAACCTCAATATCTCGGTCAGTCTCCATACCGGTGGTTACGGGCAGCGCCTCGGCGAGATAGCCGCCATCCTCTCCCTGAACGGCGATATAGATAACTCTCTCACCGTACTCATTGGCAGCGACGGCCCCGGCGGGTACCACAAACACGTTATCTCTCTGCTGCGCAACAATGGAAAGTCTTGCATTCATGCCGATTTTAAGCCCACTTTCGCCGGAAGTTACCGCAATCTCGGCCTCAAACCCGGCGTGTGTGCCGTGTTGGTTAGAGCCATAAGCCATCTGTGTGGTGGTGGGGGCGATTCTGGTAAGGGTTCCGGTAAAAACGGCGCTACCTGTGGCGTCCGCCCTGATATATACTCTGTCGCCAATGCTTACTGAGACAAGGTCGAGCTCTCTGATAGTTGTTTTGATGATTAGATTGTCGGCATCCTGAATCACGAACAGCAGCCCGGCGCCCAATGCGCCTTCTTCGGCGATCACCGCCGTAACCGTGCCGGAAACAGACGCGCGTATTTCGGCCTTTTCAAGCTCGTCCTGCAACCTCTGAATGGCGATGTGCATATCGTTAAAGTTGGTGGAAATCTGCGCTGCCGTCACGACGTCCTGGTATGCGATGAGGGCGTTGGCGCTCAAAATGCCTGCGGCATTATAGCTTTCCTGCGCGCTTACTAGATTTTCCCTTGCAATTTGAAGATTGCTTTGAGCCCTTTCAAGGGCGGCTTCAGATGAGCTTACGCCGGCCCTTAGCTGGCTCAACACCGGGTCGAAGTCTTCGTAGCGGTCGTAGTCGTGGCGGTTGCGGTATCGGCGGTACTCACGCAGGTCTTGACGGGCTATAAAAACGCTCGCGCTGGCCGAACTCACCTCAACCTCCGCCGCCTGCACGGCTAACTGCGCGTTGCTCACCCCGAACCGGGCGTTCAAAAGAGCCGGGTCATTGCCGGTTTCAACGTTGCGTCTAAAGGTTTCCAGCGAGTTCCTCGCGGCGGCAAGGTTTTGGTTGGCCGCAGCCTGGGCAGCCGACAAGCTCGCCTGCAACTGCCGCACGTCCGTTTCCATCGAGGACATGTCAAGCACGGCAAGCACATCGCCTTCGCTTACCCTGTCGCCAACCCTAACATTTACGGTTTCTACCGGAAAATGCAGGGTGGAATGAATCTCGGTGGTCTGTGCGCTGTACACTGTTCCCGTAAGGTTGACGGTTGTTTCAAGGCTTTGCCTTTCCAGCGGGATTACGCGGACTGCCGCGCCGTTTGATCCCCCATTGCCGGCCGCGCCGGTCAGGAACAAAACTACAGCCAGAGATAACACCGCTATAGCCAAAATGCTTGCAAGGGTGATTTTCTTTTTCATGTTATGCTCCCTCCCTAACTCAACCTGATTCGCACTCTGGCGTTTACACCGATGAGATGGCTCAAGTCAATATCGTCCACTATGTTTATTTCTACCGGGATTAAATGTGTTACCCGGGTGAAATTGCCGCCGGTGTTAAAAGACAACGCGTTGCCGGAAAGCTCGGCCTGTGTGACCCGCCCGATTTCGGATACATATCCGTTAAACTGCTGCCTGCCGATCGCGTCTATGGTGACGCTTACGCTTTGCCCGGCCTGCACCCGCAAGATATCGGTTTCTTCAATGTTGGCCTGAATATGTATGCGGCCTACATCGGCTATAGCGGCCACCGGCTCCATCGGCGAGACCACCTGGTCCTGCACGGCACTGGCCTGAACCACAATCCCATCGACAGGGGAGCGCAGCGGCCCGTTGTTTTCCACCCAGCCTATAACCTCGCCTTGCCCGACCCGCTGCCCCTCGAAGAGCGTGTACCGCTCAAGGGCGCCCGGTGCAGCCGGCACAATGGGGATGATGTTGGTTGTTACCCTTGCGTTGTCCGTTGTGAGATAATTCATCCCCCGCCAAACATTAACCCCGATTGTGACGCCGACTGCAAGCGCCACGGCCACCAGTGCCGATACAACCTTCTTATTCATAGCAGCTACTCCTTTTTTCGATGACTCTTGCTTTCCATACACCCACGCAAACACAAAGGCGAACACTATAACATTCGCAAAGATAATCCCGAAGTTTTCAAGCGCGTCGGCGGCGCGAACGTCGGCGCTGACAAAATTCATGGTGTAGAACACTCGGAATATTCGCTCCAGCGTTTGGTTGCCGCTGAGGCCCGCGATCATCGGGCCAAAGCCCAGAAACATTCCCGCGGCCATGCTGAGAGAGGTAGCCTCCTGCTCGTTTTTGGATATTAACCCTATGCTCCCGCCAATAAGCACTGAAGCCACCGCCCCCAACATAAGAGAGGCCAGCATAATCAGCATGGCAATAATGGAAGCGCCCGGCATCATTATCGCGAAGGCTACGCATACAACCAGCGCGCAAGCCAAAAACACCCCGCCGATTCCCAGCAAGTATTCGTGGGACTTAACCCCCGCCATCAGCAGAAAGCGCAGCGAGTTCTTTTCCCTGTCCTCGGCTATGGCGGCAGCCACAGTGCTAATCAGGGTCATTCCCACAAACATACCCGCCTGCATGGTGATGAAGAACGACTCTTGCATTCCCGGCATATCCATGTTTATAACATTCGTCATCAGAAAAGCCATAAGCGGGAATATGATAAACTGCACCAGCACACCCGAGTTTTTCAGAATGTCCTGCAATTGTTTGATAAATATAGCGCCGGCGCTGTTCAACTTAGCCCCACCCCAGTCATTTTCATAAATACCGCACCCAGATCGGGTACTGTGCGCATAGAGTTATGCCTGTTGCAGATTTCCCTGGGAGCGCCGTACTCTACGATTTGCCCTTTGTGCAGCAGCGCTACATGGTCGCAGAGATTTACGGCTTCATCCATATTGTGCGTGGTCAGGAATATGGTGGCGCCTTTATCCCTCAGCCCCCGGATCAGCTCGTGCATACCTTCGGCTGTTGCCGGATCCAGCGCGCTTGTTGGCTCATCCAAAAACAGTATCTTAGGCAAGTGCAAGACAGCCCTGGCCAAAGCCAGCCGCTGGCGCATTCCTTTAGAAAGGGAACTGACAGCTTTTTTCGCGGCCTCTTCCAGGCCGACATTCTGCAAGGCTTCTTTGGAACTGCTCAGCGGAATGCCGTAAATGCGAGCGAAAACGTCTAAATTCTCTAAACAACTTAGCCGGGGATACAAGCCGTCTGCGTCCAACATTAGCCCGGTTTCAAAAGAGCCTGCCTCTACATGAGCGCAGCCGCTATCGAGTTCCAGCTGGTTAGTCAGTATATTTATGAGGGTAGTCTTTCCGGAGCCGGATGGGCCAAGCAGCCCGAAAATTTCCTTATCCTTCACTTCAAAATCAACACCGGACAGCACCGCTTGCCCGCCGAAACTTTTATGTACGCCTCTTACTTTAATCATATGGCCTGGCCACCTCACCACTTTGTTTATCTGTCATAGTTCTATAGTACCGCGGCAATCTTTGGAATCTATATGCTTTGCATTAAAGAAAAATTAAAAAGCACTGGATTATCGCGGCGGCCACAAGTAATCGCTTTCGTTTCGTCACTGTTAACTATGCCTTAGATTGATTGAAAATCATATGGAAGTTTTTCGCAATACACCCCTGAAGCCTCGCGAATAAACGGCTCTATCTCCTTCCATTTTTTCGAAAACTCATCTGTGGCGCCCTCCATTTTGTCCGGGAGGGTAGACATACTTTGAAGCAAGCCGGCGTCTCCCCCTGTAAAATCCTCAATCATATCCCAAAATTTTGAAATCAGCTCCTGCCCTTCCGGGCTTTCGGGAGATATGCCCGTTTCTTGCGCGACAGCGATAGAGTCAATCAAATTCATGAGATACTCATAAAAGTGCGTTGCGGATTCTGTTTCAAACTTCTTTATAATGTGCTTGCGCAAGTCGTATTCCATGATATCCATAAGCCAAAACGAACTCGACCTGTTATGTGCGTCTGAAATGATTTTCGCGTACGTTGCAAAGTCCACACGGTTATTTTCTTCGATTTCATATGCCAGCATCTTTATCGCGGACAAAGTATCTTTTAGGCTTTCAATATTACTGGCGATTTTTATGCTTTGCCTTTGTAACAGCTCCAAAACTTTTTCCGGGACGTCGAGGGAAACGAGTTGCCGCTTTATTTCGTCCAGAGAGAGCCCCAAGTGTTTTAATCCTTTAATCTGGTGCAACATAACGAGGTCTTTACTGGAATAAAGCCGGTTGCCGCCTTCACTGTAGGCAGATGGCTTGAGCAGCCCACATTTATCATAGTATTGAACCGTGCGGACTGACACATCGGCCTGCGCGGCAATATCACCGACCGTCATAAGTTTCTCGTCTGACAAATTCCATTCAACAGACAATTTTTGCACCTCCTTGGAACTGCGATTTAGCTACCGTTGGTTACCTTTGTAAAATCATTATACACCATGACGTAACGTCACATGCAATAGCGTTTTTTCATTTCTTTAAAAAAGCTTTTAAAGAGATTTTGCGGGCTGTAGGCACATATGAAATTCTTCATCGCTATCTATATTCCAATCAACAATGTATTGAGCAGCTATATATTCTATCTCAGGAGCCAAACATAAACCATTCCATATAAAGCACGCTCTAAAAAAGATCATGTCGGTAGATAAAAATCGCCATTGCCTAGCCTATCAAAAAACTAAGCCCGAGGAATAAACTGAGCCGAAGAGAAGATTGCTTTAGAGGCTTACGGCAACAAATTGGATTTCGCAAGCCGGTCATCAATAAAGCCGCTTGTCGATTACGTTCGCGCATTGTATAATATTGTTTATGTCAGTGACAAAAATTATCATAAAAGGGGATCGGCTATATGCAAAACATGTTAATGACCACCACCGAAAACATCCCGGGTAGGAATTTGCAAGTTCTTGGGCTGGTGCAAGGTAACATCGTGCGCGCTAAAGACATTGGCCGCGCCTTTGCCGCGGGGTTCCGCGCTATGGCGGGCGGCGAGGTGAAAATTTACACCGACCTGTTAACCGAAGCCCGCGAGACGGCGATTGCCCGCATGATTGAGCAGGCCGGCTCGTGGGGGGCCGATGCTATCGTCTGTGTGCGGCTTACCACCTGCTCGGTTATGGACGGCTCGAGCGAAGTTACCGCTTACGGCACGGCGGTTAAGTTTGTGTAGCTTTTTGATTCTGATCATTTGCCGGCGCCTACGATCGCGCTCTCACTTTGTGGGGGCGCTTTTTTTGTGCGAAAGATACCTGCCATATTGTTATATTGCCGCCCATATGCTACACTCTTAACATGTATTTACGCAAGGCGAACCCCCTTAAATTATAATAGGAGGTCATTGAAGATGCGGGCGTTTTATGTGCAGGCGCAGTTCGCGCCAAAGGCTGGATATAGACTGTCTGAGAGGGAAGCGCGCACACAGCGGTCGGCGGGTAGCGGTTCCTCGATTTGGAGGGATGTCCGCGGTGCGGTGACCGATCGGCCCATCCCCACGCCAAAGGATGACGAAGTCCTGCTGAAAATTGGCGCGGCAGGCATTTGCGGCACGGACACTCATCTGCTAAGCGTGAGCGAAGACGGGTACACGAAGTATAATGGGCATTCGAAGTACCCAATCATAACCGGACATGAGTTTTCGGGTGAGGTTGTGGAGCTTGGGCGGGCGGTCAATCGGCTGAAAATCGGCGATTTGGTGAGCGTTGAGTCGATGAACTGGTGTGGCGAGTGCGATGTTTGCCGTACGGGGATGTTCAACCAATGCCTAGAGCTTGAGGAGCCGGGGCTGACTTATGACGGTGGGTTTGCGGAATACGCCGTTGTCAAGGCGAAGTACTGCTACCTGCTGAATGACATCATGGATTTTTACAGCGATAAGGCCACCGCCCTGGAGCTGGGCGCTATGATTGAGCCTGTGGGCGTGGCTTACAACGGCCTGTTTGTGCGTGGCGGCGGGATGCGTCCCGGGGGGCATGTTGTGGTGTTCGGTGCGGGGCCGATCGGGCTTTCGGCAATTGCGCTTATGAAGACATGCGGTGCAGCCAAGCTTATCTGCTTTGAGGTGGGCGAGGAGCGCCGCGCCCTTGCCAAGTTAAACGGCGCGGACTATGTTTACGACCCTATACAGTTGAGTAGGGACGGCGTAAATCCGTCCGAGCTGCTGATGGATCTCACGAATGGCCGGGGTATCTCTCTGTTCGCAGAGTGTTCTGGTGCGACGAACGCAGCCTATCCGGTGATGGAGGGCGCGCTGGCGATTGCCGGAAAGGCCGTGCAGATCGGGCATTATTCGGGCAAAACGACACTTGATCTCTACCCGTCCATGTTTAAGGCGGGGGGGATCAGCGGCTCGAACGGACAGTCGGGGCAGGGAATTTACAGCGACGTGATCGCGCTGGTGGCAAGCGGGCGTATCGACATGCGGGGGATGGTTACAGGTCGGATTAACCTTGAGGACATCGAGGACGGCTTTGCTCAGGCCAAGAAGGGCGTTTCCGGCAAAATTTTGGTGGGGATTGATTATCCGAGGACGTAACGAAAGGGGGCGGTTTCATGAGAAAACTTTTGTGTTTGCTGTTGGTTTTGGCTTTGGTGGGTTGTGGCGGTCAGGCGGATGAGATCGCCCGCTTGGAGGCGGAACGGGATCAGGCGGTGGCTGAATTGCAGGCCTTTGTCGCGGAGATGGAAGAGGAACACCGCTCTCAGGCTGCCGCCGAGGCTGAAATTTTGGCCAGCTTTATGGCCAACCTCGATTCTGTTGGGGAGTTTTTGGGGATAGATGACCTTTACAGCCTGATAAACGAAGATAGTATAGTAATACGAGACAGTTTTGTTACAGTAGGCGGGGGCTGGCACGGCAATGGGATGGGGTTTACCTTACTCTATCGGGTGCAGGGGAGGAATAGGAATATCAGCTGGAACATTCTCTCTTATGGAATCGGGCCAATCGGCGGGCCGAGGCCTTTAGATAGCGGCAGATCATGGTGGCGCTGGGAGCAGGAGAGGTTGTTTGACGAAAGTTTTACCGTGCGTTTTTATAGCTATCATGAGTTTTCCCCTCAGCCCATCTATGAATATGTCGATGAAGAAATTCTGCCCGAGGATTGGCAGGGGCAGGTCATCAGCCATATGCTAACCCACAATAACATACGGCTTGCCGATTTGTGGTACGAGGGAACCCGCTTGGTGGTAGACATAACGCCCGCGGGGGCGGTGCCCTTTAATTGGGGGAGCCACGGCAGCGGTATGCGCGGCCTTTCCCTCTTAACCAGTTTGGCCACTTTGCCGGGCGTAACGGAGATTGAGCTTTTGGTGGGCGGACAACGGGGCGTCTATGTTGACCATTTCAACTTTGGCGGCGTTACCCGGGTTGATGGCGATGGGCGAATTATACGTTCAACATATTAAAGCGAAGGAGGCATACAAATGAAGGCGAAGATAGCGTTTTTGCACGGCCCGGGAGATTTGCGGGTGGAGGAAGTGGAGCTGCCGGCGCTGAGGCCAAACGAGATTCTCATCAAGCTGAAAGCTTGCGGTATCTGCGGCTCGGATGTGGAGTGTTTCGAGGGGCTTTCGGCTGAGGGGCGTTACGACATCGCGCCGTATACTCCCGGTCATGAATGGGCTGGACAGGCGGTGGAGGTTGGCAGCGCGGTGACCAGCGTAAAGCCTGGCAACAAGGTGGCGGGCGACTGCGTGCTGCCCTGCTTTAACTGCGCAAACTGCAAAGAGGGCAAGATGCCTTCGGCCTGCCTGAACATGCGCGAGGTGGGCTTTAGGCCGGATTCACCCGGCGGGATGGGCGAATACATGATTTTAGAAGAGTGCTACACCCATGTTCTGCCGGATGATTGGGATTACGAGCTGGGCGCGTGGGTCGAGACTTTCAGCGTTGGCTATTGGGGCATTTGGGGGATCGGCAGCGGTGTGGACGCCTCCGATGATGCGTTGATAATCGGGGCAGGGCCGATCGGGCTTACGGCTGCGATGGTTTGCAAAGCGGCAAGCGCCAATGTTATCGTAACCGAGCCGCTTGAGTCCCGCCGGAAGATTGCGCTTAACTACGGCGCAGATGTTGTGATTGATCCTACCCGGCCGGATTTCCTGGATGAGATAAACCGCCTGACCGGCGGGCGCGGGCCTTCGGTGGTGGTTGAGTGTTCGGGCAACGATGCGGGTATTGCCTCCCTGTTCGACGTCGCGGGGCACAGCGCGCGGGTTGGGCTTATAGGGCATTCCGTTGGGCGCAAGGTTCCGGTGGAGATTGGCAAAACTATCTGGAAAACGCTTAATATTTCCGGCTCGGGTGGAATACACAACTTCTTCCCGCGGTCAATCCGTTTTCTTTCCCGCATTAAAGATCACTACGATTTCGCGGCGCTAAACACCCACTGCATGAATTTCAGGGATATTCACAAGGCGTTTGGCATCGCCTGCCACGAAAAGGAAAACGCGCTGAAGGTTATGCTTACGTTTGATGATTGATAGGGATATATAGCGAGAGGGACGCCGTAATTGGCGTCCCTCAGTGGTTTTAGTGGTTACCCCTCAAACCTGAGCGTACTGAGTCTGCTTGTGCAAATCGCTGCAAGCCTGGTGGTATGCGCGGTAATAGTGGCCGCCTTCGTCTATCAGGCGCGCATTGTCTTTGTCGCCGCAGAGGCGGGCGTAAATTTTGCCCACTTCGCTTTCCGAACAGGACGCGCTGCGCTCGCACAGGATGTAAAGGGAATACGACGCCATATCCCGGATGTACCTGTCGAGCTGGGGGGCTTTTTGCTCGACCTCGCTGTAGAAGGCGCTGGTGGTGGTGTGCGCCAGTATTGAGTCCGGGGAAAGCTCGGCGACCACCCGGTTTACCACATAGGAAAACAACAGCAGCCGGTGATGCGCCCGCAAAGAATTGGCCATACCTTGCGGCCAGGGTTCGAAGTTTTCCTGAGCTTCGTGGATAAGTAAGGCCGCGAACTGCTCGCCTAAAGTGCGGGCAAGGTCTATGTTGCCGGAGTTTTTTTGGCGCAGGTAGTCAAGTGCTTCGGCCTCCGCCTCTGAGAGGTAATCTCTTTGGGATGATGAAAAGTGATCCGGGGCGATTTTCATGTCGGCGTCGCCGTCAGCCGTGGCGCACAACAGCAGGTTTTTCCTCGCAACTGCGCCAAGCATCAGCGCGCAGCTAAGCGCCAATACCGCAAATTCCAATGACGTCATATTGTTCGGCACCTTTCCCTGGCGGTGGTTTTCCGCCTTTTGTCTGTATTATGGGGGTTATTCTTGCGATTCGAGAGCTTCCTTTAAAGCGCGGGAAAGCTGGTCGGGGCAAGAGGATGCCCTGCCCGCACACTGTATGCCTTCAAGCAGGTGCGCGACGTCCTTTGCGTTGCGGCCCTTTACCAGTTCGCTGACGCCTTTCGCGTTTCCGTTGCATCCGCCTTCGAAGTTAACGTCGCGGATGTTGCCATTCTCATCAATATCAAGGTCAATCGTCTTCGAACAAACGCCCTGTGTTTTGTATGTATGATTCATCCGGGGACACCTCCTAAATTCCATGTGTTTGCGCGGCGTTTTTGCGCGCACTTTTATTATAGCGCTTTTATCCGCTAAGGTAAAGTGGCTTTTTGAAAATGCAATGCCCACCGGGTCAGCGCACCAGTGGGTAGCCCAGGCTTTCGATATCGTCTTCTATTGTGAGGCGGTCGATATCGCCGCCTATTACCGTTACTATTCCTTTGGGCGCGTCTACGCTCACATATTCGATGCCGGGCATCTTCTGGATACGGCGCAGAATCTGCTCGCTGGCCTTTTTGCTTTTAAGCCCTTCGAATTTCATGACTATTTCGGTTTCCATCTGTTATCTCCTTGCCGGTTTCTTGCCACTATATTTTGATAGACGCTCCGGTTTTAGTCATGCAATCTTTGGCAGGCGCAACAAAGTTTTCGGCAATAATTGACATTTTATCCGATTAGTGCTATATTACTTTTAAAGGCTCCAAAAAACGGAGCCGCATGGCCGTTGAAGGTGCACTAACACCAACAACGGGCAAAGGTGGGAACAGTTAAACCACGCACCCTTGCACTTCCACACGGCTTTCCCATTATACACCATTTGTATAATGCTGGCAAGTCGCAGATGGGAGCAACCGCCATTTTTGGCGCGTGTGAGGGATGAGCCACCCTCATGCGCGTTTTTCTTTTTGGAGCTTTTGACCGGCGAGCTGCCGGGGTCCGCGGCTCGCTACCTCGCTTTCGCTATGTGCTCCGCATCATATATCCAGTGCCTCTTTGATGCGGAGCAACAAGCGAACAAAGTGAGCCGTGTTGTGGGCTATTGGCTCAGCGCCCCAGCTGGCGGCCAATTCAAAAGCGAAAGGACAGTGACGATATGGAAGGACTAAAATCGGCAACCCGGCGGTTGGACGAGCTTGGCCGCATTATTATACCCAGGGATATTCGGGATGCGCTGGTGTGGGGAAGCGGTACGCGGCTGGAAGTGGTTATAAGCGATATATCCGCCAAGACCGTTACTTTAAGGGAGGTTGCCCCCTGTTGCACACTTTGCCGTAGCGAGTCTGAAAACCTGGCCAAAATCCAGCGGGGATACGTTTGCCGGAAGTGCGCGGCGAAAATTAAACAGGGAAACTAAGCGTTAGACAGGCCGCCGGAAAAATCCGGCGGCCTGCTTTTTTGTGCTTGATGGCGTTCGCCCTAAATCTTAATGATGGTTCCTCTCAACAATTGAGTTGAATATCTGCAAGTATACTTGTTCTGACGAGCCTTCGGTAAATGTGAAATCTCCGTTTTCCAAGTGGGGGTGGAATTGGACAACCGGGGCGGACATATTGATGAAAACGCGCCAGTCATCGCTGAATATGGTCAGGTTAATCCATATATTAGCCTCTGCCCATGCTCCGGAATCTTCCTGGCGGGTTACCTGGGTTCGCGCCATTTCATCCAGGATCAAATCTATCGCGGCGGAATCGGTTATGCTCACCGCCTCGCTGTAATCCCGGTCTCCGTAGTGCCCGAACACCGTTATATCAATCCCAATGATCTGATCGCGGTCTATCTCGCTTGCCTCCAGCACACGCGTCATGACGAAGGCGTCCTCCTCGGGCACAGCAAGGAATTTTGTCCACCTCAAACCT
>Ga0123355_10001667_pt1 | contig 30930 bp, 29 predicted proteins | sample TergutEmb28metaG_3_FD_89872 | JGI IMG/M metagenome (GOLD analysis project Ga0123355, IMG submission 89872) | Embiratermes neotenicus P1 segment gut microbial communities from Petit-Saut dam, French Guiana - Emb289 P1 | ecosystem: Host-associated > Arthropoda: Insects > Digestive system > Gut ... | reverse complement strand
GTATCCCCCTTCTTTCTGGCTCCTTGCCCAGTTACATTCAATCTGCTCCATATCTTACTGCACCCCTGCCGTCGTCTCCTTACAGACAGCACACAAGAACTACTCAGGTTACAGAAACCTTCCATTCCCACCGTTGTAAGCATACCAAACCAACAAGCAGAAAAGCATGCACATGATCAAGTGGGGCATACAACTGGTGGCCCATGAGCCGCCACGAGCCCCTGGATACAACAGTGGTTACGTTGTCCCGATGATGTGAGTGGTGATATAGGAGGATGTAGTGCCAGGAGGTCCCTTAAACCTAAATTCTACTAACCTACCCAGACCATGGTCACCGCGGGAATCCTCCCCTTCGGGGAAAATTCCCACGGTAGAACCGGGAATCATACTCGGGGAATTACATGTAGTAGAAAGTTGGCATCTGAGCATTGGTTTGATTGGGGACTGTAGGCAGACAAACAGAATATGCTATGTTGACATGCTTCATTGGTGAGAAAAGTGTTCAAATTAAACTTGAATAGAATACGGAGGTTGAAAACAGTTTGAAATTTCCTATTTGGATGACATCTGGCTGATATAAGCTGTGCTGAGGCTCTGGTGACATTCGGTGTGTAGTGTTTTGTAAAATTCTGTGAAACTCAGGAGTAACTGTTTTTTAAGTACTGCCAGTTGTTTCTGGTTTACTTTCGTTTGAGTTGTGATGTTGTGTCCATGTCTGTACATGTGGATCCACGTGCACGTGTGTATGTGTGATTACATATGCATATATGTGTGTGTTTTCCTGCCACTTTCACTGCCTCCAAGAACCTTTACTTATGCAATTAAAGGATTTTTATAAGACTTTGATGTTATTGTCATGTCATTGAAGGATAACTGAATGCTGTACTTTTACTTCCTTTCCATCAACAAATTCAACGCCTTGGTATGCAGACTTCACTGTCATCACTTAATGTTGTGTCCCAAAATGATTTATTGTAAAGGTTTTTATACAATGCACACTTTTTTGTCATGTGGAATAAAACTCACACAATAATGGCATTGAATTAATATTCAGCCATTGTTTTCATGGCTTTTATTAATTAACCGTGACAGTTAGGAATATGAAATTTCTAATGAGTTATAAATGTACCTGCTTGAATATTTTGGTTACATTCCAATTACAACCATAGTGCTCATTTAAAATTTTGGGGTTTTACTCAAATAGTGTACTCTCTTATTCTAGAATTTTATACTCCTGGACATTGCCTACAGGTGTAATTTATTAATTGGTAACATTAATTTAAAATTTTTGTTAGCTGTTCTTGCTATATCGGGAAATAATTAAAGCTCACACACGTTAAATGGTGCTGTGCAGGATACATTCCACTCCCATTAGGACAAGGAATGTGGTAAAGATCTGCCAGGTTAGTGTTAGTGGTTTTCCCATTAGTTTTTTAATCTGTATAATTAAACCTGATGGATTTCCCAAAGCCTTCTGAAATGCATTACTGATTTGAAAGAGAGTAAGCATTAAGATTGTGCTTTCTTTTCTGATGATTGGGAAGGTATTTCGGTGGTTACCAACATCTGCAAGGATCATGCTGTGCTTCCAAGATACTCTAATGCTATGGAACACAGTCCTTTTTGAATAGCTAATAGTTTCTGTTAGGTAATTTGTCCAAACCTTATGCAGCTGAAAGGTTTTTACGATGTTCAGAAGAGCACCCCGCTTGTCTCTGTTCTGAGCCAGATGACTCCACTTCATGTCGTACCATAATATTCTTCAGGTCAATTTTTATACTCTCCCATCTGTGCCTAGTTCTTCTGCTGGTCTCTTTCCTTCAGGGTTTTGTACCAAAATCCTGTGCATATTTCGATTTTGTTCCCATTATTCACATTGTCACACCCCCCCCCCAAAAAAAAAATATTTTGACACTTAATTGTTATGAGAATCTGAGAATTTTTATGAGAGTAAACATCCTCATTTCTTAAAAAGAGTTTGTCTGCAATGTTGGAAATTACTGGTACCCTCTTCCTCTAGTGGCTGACGTACAAAATAAGTACCCATTCAAGAAGGAACTATTCAGAACAAAAATGGTCATGAGATGAGTCTGTTCACAGCTTTTGTACATCCACATGAATTGTTAACATCACTTATCATTCCCTTAGGTGACATGATTGTGTAGAAAAAGGTGAGATGTAGCTAATATAACACTAAGGTGTAGATTGAGACAGATCATAGCGTGATGTCTGTAGTTAGATCCTGAGAAGCTGTACGAATATTGTGATGATGCATTTTTTGGTGGAAGTGTATGTATAGTGTATTACAGCATAAATGACAGATACGTTGTGGGTGGAGTGACCTCTTCTTTCTGCGTATAAAACCAAATGCATAAGATGAAGCTGGTGTCATAGATTTAAATCAAGGTTTAATTTTTTTTTTTTTTAAATTAGCCTTCCTTTCCTTCAGTCTTAAGAAATAGGCTGCCTTTCTCCAATTCAGAATTGACTTCTGCCACTATGAGTTGATAGCATTCCTTAGATAGGTGGATTGGCCCATTGCAAGGCCCTTACATGCACAGGATAACGAAGACACAGGCTTATGTTGTATATACATCTGTTCCCCACTTGTAAATACAGATGTTAGTTTTCTCTGAGCCTATAATCTTTGACAAAGTTGAACTAGGAATTCCAAACTGTATCCAGATGTTTGTTTGGGATCAGTGCCAGCAGCATTTTATTTTTAATTTCTTTAAGGTTTTCCTTTTGAAATTTGTTTTTGTCAATCTTAACCACACAAAAAGCATTATACTCCCTATTTCTCTGTAAACTTGCAAGAAAATTTTAACATGTCAGTGGCTTCTTTTTTAAATTTCAATATAAATTTATTGTTTGTCTTTCACCTTTCTAATGAAGAAACAAAGCCCTGAAACCATATAACAGTTACTGCATTCACAAGACACATTGAATCTTAACAGATGTTCGATACGCAACTACTGTATTTTGCAGTCATGCTTCAACATTCACCTGCTTACTGGTGTTGTCAATTTGCTGCACGAAAGCATCAGTGCAGTTGTTAAATTCTAAGACCTTGAGTGTGGCATGTGATCAGTAATAAATGTTCCTGTATTACACAGTATGAGTATGTTGATCTTATTATGTTTGTGTGGAAGAGCCTGATCCAAAGTGATCAGTAATCACTGTATGATGGAAAAAATATATATTCTTATGCTGATGAAATGCATATCCCTATCCCGTCAGACGTTTACTCTTGCCACTAAATGTAACTTCAACTTTGCTAGATCTCCGACTTCCAATTTCAGTGAATTTGCTCTGTGGAACTCCTGATGTGTAAGGTCTAAGTCTCATGTCTTCTTTTCTATCTTTGGATTGGTTGCATCAAAGACTTGTACCAGCCCATTGATTTTTAAAACATATTGTAACGCTCCATTGTTCTTACAGTGTGAGTGCTTGGCATACATTTGAGGGGGATGGGGGGTTAAGATGTCAACTGAATTTAAATTTTGAAATAATTATCTCTTCAGACAGCTGCTGTTTTAGGTATTTTTCTTGCAGTTTTGCCATAGGACTAGTCCTGTCCAGGAAACGTGTTTTAATTTCTATTTTAAACATGGGGTACTGGACTAAGTCCAAAGAGTAATTGATTCCAAAGTTACTTAACATTATTAGAATCCTATAGAATTGAATTTACGTTCCTTAAAACCAGGTTCATTGGTGAGCCTGCTTTTTAATGATGCTGAATCTGAGGGTTCAAAGGGTTTGTTGGTTCTGTGCAGCCCTCATCCCCTCACCAAATTATATTTTGGCTTCCTAGTGTGATGTGCAAATGTTGTGTGGTTGTTATGGTTGCAAAGTGCCATTGGCAGTCGCAGATACAGTGATGAGGAAGATTTCTGTGCCTGCTAGGGATTGGTCACTGGCCATTCGATCCATAATCTGTAATTTTTCTGATTGTTGCTCCATCTGGTATTTGAAAAGTGTGTGAATTTATTAGACTTATTTTTGTGTAAGGAAAAAAGTAGTCAAAACATTATGACACATGAAATATTTTGGTGTGCCAGTAGTGGCTAATGAGTCATTGTAACTTTTCTTGTGAAATTTATGTGTTTTCATTCTCCAGACACATTTTACTGATTGTATGAGTGCTTTTAATACCTATATGTCTCATCTTTTGAAAATATAAAACACACCGTGCCACTGGAGAGTGCTGTTAATGCTTGTTTGGGTATTTTGTTTGCTTGATATATGAGTTACAATTTTCTGTTTCTTTATTCAGTGTCCAGGAAGATAATGATTTTCTTTGACTTTCAAAGTGATACTGAAACATGGATGTGTTAAATGAGTAACATAGTTGTGTTTCTTAGTGAAATAAGGGATTAGGAAAGACAAACAGTAAAAAAACATGGAGTAATTTTTCCAGTTTCATGTGTTAATTTTTAACATTATTTCTGTGTGTTATGTGGTAGTCTTGTGAATTCTTTGTTAACCCTTTTCTGCTTTTAACACCAAAGAGTATAGTGACACAAAGTGCATTCCCTGTGGTGCTAAAATGAGTGTATAAAAGATTTAACTTGAGTGGTTTGGTAGCTTCAGAATACAGAGGATTTAAATGTTGCAGCATGGACAGTTCTTAGTTACGTCTTACTGTTTCATTTTTAATTAGCAAAAAAAAAAAAGAAAAAAGCACTGTTGTGCACAGCCGACTCTCTTAGAGGTACTGTGCATTATGGTTGAGTGAGTAGCACCCGTTTTACATATTCTGGAAGCCTTGGGTTCGATTCTGGCTTGGAGATAAGTTATTCTAACAGTGGTCTTTCTGCTCAGTATTTCAAGATAAATTTTGTTATACTACCTTAAAATAGGCCACATTTGCCCAGGGACATCTGAATCCTTCCCAGTTCATCATGTACAGTCATCATCTTATTTAATGCATTTTTATAATTATATAAACTGAGAAACTAAATAAGAAAGAATCATAGTGGGTTCTAGAGGAACTTCTTGGTTTAATGTATTCATTCCATATGGATGCACCAGCTAACTCCCTTCTACAGTGCCATAAAAAATTCCTGCTGTTTTATTCCTCAGCAGTAGAGCAATACTTCTGATACTAGGTACCACTTTATTGTGTGAATAAGATTCAAATTTCACTGAAGTCTGAAATTGCAGGGACTTGGTTGAGGAAAATTTATGTAATGCCAGTGATATAAACTTATATTGTAATATAGTGCAAGTAGTCGTTAATTCTGTCCAGTGTGAGAGTAGTGCAGTCACTTACATATAGGTGTTAATTTATTTATTTAGTGGAACAATAAAAGTGTGTAGTGTATTATACTGTAGGCAGTCAATATTGCTTTCTGATGGCAAGAGTTGTGTGGTCAGTTATACACAGATGTGCCAAACTTCAGGATGTTATTATATGAGTCATTTTGAGTAAAAATTCTGTGTCAACATATCAGATTATTAACTGTTACATTGCTATGGCTGAATTGTGGAAAAATTGATGCCTTCCTTGTCTGGTATTATCTGACACAATTTTCTTTTGCTGTACATACCATTAGGTAAGACTTAATTGCTGCCTTTGTTTTGTGGTGTTCTTAGACACACATCATACAGTAGGTTAAGATTTGATGCTTATTTTATTTTATGGTGTTGTCTGACAAATAACTTTTTTTTTGTAATATGGTGTGATAAAAGGTATGTATTGTTAAATTGTAGGTTACAGCCATGTATGTACATTGTAGTGCTTGTAATGTTGTAATGGTTAATGATCAGGTATATATTTATATAGCTTTTTTTAATCCACATGACTCATAAAATAACATCCTGAAGTCTGGCACACCTTATGTGGAATGACCTGTGAAGGTGTTTATTTCCCTTGAGTAGGTCAGGAACACTGTTTGTACTCCTCAGAAGGTATAAATTAACCCTCTGAGGTTTGTGTATAGAGGCTGTGATTGCAGATGTCAGACCATATTTTGTAGAGAGATCCCTTTTAGAAACATTAATTTCAACATATGAACCCTCCTCCTCAACACACTCCGTTTAGGTTTTAAATCTGGGAAACCTACACTGACATTTAATGTTGTGCATAGCACAACAGTTTATTAAAATTTCAATTTTTCTCTTGTTTTTTCCCTTTCTTCCCCTTTTGCCCCCCCCCCCCCACCTCAGCTCCACTCATTTCAGTTCCATTCAGTAAACGAAACATACTGCTATTACGGTAACTGCAATAAGAGCTGTATCAATGAATGACAAATTGTGAAATTGTATACAGTAAGTGAAAAATGTTGGAGAAGACAGATAAGGGAAAATGTCAGGTATAGAATATGTCATGGTAAAACATTGGAAGAGTTAAGTGGGATGTGATTTTGCAAGTGCTGGAGCAGGTCTAATGTAGGACATTTAATGTTCAGCTGTTTTGTTATTCATTGTCTGATGTTCTGTTTTTCTGGTGTTGTGGGTCACATGTCATTGTATTGCAGGCAGGTCCATCAGTGGAACAGATGTGTGGTGATGGAGAGGCAAATCAGAGGGACAAGCATAGTCCCATGCTTGGGGTGAGACATTTGTGCATGAGCAGATTTGCTTTTGATTGTACATCTCATTTTGTGTCTGGCCATTTTTGTTCAGTTAATAAACAGGATACATTTGAGAAATGCTGTTTTTTACTTTTGCATGGAATTCTTGATTTCCTGCAGTTGCTTTCAAAGAGAGAGACCAGGATATTGAGCTGTTGAGCTTGAAGTATGTAAGAAAATGCATGAACTTGCAAGAGGTGTGTAACAGCTAGTAGGGACCTTCGCAAGGTGTGATGAAGGATGGAACATGTTGGATGGGTAGCATTGGGAAGTTGTGCAGAACTTAGTTGGGGAATATGAAAGGAGGTTACCATAAGGGAAGCTGAACAGAAGACCATAAAATAGCAGTAAAACAGGTTTTAGATACATCAGTTGTGAATAGTGAATTGTGTTGAACTGGCTCAGTGTAGGGTCCAGGAGTATGCATCTTGAATATGATATGCACCTTTGGATTTCATGAAAATAGGTAGTTTTTTCCATAAAGCTTTCTTGGGCTAGCAGCTGCGTCAGGTGGTTGAATGGTAAATGAACCAACCTTTCAAGAACCACTCCTGTTCCCATCATCATACATGAAAACAGGGGTGGTTCTGGAAACAATTGTTCACTTACCATTAATCCATCTTTCACTGTTGCTAGCCAAGGAAGCCCCATGAAATTTAGTTGCCATGAAAGCTTTGTTATTATATAGGCAGTTTTTATAATCAGGTGAATGTCATTTCTTCAAGGGAAAGTCTGTAGCCAGGAGTCAGTCAGGTGAACATTTCCGTTACCTCGCATGAGGTGACACAGTTGAATGTGAATGTGCATGATGTACCTTCTAGAAGCAGTGTTAAGGTTGTAAGTATGTGATCTGCTTGGAAAGTGTGAGCTCATTTTGTTGTCAGGGGCTGTTGCATCTGTTGCACAACTGTCCTTGTGATCTGCATGTAAAACTGCAATAGAAGTATACCATTGCACTGCAGGAGTTGTAATCCTTGAAAGTTCAGATGAAATATTAATACAAAAAAAATAAATACCAACATTTGAATAAAACCTGTCTTTACTTTCATTCTGATCCTTCTGATATTCATGTGTTATTCATCAGAATAGCCGGTCTCACACTTAAAAATTTTAATCCAGAATAATAAACAGATTTTCTCACAACCAACAGGTTGTGTTTAAAAACACTTTCTCATTCTTGCATCCTCATCATTCCATTCATACACAACAGAAATCCGCAAAAATTTTTTCTGGAAGAAACATTTTGTTTCTGGTATGCATTTTTATGGCAGTTTTAATTAAAGTCCTACCAGAATAAAAATTCTGAAAATCACCTGTTTTTTGTAATGCTAAGGCCTATAATTTTGTAACAGAATAGAGCAATGCATGCAGCATTAAGAAAAGACTGTGAGTGTGATGATGTGGCTATGACTCTTGGCTCTGAGTATGTGAAGAACTATGTATTTTGTGAGCCATCATTTGGGTCCTGTCAGTGTTCAAGCAACCCAGACAACTGTTTACAGTTTTCTTGCATGTACCCAGTCATTCATTTCAGTCAGGCAAATATTTGCAATTTTTTTGCAGGTATCTGTGTATGCCCTGAATGTGAGATAAAACACTGCATCCAGTTTCAAAATTCAAACATGTCAGCCACTTCTCAGCTACTGTCCAGCACCACATTCTGTATTAACATTCTTCCATCACTAATAATGTGGTGTTCATGTAAACTACTGAGGTGTGAGCAAAGTTAGTGCCATAAAATCATGATATTTTGTGCAGTTACAGGTCCACAGAATTAAAACTTTTGTTATGAAAATTTGTATAATGTGATGTAACGGGCAGTTGCAATGAATTCTTCATTCTGCTTTCCATTTTATGATATTTAGTAATATGAAAGTTTGTTGAGACATAGGTCATGAACGTACCCATAAATATTGTGAAATATTTGTATATATTGACAGTTGTGAACATGGTGATGGTGGAATTTTTTGACATTCATTTCACATATTTAACATTTGGAGATCTGTCGTAGTGGAAATTATGCTCAGGCTGGACTACTGAAGTGCACAGTTGCTGCCTAAGTGGTACCACATGTTAGCCTCCTACATTCCTGTATGGAACACTTGAAGAAGTTACTTATTTTAATATTTAATAGAAGTGAAATGCTTCATTTAGGGCCCTAAATTTTTCAGATTCCAAGGTATGTACTATAATGATGCAAATGTTTTGTTAGATGCTTGGTCTTAAATGTTGGCATGCACATGGATTCAATTTGCAGCTATGTACAAGAACACTTTTATAGTAGCAGAAGTATTTGCAGCATGGGTAAGTAAATCATAAAGCAATCAGCCACATAAACCATTGCATAATATCTGAATTACCAATACATTCCATGTAGACACAGACATTTATTGTGAAATGTTGGTTGCCTGTTAGAGACAGCAAAACAATTTCATTACAGAGGTGACTGATTCATTGCTGCAAAAAGAATGTGATAGATTGATTGTTGATATTAAATTAATCTAAAGTGAAGATTTTCTTTGTTGGTAGGAAATGGCAGAGCCGTCACGAGGAAGTAGCAGTGGTGGAAGCAGGTTGAATGATAAAGCTTTGCTGGCTCGTATATGGGCTGACTTTGATGTGAAGTACATGAAACCATTCCTGACACATGCTCGACCCACTCTGCTGGAAACGCTCCCAGTCTGCTGCAATCCCATAGCAAGAATCCTGACTACAACGGAGCAGATGACACAGGTATTTCCACACCCTGTGACAGAATTTTCTGAAGTTTTGGTGTTTGCATTATTAGTAGTAGACCATTTTTAATTTTAATTTGCATTTATTCGTTATAGGATATTGATTAGCTGTCCATTTGATGAACAGTTTACTTGTACACTGTATTTTCAATTAAAATGATTACTGCTGATACCAGATAAAATGCAGTGAATAGTCTTGTTTCTGAAGATTTTGAATTTGTTGACTAGAATAATTTTTTTAAACTATACGTTTTGGAAGCTGGCTATACTTCTCTGTTCAGGTAAACAGCATGAAAGCTACTCTGTTCAGTCCAATATGAAGGGGTGCTGATAAGTCCTTAGCCCGACCAGGAAGGAAACAGCTGCTGCGACCAAACTCAGGATTTATTCAACATAATCCCCACGAAGCTCAGTACACTTCTTAGCCCATTGCTCTAACTTTTGCAAGCTATTAAAAAAAAATTAAAAAATTATCCGTCTAACCAGGTCTCTGCGGCATCAATGACCTCTGCGTTGGATGAAAATGGCGACCTTTCAATTGTTTTTTCAGTCCAGGGAACAGGTGGTAGTCCGACGGGGCCAGATCCGGAGAATAGGGTGGGTGATCAAGACAGTGGAAGACCAGGTAGGTCAGTTTCTTCTTGGTTGAAAGTGCCCGGTGAGCTGGGGCATTGTCGTGCAAGAACAAGACCCCATTGGTGATCTTCCCACAGCGTTTTTCCTTCAAAATGCCCTTCAGTTGCACCAGCAGAGATGAGTAATAATCTGCGTTGATAGTTTGGCCCTTTGGAAGATAAGCAATGAGGAGGATGCCGTTTTGATCCCACAAAATCGAGTTGAGAACTTTTACAGCAGATTTTTGCACTCGGAATTTTTTGGGGTGGGGTGAGCCGCTATGCCACCACTCCATTGATTGTTGCTTTGTCTCCGGGTCATAGTGATATAACCAGGTTTCGTCCATGGTCACCAATCGTGACAGGAAATCATTTGGATCGCGACAAAAAGATTCCAAAAGTTGCTCAGACGATTGGCACTGTTGACGTTCCTGATCCGTGTTCAGGCATTTCGGGACCCACTTTGCGGAAAGCTTCCGCATTTCCAAATCTTCATGAATGATGGACCCAACCCGCTCACATGAGATGTTCAGTTGCTCAGCTATTGATTTAGCTAAAATCCAGTGATCTTCCAAGATTAGCTCGTGAATTTGATCAGTAATCTCTGGGATGGTCACTATTTTGGGTCGTCCAGGATGAGGCGCATTACAGGTGGAAAAATCACCACGTTTAAACTGGGCCACCCAGTTTTTGATGGTGGCATACGATGGTGCATGTTCCCTTAATGATTCTATCAGAATGGCGTGAATTTCCTTCGGTGCCTTGCCTTGCAGGAAAAAAAAACTTGATGACACCTCATGCCACCATGTTGTTGAAATCATGCACAACCCCTGACATGTTTCCTTTCAGCCCATGTAACAAGAAAAGACTTGCAATTTGACACACAAACAGACCCCCTCTATCCAACGACATTATCAATTCCGTCCTATGACATCGGGACTTATCAGCACCCCCTCATAGATGGTCATATTTCTGTCTCCAGATTAACCTTAGCCACCATGTGTCCTACATATAGGACAGGCATAGTGCTACCTAAGGAACTGCATTTCATATGTTTATTCAACAGATTTACCTAACTGAATGTTTTGAGACATACTGTACAATCTCCATTTTTGCTCCAAGAATTACAATATATTTCATAATGTTATCTTTTTTGGTTCATAAAATATTCACATTTCACATTGTGCTAAAATTTAAATGTCCAAATTTTTTGCCAAAATGTTAATTTTTCTAGTATTTTCTTTTAATGAGCTTACAAGGTTCGTGGTGGCCATGTGTTCATGGTTTCTGTCCATAGCTACAATCACCTGTGAGTTGCAGCTGAAATTTTGAAGTCTCTCAAATAGAAAATTGATGCATAAAATATGTGTATGAGTGAGATTTTTAATTTTTATTTCAGACAGTTTTGGATTTGATGTACATTTATTGAAATGTGAAAAAAAAAGCTCTTTTCTCTTTTTTAGCTTTGTCAGCAATAGATTTGTTTAAGTGAACATCTGAACCTCATGAACATTGATGGTGGTGGTGGTGGTGGTGGTGGTGTTGGTGTTGTTGTTGTTGTTGTTGTTGTTGTTGTTGTTGTTGCCTCTTGCCATATCTGTGATCTTGTATTTTTTCTGCCTCTTAACTACAATATCAGTATTCAAAGTTTGTTTTTGTGCATCCAGTGCAGTCTGGTACATGTTTTGGTGAGGTTTCTTTGCATGTTACTGGGGCACACATTAAGCATTTCTTGATGCCCTCCACGTTTGTTCTGCACTGGAGGTGTGTAGCTGTGATTCTCTTAAGTACAGTAGTTTGTAGCTGCCAGCAGGGTGTGACTTTTGTCTGTTGGTTTAATTTCTGCAGCAGTGTGTTGATCCAGTATCTAGTATGTCTTAAACTTTCTTGCTTTTTCATAAAACAGACGTTAAAAAATCCATGGTGTGAGGTCATTCAGGTGACTACATTTTGTACGTACAATCACGACTTATATTTGTGGGACCTCAGGATGGTACTTGTGTCATATAACTCCTCTGGTGCCTACATTTATGAGATGGCTGCTAGATTTTACAAAATTTGTTGACCCCTGTCATAAACATATGAGTGAGTCAGTTGTTACAAACGTAGGAACTAGCTATGTTGAAGAGTGATACCTTGAATTAGATATCACACTGTGTTTGATTCATTGTAATTGAATGGACATAAGAGCACTTGGATTCACTGGATACAAAATGCTGATACCAATGTACATTGGTTTGTTGTTAATGAGACCACATGTAACCTCTGTCAGATTCCATTACTGAAGTGAAATTGACTTATGAAACAAGATGCACAGAACAGTTTACCCTAGAGTTATTGAAGTTTTTGGGGTTGACAGCTGCTGCTTTTGTGAAGCAGAAAATAAAATATGGCCACAGTACAAGTCTCAGCCATATTTGGAGTTGGAAATGTTGAAGTAAATTTTGTCGGTGTTTCAGAAATTTTATTGTATGGACATTGGTGTTAGAATCCGCTGGAAGTGAATGTCATTATTCAGTTTAATGCAGTGCAAAATATCATTAATATTTTATGTGATAGTTCCACATAATTTTCTGCATTTTGGGTAGTACCCATCCTGTCAGTTTACTTCCTGATTCTTATTTCTTGCTTCCATATATTGTAGGTTGTTAGTAATTACTGTGAATGATACTGAAAAAATTACAGCTAAAAAAATGAGGAATATTTGTCACTTACTGTTACTCTGCTTCCTGTATTCTACTGTTTGTCTTGTATTACTATGTGGAAATTTCTTAAAATCATGTGGGATACAGATTGTAGTTTCCAGAGGTAATTGTTTTGGGTGTAACATTGACAGTTTTGTTGCAATTGATGTGAACATTTCTGGTGATTTAATATTGTTTATTTCATGCATATTTTTGTACACATTTACCACAAAATGCACTACTGAGTTATAAACTGTACATGCATTTTAAGAACTCGTACATATTTCGGTGCCTGAGCAGTTCGTAACCCTGCTGCGTGCATTTGTTGATGAATGTGATTGGTTTATGGTGATATTCAGCCCCCCCCCCCACCCCCCTTGTTGATATTTCTGTTGCAATTATGGTCTCATGAAAGCCAGTGTAAAATAGAATATTACATAATCTCTGTTTTGAAATCATAGTGTCAATGAAATCATGCATAATTTTTTTTTCCTCATCAGTGTTAACATTTGGGTATGATCAAAGGGCTCAGTAACCTGAATGACCCAGATGAGTGATAATCAGGAAGGGAGTAAAGCAAATACTGAGACATGTAGATAGGGCTGAAATTACAAGGAAGGCAGTCTTGGTAAAGGAAGAACACCATTTTAATGCTCAAAATACACAAGTCCCATTATTGATGGTGCTTTTGGTGTTAATGTGTGAGTACTTGTGTGTTACAATTTGTGTGCAGAATAACAAATACTGGTGAAGCCCTGTTCTTTTAATTACAGGATAATTGGTCATAGTTTCACGTAGACTGTGAACATTTCTTTGCAGAACTATGTAGACTGTTAAAGCCTTGTTTTTATTTTTAATTGCAGGATCATCGGTCAAGGTCTCAGCCGGACTCAGACACTGACCTTTGCATTGAGGAAAATGAGCTCAACTATGGAGATCAACGAAGAACAAGTGTGCAGAGGGTAAGGACACAGTAGTGCCTTTCTGGTGTATTGTTTACCTCTTGTTATCTGCGGAGAACTGAACTGACAGTAAAGGCTCAGTATGCAGCATAAACATAAATGGGACAAGCTGAAAAATTTTTTCTGTAAATGCCAGGTTACAGAATCTTATTTTGATAAATGTTGATCTCCTTGGCCTTGCTCCTTAAACCTTTTATTGACAGACATATTGCTACAGGTTGAGTACTGATTTACTGACTGTTTCATAAAAACTGAAAATCATCCTGTAAATACTGATCTAGCAGACTGCGCCTTCTTGACTCATTTGGTTCACTGGTACGAAAGTGGTTAAAAGTGTAGTTTGTAAATATGTTAAGAGAGAATACCTGATCATCAGCCAGTATACTGAAGCAGAGTGGGTTGTATAAATTACATATTGACATACTCAAGTCCTGACCTGTTATGGTCAGAAGTCTGTTAACCCATTAAAGGTGGGAATGGATCAGAATAATCTTTATCTGCCCCCCCCCCAAAAAAAAATGAAGTCCCTTTCTATACCTTGAAGATATATATCTTCCCTCTTTCGTAACCTCGGCGCTAGAAGGATGTGAGTGGTCAGCTTCATGCCGCAGTCACTCTACGCCTGAGAAAGAAGCCTGGTACTCATGGAGTGTGGAGGCTGGGCAGGCCTGAGAGTCATGTCCCCCCTGAGATTTGAAACGCAGATGCCCCAGCCCTTAGCTTAGTCACTGTAACAAATATGTTACCCTGGCTAATCACATCAACTAGCAGTTGCTCTAAATTTGAAAGAAATTATCAGACTCACTACAATTTAAATAAAAGCAATGTGACATCTGTTATTACTTCAACTTGTATAAATCATATGGCATGTATCGTAGCTGTTATCATCCCAGCAGCCTCATCTGACATTGTCAGTACTACAGTCTTGTGCATTGGGTACATGTGTTGCCATCTATCGTTCCCAGAATGCTGGTAGTGCTGTAACTTTTGTCCTGATTCATTTTTAAGATATTTGATTGTGCTGTTTGCACTAAAAGATGAAAATGGGAATTTTTATTACATTTTTTGTTACTGCTATGTGGGGTATTAGAAGTTTTTCGCCAGGAAACATTTCTTTCTTGTTTCCAAATGCACTTTTACATACTTGTGCAGCTTTAGGAACTGTGGCAATATGATCCATAACCGTGACTGACCCGTCTTATGTTTCTGTACATGGCCTAATCAGAAAGTATCAGTTTTATTGGTGTGAAGACTAAGGTACATACATACAAGACTGGGAGATTAAAATTCCCTTTAAAGTAAGATTCTTGGGTATGTGCATATGTGTTTTGACATTATTGCCCCATGATGGAAGCACCTCCGAAGTTCAGTTTGTGGAATTACTAACAGCTTTTTCATTGCACTGTGTACAGTTGTTTCCACTTAATAAAAATTTTAAGTCAGGGATAAGAGAGAAGTGATAGCAGCCACTGTCTGATAGACTTTCAATTGTGGGACACTGTGTGCAGCTGAACATTTCTGCATTAAGTTCATCTGAGTGAGAAGATTCATTATCGTATGTTAGACACTCACGTGATACTTCCTGTCTGTGCTGATATGAGACTTTATTATGGACATTTCTCAGTGCATATAACTTGCATGGTGTTTGACTCTTCAACATACCTTCTCATGACATAGATTGAATTCTGAATCACACATTCACATTACCCATCTGTCTTTGAAAGAAAGTTGCAGGACTCTCATTTATCAGCTCCAAGAACTGAATTGTTATACTACCACCAAGAGATGGTATGTAATGCAGTCTTCAGACTCCAGGTTTTCACAACACAGTGTATCTTATACTAAAGGAAAGTCAGTAACTCACATTGTAATTGAGCGTGTCTGTAAAAAGAATAAATAAGTTGCAAGAAAAATTGCAAGGGCCATTAAAGTGAATGGATGGGTTGGTAAGTGTGTGTTTGTAGCATATACTCATGGTGCTCCTTACTTTTGTAATGGAGTTAAAACAGTCAGTGCCACTTCTGTGTTGCTAGGCATATGATGTGCTCTTTTTCCTTTACTATGGTAAGAGAAGGGGCTTTCTGTAGACTCTTGTTTCCTGACTGTTATGCTATATTTTAAGTAGTTTTTATCATTTTTTCCTGCACAGTCAAGCAAGTCAGAAGCCACTGGGAAGCACTTTTAATTGTGCCCTTTGTAAACAGTCGTTAAAAAGCGTATCTGAAACAAGCCTTATTGACAGATCGTTGTTAGAATGACGTGACAAAAGCCATGATAAAATCCAATCTCATTACTTTTATAACTAATTATTGTTTTTTTATGTGCCATTAAGTTGTACCCTTGAGCTCTGATTTATCATTTGGACATGCATGGGGGTCTCTGTTTTCAGTCAGCATTTATCTGTGTTTGAAACAAAGGAACCACACAAGAACTTGGTTGATTTTGTATCTCCAGTTTAGATGATAGGTAGACCAGACCGTTTGATATTTTTTTAGGTTGCCTCCGTGAACAAGGGTTTTTTTCTATGGTAGCATGGAATTGAACGATGTTTAAGGTGGGTGTTCAAAAAAAATATTCTATGTAAAGGGTTGTAGCCATTGGATAGTAAAGAGACATTCAGTACACTTGAAAGAAGAACATGACAGCATCATATTTGTGGTTACTCTTTTGAATTATTTGTGGAAATGGCTAATAGTTGCACTTATTTTTAGTCTAGCTTATGAAGTTACCTGTATAGAAAAGATTTCCAGATTAGTTGAAACATACCATTTTCTTAATATTATTGTATGGGGTTCTACAGATGATGTGTGACATGTAAACTCACAGACTTTTTTGGACTTTTTCTGTCATATGTGTTGAAATGCAGTGCAGCATGATTAGGGACAGTATCAGTCCCCAGCTTCAGGTTTTTTTCTTGCAAAACAGCTGTCACTACATGATAATTATTAACACTGTAATTAAACCAAGATTAACATGAAATCAGTAAATACAACACACTCCAATAACAGTTTAGAAAATATAGTTATGGAAATTTCACTAAATATCAAATGCATAAAACACATGACTTGTCACTAGAACTATTTCCTGTCACCAGACTGGTTAGTTTATGTACAAGTTGCATAACCATATTTTGTAAATTGTAATTGGAGTATGTTATATTTACTAATTTATGTTAACCTGGGTTTAATTACAGTGTAAGTAACTATTATGTAGTGACAATTCTGGAAGAAGCATCACCAAGCACACTAGTAGAAACAGGGTGTTGTGGATGTTGTGGATGGATTAACATGAAGTTAATGTAAGAGTGTGTGTGTGTGTGTGTGTATATATATATATATATATATATATATACCTCAGCTGCAGTGTTGTCAGGGAATGTACATGTACTTGCTTACTCAACAGAAGGGTTTTTGGGTAATGGTGCATGATGAATGCATGAAATGTATTGTTATGTAGTACTAAATAGCTCTTGACTGATGAAGATGGATATTTTGAATGTTGTAAATTACTTCATACCATTAAAAAATATAAATACAGTGTTTTTCTAGATATGTATATAAACACAAATGGTAACAACTGTGGTGTGCAGGACTCTTAGAAGATGGTCTGCTAGTCTTTGTTGGATATCTGTCGGGTGTATTAGTTGATACCATTAAAACATTTGCACTAGTTTGCATGTGGATTGCCCAAACCCCAGGCTTACATTGGTGGGTCATACTAGTTTGAATATGAATCTAGTTGTTAAGTACCAGGTGACTCATCATTGCATCACCCTAGTGCAAACATAAATTTAATTATTTTAATAACCAGTGACCTTGTAAGTTATCCTTCTTCCAGGCCTACAGTCATGTGACCCACTAGTGAATTGCCTCAATAGAAACAGGATTACTTGTGGAAATGCCCAGCATGGATGTGCTAATGGAATGCATAGGGAAGGAAGGGTATGGTGACGTATGTGATATTTGTGAAAGCCAGTTGATGCAATGGATTATGATTCTCTGCAACTTTCTTGTTGCATGCAATCATGGCAGGAGGATGCAGACATTCGCAGTCAGCTAAGTGTCGAAGCCCACAATTTCATGTAGGGCTGTTTATTTGTTACTTCGAGCATTCTACTTGGGTACGTGTTACAGTTATTGTTATGTTGTGGACTGTTTGTGTGCTGCGTGATTGTGTATGGAATAAAATTGCAATAGAAGACTTTCTGTTGTTCACTGAGAGAGATTTCCTACGTCCTGTGACACTTCAGACAGATTTCATGGAGCACAGTTCTTCTTGGTTAGTTTATGGTAGCTCACGTGGTCAGATTACATGGAAGTTCATTAGCATATTTGCAAGAACTTGCCACTGAACCTTGTCCTGAGCCAAATTAGTCAAATCCATAATCTCACACCTTTTTGTTTGAAAGTACTTAACAGTTGTTGTCATACATACTTGTAGGTTTCCTACATATTTTTTTACCCCTCATGTTTACTGACTCAGATGTTATATTCTGTTATCACATCCCATATGTGTCCTGCATATCCTGCTGTCTGATCCTTCTTATTCTGATTACCCCAATAATAGAAGCTTCCTCACAGGAAAATAACCAAGACAGATAATGTACATATAATATAACAATGAGGCATGTTTTTGCAACCTTTGTTGCAGTGGAAACACAATATGTTTGTAGCCTTAGGTATCCGGCATGTAATGCCAGTGCTCCATTTTGTCGTTTGTGACCTTCCTGGCTGTACAGTATTCTTCCGCGTTATCTCATACACAGTATGAGTTTTGAAGAGTTATTTAACATGAAATGTGTGTTTTGATTTTCTCTGCAACTTTTATCTGCAACATTCTTCATTTTAAGCAGAATTGAGTGTGATATGATAAAAAAATGTATGTTGGTCAACACATAAAGTACCCATTATTCTTGTCAGTTTCTAATGAAACATGAATTTTCTTGACAGATTTTTTTAAAAATACTCAAATACCAAATTTCATGAAAATCCATCCAGTGGGAGTGGAGTTGTTCCATATGGACAGATGGACGTGATGAAGCTAATAGTCGCTTTTCACAACTTTTTGAACATGCCTAAAAACTAAATTATATTACAGTTAGTAGGGCTCTACTGTATACATACTGAATGGTAAGGTGTTATATATATATATATATATATAATTTGTAAAGAACATGTAATTATAGTGAATTATGTAGTCTGTTTCGCAAAATACTAGTGTGTGGGTTTTCATTATTGTTGTGCAAAATCTCTGAAAGAAGAACGTAGATTAATGGAATTACAAAGTGCTGAAGAAAACATTTGAATCTAAGTAAAGTGGATTAAACACAGGGTTGTGTAACAAGGCGGTTTCCAGTGTATAGCCATCATGCTGATAGAGTTAATGGTAATTAAGTGAAGAAGGACAAGATCAGCAAGACATGCAACAGAACATTATTTGTTTGTTCAGAAACTTTACTTTGAAGGTACAGGTGTATAGTGCATAATATTGTACAATATCTAAATCAAAACTGTTGAATTTCCTGTACACTTGCAATTGACTTTAAATGCACCTTGTTTACTGTATGACAGAGAGTGAGCTGACTGATTTGCTTAATGTGTTCATAACATCAAGGAATTTTTAGGACACACAGAAAAACTGTACCCTGAAGTTATAACTTCTTTGATTATTTGTTCCATGTTTTCCCCTACATTTGAAAAGCTTTGACCATAATTGATGATCACATTACAACACATTTTAATGCCTCACTGAGTTCTCATAAGCTAGGAACTACTGCTTACTAGCTTAGTGTGAGAAATCAGAATCTTCTGTTTGCATTCTTCTACTACACCATCTTTCCGAGTGGTTTGCCACTGAAGTAATGCATCTGACTGGTATTTGAGAAGTATTTGGTCTGAACACTGGCTGGAGTTAGGTATTTTAGCAGTTTTTTTTTTGTGTTTCCTTGATCCCCACAGGCACACTCCTGAATATTACCCTAAAATGGATCATGACCACTTCCTGCCACATTTCTCCTGATTCATCATTCAGAATCATGTAACAACCATCATAACCCCTTGTAGATGCTTCAGTATTGTGAAAGAACCCAATAACTGTCGCAATTGTATCTTTCTAATTATGCCATCCTGGTAGTTCTTTGTATTTATTGTTGCATGGAGTAACTGGCTTTTTTGGTGTCTTAAGATGCACATTTTATTTGTAGTTCCAATTGTAGTTATTTCAGTGAATACTTTTAGTTTATTAACCCGGTAAATACTTTTAGTTTATTAACCCTCTGATAGTGAAGCCTAGTGCTAAAGACTCCTTAGAATATAAAAGCTGTTATGTAAAAATGTAATGTTAAGAAGAAATTCTTAACAATTGGAGTTTATATGTTATGTATGTAAGTTTGCATGAAGTACATGTAATATGACACCATCTGAAGCAACTGACTGGATTGTGACGGAAACAGCAGCATGTCCCTCAGTGGCAAAAGAAGTACTTTCTGCTTGTATGGCTCCTGTGATAGCCAGCTTGGAATGCAAGTATTGCATTTTGAAGGCTGCAGTTTATTTTGTGGTAGATTTTATTGAGTGATGACTGTATTAAAGGCTGACATGTTATCTCAGCAGTATAAGATAAATAAGGGAGAAGGAATTTTAAGAGAAGCTATATTATGTATTTTGAACACTTTAACTGCTGTTATTTGTGTACTATAGTGGCTGTCATGGGTGGTTCCTCCCACTTCATTGATGGTTTTTGTTGGACTGAAATTTTGTGGCTAATGTATGAATCCTGAAGCTGTTTATGTTCTTTTGTAGGTGTCTTTGCATGGCGCTGTATTTCTCATCACCAAGCCAACACAAAAATTAACCTATGTTGGTTGGTCAGAAAATAATTTTTCGTGGCATATCATATTATAACTAAATTACAACTGATGCTAATTGTGGTTATGCCAGGGGAATTTATCAACAAGGAATTACAGTGTGTTTCCAGTACTGAAGTAAAATCATGATGACCACAGATTTAAAGATGATATGAGGTGAAAACGCTTGACACAATGATATAGGATACAGACTTGTGTAAACAGAGAACAGGGAAAGTTGTCCCACGGTATAGTAAGGGATGTACTTGTGGCAGGAACTATTTGGGAAAGTATCAGGATAGCAGTAAATTTGTGAAGTGTTCTGTTTGGAAATGAATATAAAGAATCTGCAATACATGCTTTGTAAACTTGTGGTCCTTTAGGTTGCATGGCAGTATGGTTGAGGATTTTGTTCTTCAGGATATAGTGCTATGTCATACTCCAGAAGAAGAGTCCTCATTGTAAAGGTATAACTGGGGGACTGACCCACATATGAGAAACCCATACAGTGAAGGTTCTGTGGTATCATTTTGCAATGGGGCATTCTTTGCACAGTGCTGAGCAGTGAAGGCTTAAAAGTAAGCATTGCAGTTTACCTTGCACTGCTCTATTGGTGCAGGTGGACAAGTAACAGTCTTCTAGGGTATGAATATAGGAATAAATATTATTCACTTTACAAATTTATATTCAACTGATACTAGTGATATTTGTTTATTTTGCAATAATTTGTTTGATGGTAACTTGTTTGTTTGTTTGTTTTTCAGAATGAATGTGTTGCTAGGCTTGCTGTACCTGGTGTGGCATCTGTGAATCATGTTTAGTGTAATTTATGTTGCATGTCAGGTACAGTTCCTAGCATGCAGAGTTGAAAGTACCACTGTGGGCATGTAAATGATACTATTTGTGAAAACAGAATATAGATAAATGTTTTATGCCTCTGCTGTTAGTTTTCTGAGTGCCATTGCTATGACCTTCACTGTTGTCTTTTGAGAACCTTAGAAACAAGGCTGTATGGGTTAGCACACCTAATCCATCTTGACATCACTGCTGTGACGTGAAGTTTCAGTTCCATTGTATCTTTATGAGGTAAAATAACAACATTAATTTTGGGAGCTAATATATTATTTTGAGGTTCGTGGTGATGGCACTGTTTACACTTTGTTAGGTGTTTGCTGCATCCCTTTTAATGCAAAATAAGATCTCTGAAACATCAGTAACCCAACTGTGATATTGTCTGGTGCACCAACATAAAGCACAGACAAAGACTTCAAGCACTTCAAGGCTTCTGAAGTAGTAATTGTTATAAACATGATAAAAATGTTGGTTTGTTTGCAGGTAGCAGGTAAAGTGCATGTGTAAATACAGCTTATTCTGTTATAGAGTTTGAAGGGAACAATAACAGTATTCATGGTGTCGCACATTGGTTATTTATGTAAGAGTGTATGTGACTTGTATGTGAGGTAAATCAGTTATAACATCAAGTGGTTAAGCTTATCACTGCTCTAACCAGCTACTGATACCAGTACTTGAGAAGTAAACTAGGTCATTTTATGACAGTTTCTCAGTTCTGGTGTTAAAGTTGTGTTTTTCAGTCTGAAGCTGCATATTGGATATTCACAAGGTATATAATACAATCATTATACTGTGGATGAATGTGTTGGATGCCCCTACATAGGCCAAGAGTGCAAGAATTAACATGATTTTGGGAGAGCAATGATGGATAGTACTGTCAGCTTAATATACTGAACATAAAATAAACTTTTGTAACATTTTTAATCTTTTTAAAGTGCTGCATAATGTTGATCCTGCATTCCCACAGAGCCATATCTTAAAATTTAACATTACATGTTAAATTGTTGAACTGTGCACAGAACGGAATAAGAGATAAGAATGTATCTGACAGGTGTTCTGGAAATTGTCACCTTTGGTTCTTTATACCGCATTGTTTTGGCGATTGGGTGAGTTATTTTCCTGAGGTTAAAAAGGTGGAGGAATATTCTGATCTAGTCAGCCCACATGAAATAACTCATTTATATCACTAGAGCAGTGACAGTGGTGTTTTCATGTAGACCTACCGGACTAGACCTAATTTTCAAAATGCTGTGGTCTAAAAGACCCAAAACAGTGCATAGTGTTCAGATGACTAGTCAAGTCTGATGCAACATATCACCATCAGAATCCTTAAAGGCTGAAGAGAAATGTGATTTACAGTTTATTTTAAAAGGCCTAGCCTGCACATTAGCGCACTAGGTTACTCAAATTACCGAACTCAAATCATGCATTGAATTGCATCTGTTTTTGTGTGCCTTTTAGTGAGATGAAGTGTGTGATCTTTGAAGCCAAAGCTGTTGAAATTACCTCTTGATTTGCCTTCAGCTGTTAAGGCCCAGTAAAATTCTGGGTAGTAATATGTAATGGCTTGTACCAGCAGCTAAATACATGCAGTGTATGCAGGTTTGGTGTGAATAGCACAAAATTTGACAGTGAATCTGCAGTACTATAGTTTGACACTAAAATGTTTAATATCTGGAGTACTTAACCCTGACATATTTTTCCAAGAAATGCATTGTAGATGGCATGGCAGTTAGTTACTCTTGTTCATGTTAGAACTGCAGGATTTGGTGCAAAAGTAGAGTAGTTCCTAAACAAATGCGGAAGCATCTTTCATTTACCATTTGATTTAGCAAAATCTGCAAGACATTTTAATGCAAAAATATTTAGAATCCAATATTTTATTGTCTAAATGCATTCGTAAGGCAATTGACTTATGTTTAGCCATTATTGTTTCCTCTGATTTTATAAAATTGAACCATATTCTTGCTGTATTAGGCCATTCATTTACTTTACTTTCGTGTGATGTCACTGTTTATTTATTGACCTGTTTTGTGGTTTTTGAGGATCATCAGTTTGTGATGAAGTGCACAATTTTTCCAAAAGAAAGATTCCCCCCCGTTCAGTTTTCATCATTTGCTGTTTTGTAATGAAATACTTGTGATTCTTGGTGTATGAGTTTGTTACCTGTATTTCTGTTTGTTAGTCAATAAATCTTGCACAGTAAAAGGCACATTTTGATTTGCTTGGAATGTACATTCTTATTTCCCATCATGTATGCTTTGTATATTTAATGATGCTTTTTCACCTGTGTTGGTCAGACTAGCTGGTGTCCTGCAGATGTGAATCTAAAGCTTCCCAACTGTTAAGCAAGTTTGCCGAACTTCACTGATTAACTAACTAAATAAACAGTGCAATATTGTTCTTGAGAAATTGGTAGCTACTCAGATGGTAAAAAAAATTATTCTTTTATGGAATTTGCATTTTCAATACTAGATTTTAGGAAAGCCTATCATGCATGATTGAATCCAATTCTCTCCTTCATGCTGCATTGCCCTTTAAGTTTTCTTGATTGAAACTGCTGGTCTTACTTTCTTGTTGCTGTTTGGTGCAAATATTCTATTCAGTATTTTGTTCTCATACACCTTTGTTTTACTTGTACATAGCTCGTTTGGAGTTACAGACCATGCAGAATATCCTTTAGAACTGCAGTAAAATAATTGTACTCTTTGGGTTTTTGGAGAGAATTCTGTCATCATATAGCTTGCAGTGTTTTAGGCTTCATGGCCTGTTTCAATCCCATTAACAGTCGAGAAGTCTTGTGAGGGGTTGTCCTTGACTTTGTTCCCCACATGTTTGACATTTCATAATAAATTTTGGTACTTGTTCCTTCACTAAACTTATTGTATCCACATATTTTTGTAATTTTGAATTTTCTGTACACCTGGCTTAATTTTAAGTTCTCATAAATTTCATTTATGTTGATGGATCTTAGATTTATCCTGTTCTCTAATTGCCCAAGTTTCACATCTGTGTAATAAAGTAGGTCATGTGAAAGTGTTATATATTTTCATTCTAGTGTGTTTTGGACAGGAGAGAGTTTTAAAGTTGTATTAATAATTTCCCATTACGTGGAGAAATTCTGAAATTTTAACAGTAGTATCTCTTTCATTGTGGTATGAAATAAAGCAATCTAAGTAATTGAAAGTGTTCATTTGTTCTGTAATATTATTATTTATTACAATTTTACTTCGCACTGGATCTGTTCCTTTAAAAGCCATTGTTTTCATTTTGCTTGTTGAAATTTGTAGTCCATATTTGGAGGTAATTTTTTCCAGTTCATGTGTAGAAATTTGTATTGCATCTTCTGAGCCCACCACTATAATTTGGTCATCCGAGAACAAAAATGTCGTACTGTCTTTAGTTCTTGAAATTGTGATTCTTTTATCTCCTCTTCTTTCAATTATGTAACAATACGATTTATATATATGTGTTAAATGAAGTCGATATAACCATCTCATCTGCTCTGGAAGAAATGCTTGAGTATAACCAGCCTGGCTGGAGGGAGAAAAGTAGCAACCCTACCAACAGACTTACCTGTGGAGAGACTAGTTAACTCTCTTGGGGAAATTTTGAATGCTTGCAAGTCTGAAATACAACAGTAGGGTAAATCTTGGAGACTTGAGATGTTAAAATAATCAGAACTGAACACTAGCCAACATTTCCTTTATTTAATTGTTCTTAATTTCATTATGCTTATAATTTGATTGGTTACTCTCATTTACAAATAGTTGAACTTCCCTACATTTTCATTGATTTTCAGTAAACACTTTTGGGCTTTCATAGTGGTTCATTACATGTATTTATCTTGTTTCTGGTTAGTTACACCACATAGAAGCTGGCTGTATTGCTAACATTTTGGAGATCCTTGTAAGTCTCCATATTTGAGGGAAAGTTACTACGCCATAGCCCCATCATGTATTGGAAGTTTTGTTGGGAGCATTGGTGTAGATGGAGACACAAGGGTCTTCAGAATTCATTCACAGGAAAGTCTGAGAGAATCACGAGAAATGGCAAATAAAATGGAAGATGTTGATTGTTAGTGTATGATAGTAATGTTAATTTATTGACAACAAATGGATACAGAGTTTAGTAAGGATCTTGGCCTGGAAATAAATATAAAAAGTTATATAACCAGTATATGTTCATGACTGATCTTGTAGAACAGGACAATTATCATGTATTTGGGAACAACAGTAACAAATGGGAGTGATGATTCCTTGCAGGAAAATAATGCTACCACTCAGTTTTTACTGATTCCTCTCTACGAGCCTAAAAATTAAAATCTGTAAGACCATAGCTTCACCTGTCACTTTGTTTTGGTGTGCAACTTGTTCTCACTCCAAGAGAGCATGGACTAAGCATATTTTAGAGCATAGTCCCACGAAGTAAGTTTTGACTTTCAGAACAGTCCAACATAACTTCTACTTATGTATGAATTATTTTATTCACTAAATAAAGGATGTTGGACTGTCTACCATTGACTGAAAGAAATGTACTGTAAACACAACAGAATGTCATATGTCAAGGTTGGTATTCATTTGACTAAATGAACAAGGATGAAATGAAATGGGCATATTGTACACATAATGGAAAGCAAGAAGGATACATAATAGGTTGAGGAAACGTGAGGAACAAGACTGCTTGAGAAACTAGACATAGGTGGGGTGATTGTTATTAAAAGACATTTGAGAGAAAAAAGTATGCATGCAATTGAAGTGGCGTTAAGTAACAAGCATTCACAGCCACAAAGGCTTTCCCTTTGCATCATTATAATGTGTGCAAACACTTTTCCAGAGTGAGCAGACAGTGGAGTGTTTGATTGTTGGAGTAATTAATGATGCTGCTTCAGTTGCAGAGGCATTGTAGGATTTTGTATGGGTATTTTGAAAGAGATGGGTAAAGCCTGTTTCAGACTACTGTGGAGTGTTGCATTCGGAAATCCTGCAGAGTCTTAGTTGGTTATCTTGTAACCCAAAAGAGATTCAAATCTAATACCTCCCATAAAAATAGTCTGGAGCATTACTGATAATCAGCCTGCTCTCTTCAGTTGTTTTCTGCAGATTTGAAAACATTTACTTCCTTTCGCAATTTTTATAACAGTGTGATGCGTAGTTGCTCTTGAAGTGACACTTGTATCAGGGAATCTGTGTATGCAGCTCAGTGTCCATTCACCATTCTTTGTATCTTGGACATTGGTAATGATATTAGTGACGTGTAAGTTACTGTAATTCTTTGTTTTAGGAAGGAAGATTCCACTAAGTTATTAACTTTGCTGTTGTATGAATGGGTTTAACTTCAAGACAGCTTCATTGCCCTTTACAATATGAAGTTCTTGGAAACCAGTTACCTTAGGAAAACCTAAACTAGTGCCATTGCCATTGGAAAGTCCAAACTAATGCCATTTCTAGGAAGCACAGAATACTTGCACAGACATTCCATATCATGCCTAGGGAAAATACAGTGCTGTGCAGGTAAAACATGAACTACTTGGTGGAAATGCCTGAGCCAATTGAGTTAAATATTTTGAGTGGTCTTTTTAAAGCTGCTTCCTCAGCCCATTTGTTATAAATATTTCATTGCTTCACTTGTAGCATTTGTCAGATCTCCTACCATCCTTTCTGTCTCTTTCTCTCTGGTCCTGATCCAACAACCTCCTTGTGTTCTTCCATAATATATTCTGTTCATAACATAAAATATTAATTACTTGCAGTTTAGTAACTCACATAGTGGTGGTGCTTTTTAAAAGTAGGGAACCTGGTGATTTAGATGTAACATGTGGCCTTCCATTCCAAAATTCTCATGTTTAAGGCCTGTCAGACCTTGTGCAGAATTTTCTCTAAGCCATCTTTGTTCCTTGCCTCTAATTAATCAGGGGGCATGTGGTGGCACAGTTGGTTGAGGCACTGCAGTACAAGCTGGAAGTTCACAGGTTTGATTCCAAATGGTATCATTGGAATTTTTCATTCACATAATCCTTCCGGCTGCACTGTGACCCTGGGGTCGACTCAGCCTCACAGAAATGAGTACCAGGAATATTTCCTGGGGGGGTAAAGGAGGCCGGTGCATAGGGCTGACAACCTTACCACTTTCATGTGCCAAATGTCTTGAAATCTTGGAGCCTCAACCTCCTGGAACCCTCAGGGCCTGTCCAGCTCTATTGCTTTACCTTGTTACTTGTAATGAATCAGAATTTGAGGGTCAATGGCACTTCGATTATGATTACTTGTTAAGCTGTCAGTCTCCGTCTGTTTACTAAATTCACCACCTTTACACTAGCATGTAAAGATTCAACTCTTTAGACCATTTCTACTTCTGCCCTGGCAGGAGGCTGAAAGGTGTCAAACAGTGAGGAGGGACCCTCATATGGTTACACAAAATTGCGTTTTGAATTTTATAAAAGTCCTGTATGTCTGGTGTACCACTTCTGGGTTGTCATGCCTACTGTAAGTGTTAGAAAGGTGGCTGTTGAGATATTTACCTGCAACTTCGGAGTCGGCAGGGCCTGAAATGTAATTGCTTGCAAAATAGGTGTCTCTAATTGGGGGGAATGCAGGAATCATCACTGGTTCACCCTTCTCCCCGGTATGTGAGTAAATCATGATTGAATTTCCGAAATATGTGCATTTACAGTTAAGAGTATCACTCACTAGATTGTCACTCTTTATGAAAGCAAAATGTTTGTGCTAACTTCATTGGTGTGTTGCTCAGTCCTGTATATTACTACAGTCATGTAATGATCTGCAAGTGGGAAATTCCTTACCACGCAGAAAGGCTCTGTGACTCACTGGGGAGTCAGCCTACTCCTGTTATGTCTATAGATTGACCTGTGATTGGTGACAGTGTCTCTTATGTGTGTGGTGCACAGGTTAGTTGCCCATTTATTTTAGAAAACGTGTAATATTTGTTTAACCCATGGGCGAGTCACTCCACCTTTCATAGATGCAGAAACATTCACAGATAGGCCACCTGGTTATGAATACATTAATGAGCTGAAAGTGAACTTGAGAGAATATCTTACATTTGTGTTATGTTATGATCAACAGAGTGACAGTTTGATTGCTTGCGGAGACCTGGGCCTTGGGAGTCGACTGGTGGATACAAGAGTTCGTGTACCTGGACCTGGAGGGAAGGACATCTAATGGTAGATATGATAATATTGGTGCAATGGCTGTGAACATTGAGGGCTACTGAAGATGCAGGTTTCTGAATACTCACTGTCTGGGAATTCCACACACAGTTGAAGATTGAATGTAACTTCACTACATTATATCACCTAAAGAAGATTTGGGTTGTGATTGGATACCCTGTTTTGGATTGCTACTCAGAACACAAGTTTGAATTCAGCATTACTGTATCACATTAGATGTTGAAGATTTGGTTTGTTGTTGATTGCTGTCAGTATTGAAATGCTGTATAACAACGCATGATTGAATGTAGCACTGCTGTATCACTTCAGCTGTTGAAGATTTGGATTTTTGTTGGCTTCCATAAGTTTAAGAGTGTTTTACATTGTGTGATTGAATTCAGCATTACTGTTTTGCTGCAGCTCTTGAAGATTTGGGTTTTAATTGGTTCTATCTTGGAGCACTGTATGCTTTTTGTGATTGGTTTCAAAATGACTATATGTAACAGTTTCTGAAGACTTAGATTACTATTGGCTGACTTCTGAGAGAACCACAGATAGTGCATGATCATAATCAGCTACTGAAGATTTGGGTTGTTGTTCGGTATGCTTTGTTTAGGAGGTCAGTATAGTTATATGCAACAATTTCTGAAGATTTAGGTTGTTATTGGGTGACATCTGAGAGAACTGCATATAGTGCACGATCATACCAGTTACTGAAAATTAGGGTTGTTGCGATGTGTCCTCAATTTGGGAGCCCTATACAAAGTGCATCGTTGAATGTGCATTACTATATCATACAAGCTTCTCAAGATGTGGGATGTTATTGAATGCCATCCATTTGGAAAAGCTACACACAGCATAAAATTAAATCTAGCTTCAGAACTTGTATGTTTTTTCAATTCTTGTGTGGCAAACAAACTTAACTGTCATCACAAGTCAGAGCATTGTGTTTGCTTTCTCATGTGTTACCCATTACTGTCATGCCTAACAATAAGGTAAAGAGATTGAAGCAGAGTTGTGAGACTGAACATAAATAATTTCTGTGCACATTATATGTGTAGTAGTATTTTGCTGTACAACGTACAGTGTTGCAAAATTATTACACAGTATCAGCATACACTATCTGCACATGATGTCAGAGAACTGTAGCTGATTCATTCAGGAACAGTGTAATTGCAAACAGGCAGTTCCCTGTTAACACCAGAAGGCTGCAGTTTGTGCGTAGCTTAGTCAAGTGGGAAGAAGAGTTGGACCAAAGGAAAGTGCATAGGGAGAATACTGACTTAAACACTTTTCCAGAGTTCTGTATCCATTTGCTAGACAGCATTACTAATTATGAGATCTCGTACTTGTATATATAAATTATGAATAGCACAAGTACAGGTGATAGGTGGTGGTATGATAGTCTGTCAAGGAAGAGAGCAAACAAACAAGAAAGGTAATCCAGTAAAAGAAGCATCCAGGAAGAACGTAAATTGTCTGCTTTTGTTTTACATATTTATGCTGCATGTAGAGATGAGCAACATTTATCAGTTAATATACTATTTACTGTTCTGTCATTGTACAGTTATATTTCCATTACCTGAAAGTTGTACTATATAATTTCAAAGTGTCTCAAAAGCAGTTGTTAGACCTTGTGAGAGTTTATACTCATACAAGATTTCACTTTCTTGGGTAGAATATTGTAAGTGCTGTCATTCTGTAAAACTGAAGAGCAGCTGTGCATTTCTTGCAGTGTTGCCAGTCATATTTCATGGTAGTGGTAGCGGGAGGAGGGGGGGGAATATAGTTTTAAAAAACCTGCCAGCAACCAAGACTTCAGTGCGCCATCAAATTTTGATGTTGTCACTCCCATTCAGAAGTTTGCATGCTATCATGCAAGGAAATTATAAAATGTGGAAGTTGATGGTTGGCAACCAGTGATGGTAGAATTTAATTTTCACGTATCAGTTAAGTAAAATATTCCTTGGGGGAGACATCTACATGTAGACATTTAATATCAAAATTTCCAGCCTTTGTTCTGGGGAGTGATGTTTCATTTGTCTCCTTTTCATGAGATTTCATCACTGGTGCTTTGTATGGCCAAGTTAACATATTCGTGTGAGATGGGTTTGTACATATTTGCCACTTTTCAAAATAGCTTAAACATAAATACAATTAATTAGCACTATAATTTGAGAAGATTAAGAATTCAAAACTTGTGTGTTAGAGTAATGCCAATTAATAGCAAAACAACTGTACTACTCCAGACTGAAGATTTTCTACAGCAATGGTCATTTTAATATACTATTGCACTTACTTCACTGCCTTTCTTGAACATATATTTTTGGTAGCATATCACACTTGTCATTCTGTGTCTTGTTTACACTCTAACAGTCATATTAATTAAGTAGGCTGCTTGTCTTTTTTTTTGGGGGGGGGGGGGGAAAGCACTATTAGTTTTTTTAAATTTCAATCTTTCTGGGAATTTTGGGGGTGATTTAGTTTTCAGTT
>Ga0123355_10001666_pt1 | contig 30932 bp, 25 predicted proteins | sample TergutEmb28metaG_3_FD_89872 | JGI IMG/M metagenome (GOLD analysis project Ga0123355, IMG submission 89872) | Embiratermes neotenicus P1 segment gut microbial communities from Petit-Saut dam, French Guiana - Emb289 P1 | ecosystem: Host-associated > Arthropoda: Insects > Digestive system > Gut ... | reverse complement strand
CCACCCCACCCCCACCCCCCCCCCCACCCCCCACACACACACACACAAACACACACACACAACAAATATAACACCTGCAGTCCAGTTCACGGTGTGTCTGCCAAGCCAACCCCACTTTCATAGCCGACCTTCAATAAATATTTGGTTCGATATCATTGGGAATCTCCTGACTGGACCTTCTGTCATTGAAGACCGTACAACTGCAGCTTATATCTCAATTTGTAAAGTACGTTCTGCGTCACTCTTGCTACAAGACATTCCTCTGCCAACAAGGTTCAAAATGTGGTTTCAAACACGACGGCGCACCACATCATGTCGGCCAAGAGGTAACACAATGCCGCAATCGACATTATCTTAACAGCTGGATTGGTCGTTTTGGTTCGCAAGCCTGGCTGCCATGTCAGCAGATCTCACGCTCCTTAACTACCTCCCGTGTGAGGCACATGAAGGACATGGTCTACCGGCAAAAATAGCAGACAAGAGAAGAACCGTTTTTGTGATTCTTGTAGTCAGCTGACCGAATGACGGGAAAGGATGATGTTGTCAAAGACGAATTTTTTTTTGAAAGGCAAGGAAATGTGTCCACAGAGCAGTGGAGGTCATCTTGAAGAGTGGTCAGTGTAACATAACTGAAAATTCGCATTCTTTGATATTATCTAATTAAAACTTATTTTTCTTCCACGATGGAGCATACCTATGTAGTCAAGCGCATCTCATACGATCATATAAGGTGGTTCAAATATGACCGGGACTGTTTGTGTGTAAATCTGGTGACATCAGTCCCGGTCATATTTGAGCCACCTTGTATTTACAAGAATGTATATTTCTTCTGTGACACTACCTGACAAAATTTTCTTTGACGTTGTTCATATCACAGGGTAAAATTGTAATTGTTGCCTTTGTTTTGCGGTGTTCCCAGAAACACTTTGTACAGTAGGTTAAGATTTGCGGATATTTTTGTGTTGTGTTATCCAATACGAAACTTTCTGTCTATGATAAAATATACGTATTGTAGAATTTTCGTCCATAGCCTTACACGTATAAAATCGATAAGAATGAGATGGGCTGGGCATGTGGCGCGTATGGGTGGGGAGAGGGGGGTGTATAGGGTCTTGGTGGGGAAATCGGAGGGAAGGAGACCACTGGGGAGACCTAGGCGTAGATGGGTGGATAGTATTGGGATGGATCTCCAGGAGGTGGGATGTGGGTATATGGACTGGATTGGACTGGCCCAGGATAGAGACAGGTGGCGGACGCTTGTGAGTGCGGTAATGAACCTTCGGGTTCCGTGATATGCGGGTAATTTCTTGACTAGCTGCAAACCAGTTAGCTTCTCAAGAAGGACTCTGCACCATGGAGTAAGTAAGTAAGTAAGTAAACCTTATACGTACAGTAAAATGCTCGTAACGATGTAACGGATGATAATAGGGCATATGTTGATACAGCATTATTTTTAGTCAAAATGACTCACTAAATAATAACCGGAGTCTAACACACTTTATGCAGAATATCTTGTGTGCATTGCCAAGTGAAGGAGCGCTACGTTAGTCCCGGTATCTCAGTACAGAAACTAGCTGGAATGACAAGCGTAGCACCAAATGTGGCGTTTCTTTTTATCACCCATGAAGTTCAAAATTCAAGCAATCTCTTCTCTTTTTCGTCTGAATGTGACAGACGATCAGTGTCTGAACCTTTGGACAGGTACCGTAATTCGATGTGAGAGTCTTTCTAAAGCAGGCATACACACCAATTCCGGTCAAAATTTGATAAAAATGACAGTTGCTTTACTTGAAGGGTTGCACGATTTTCTGCGGACATTTCGGAAGTAACTCGAGCGTAAATCATAAATATTTACCCCCAAAAAATTTTCAAACACAAGCTAGGGAGAAAAGCGAAAAGGGTAATTTACGTCCAAAACCATTGCCCAAAGTTTCCAACACACAGATGAGCCCGGTTAGAGCGACATCGGTATACGCCAGATATCGTCTATAGCGTGAGATATGCTATGATACTAATTAATTCCTTAACGTTAACCATAACATTATACCCCTCGGTTATTACGGCACCCATTTATAACGATACAAAATATCGCCCTTGTGAAGTTACAAACGAGTTCAGCTGTAATTACAAAATCACGTGTTTACTCTGTCATCTCAGGATTTAAATAAACATTTTACGTTGGATGACTAGCACATACTTATCAAAAGTCATGCCGTCTGTGAGTCCATCTGTCTATTCCACTTTTTGTGACCTATTGCCCGCGTCTGTTACAAGTTAGTATAAGTTTACTGGACTTACCAACAGCCTTTCTACGCCTTATGACATGTCACTATGACATGTCACTATGACATGTCACACGCCTTCAGACGATTAATTCACATAAACATCAGTAACTATCTACTTTACCCTAGTTATTATGCACGTGGCAATATTATATTTACCTTATCAATTTATCCATTTCGGGCTTTGTTTTTCTTTATTTCTCGAGAGTTTTTAATTTAATTTAATTTAATCCTCAAAATGGAAGTCAATCAGTGTCTCATAAGGGAAAGACTGGCAACGTAAGCATAATAAAAACAAGCACTTGTTTGCTAGGGTAACGCAGCCACTGACGAAAACAACGACGACGACGACAACGCGAATTAAAGTCTCGAAATGCGTACGAGCGGTGAGGATTTCTGAAGTGTAGAAGAGCTTAGGTATTTCCAGTAAACTTGTGTTATTTAAAGCCATGCGGTATGCACAGAATACTGTTACATATTCTCTTAAATTCTATATGGGAAAACATCTTTAAAAGTCAGAGGAAAATTCATATTTTCATTACTTTTGGCCCATAATTAATTCCACTTTATTCAAAATCATAAATGGATTTTTCATGTAACTCATATCACAGACCGTTGATTGCATTTTGTAGACAGGCCGCAAGTAAGATTCATAAAAGTTGAGAATTCCATTAAGAAGTCTGTACAATACATGGTAGAACACGCCCATTACAATGTACGTGTATGTCCAAGCAGAAGGGCGTCACGAAGCATTCTACGATGTAGTGCCTTTCCCTATGCAGGTAATTACTAAAACAGTTTTAAAATGTCGAGATGTATATTTGGAGGGTAAGAAAGAAAGAAGAGAATGCAAAAATGAAACGTGAGGCTTCTTAACCTCAGTTTTCAATGTCTGAGTAACACAAAATAAAATTACCTTAACTTTGTCCGTGGTTTTCGATTTACCAAAAAAAAAAAAAAACACACAACATTTCGGGGAGTGATTCTGTTCGCTTCCCTTTGTTACAGGGTAAGAAGACACTTCCTTTGTTTGGTCTGACAGAAAGAGTAATTCTCATTCACTAGACCAGTGACGAAGCCAACAAATGTACCTGGCATACAGCAGGTATAATAGGACACACGCATGCATTTCTGTGCAAGTGAGTTATACGGCAGGCAGAAGAAGCAACACTCCCGCATTTCAGTCCAGCAACCTGAAGCGACATCTATGAATATATGAAAGAATCATATTAAAACTTTAACGTATACAGGAATGATATACTGTGTAGATGGGAATCAGCTAGCACAGAATAGGGTCCAGCGAGAAGTCTTCATGAATTCGGTTATATAGCTTTGCATTTCATTAAACAAAGGAAATTTTGATTTGCTGAGCGAACATACGAGGGAAACTACTCAAGAATTCCGATACACGGTGTGAGTTATTAGTAAAAAGCTAGACTGGAAGAGGCACATAAAACTTTAAGAGCCTAAATGGCAGAACAGGAGAATCCATATTGCAAAGTTACATGAGATACCCACACTCCCGACCGACACTTGTTAATCTGTGTAATGAGGATCTTCACAATATGCTCTACATTTGACATTGTGACGACAGACAGAGCGGTCAGCACGGAAACTCAGCGATTGCCAGTGGTGAGCCGCCGTAAACACTGAAATTGGACTTTCGGCTTCCAGGAAGGGCAGAGAATAAGAAACTTGAAATGCAACTAAAAAGGAACCGGACATTGCGAGTCCATCAACATTCAAATTTTTCTGCAGAAGGCATTCACGTCTGACCAGGTTCCTCCAAGAGGCGTAAAAAAAGACGTTACGGAAAATTACACAGAACGGAAACATAATATGTGGATACTTGTACAGCACTTTATTATGTACTTCTTATACACTATTTGGTTATCATCGAGGGACATTAATACTTAAGTGAGTGTGACTTAAGAGCAGGGAAATTTTGCCCGGTCACTTATTGTGGAAATGTGTATCAAAAAATACGAATGTAATATTAGGCTTTCAATAAAAGCACTTATAAATCGCTCACTATACGTTCTAGCCCAGGGCCGCTAAGAACTGCTCCGGGGGCTGGTGACAAAATTTGCGGACTCCCAGCAAGGGCTGACTGGTTAAAACTCTTTACACTAAATCGGAAATGCTCTCAGTTTCAAAGTGACGTGGGCTTCGTCCGAATGTTTTAATTTGTACAATCGACAAATAAAGATTAAGACCAAAATATATGCGAAATATTCCGGTTCAGGGGGGCCATCCAGACCGCCGGGATCAGATAATTTGTACCGGCTTCCTGTCCCTCTCGTGGGCATTAGCTTAGCCAAGTGTACACTAAAACATTTAAGCAGCACTGCATAAGATGGATTTTTAGGCGCTTTCGCAAAATTGCGAAAAGTGACGGCTTCATCGTGTCTCTCTGTCCGTCCGTTCGCATGAAACAACTCGATTCCCACTGAAAGATAAAAAGGTAAAAGTAAAGCAGTCCCATTACAGGCCTGGACAGGCCCAGAGGGTTCCAGAAAGTTAAGGCTCCCAGATTTCGTGACAACGGCACAGGATGGTGGTAGGTAGTCAGCCTTATGCACCGGCCGCCTCTACCCCCAGGAAATGCTCCTGGTACTCATTTCTGTTAGAGGCTGAATCGACCTCAGGGTCATAGGGTGATCGCAAGGATTTTACGTCAATGAAAGATCCGCTGACAACAGCTGGAATCGAACCAGCGACCTTCCGATTTGTAACACAGCACCTTAACCACTGTGCTACCGCGGTTCCCCCACTGAAAGGAGTTTCACGAAATTTAATATCTCAGTATTTTCGAAAACCTGTCGAGAAATTTCAAACTGCATTTACAACTGACAAGAATAACTGGTGCTTCACATGAAGACTAATATACATTTTTTATCATATCTTGCCCAATTCTTCTTATAATGAGAAATATTTCAGACAAAGTTGTAGAAAAATTCACAACACACATTTTATGTTCAATGACTGTTTTTCGAAAACCGTGCCGTTTATGAGATAAAGTGGAAAAATATTGGGAGCCGGACAGACTACATATGACAATGTGGCACATGCTAATTCCATGCTGGATATCTACGGCTACAAATAAACACTCAGAATATGTAATACTTATTGCTGTTCCACTGCAACAATGGTTGAACGAACGCGCCTCAATGTTACGTTCTACGTACTTTATCTGCTTTCTTGAACGTTAGTGATGACTTTAACAAGTGATGAAACAAGTATGACATCACACTTAAATAACACACAATAAAACTACAGAATTCATGGTGCGCAATGCACACAGACAAAAAAGAAATGTAAAATGTCCCTATCTACGCCATGAAGGCATAGACGGGGAGAAGACGTAAAGCACCTTTCATTCTTAACCTTGGCACTAGATGGAGGTGAGTTGGAGTAATGTAAATAAAGGAGACCATAAAACATAAACACATACAGCCTAAAAGGCTGAACAGTCAATGAGAAATGACAGAAACATAAACGAAGAAAAATTTCGAAATGAACAAACATATATGAGCACCTGTTAATTAAACGAGTGCCTGAACACTTAACTAAACTTGACTGTTTCTGAGTCGGCTTCACCTACATGAATATGCAGGGAATCGCCCTTCTGAAAGCCGCAGCTGTGTGGTAATAGCGCACACCACTGTACTAGGGAAATCAATCGAATCGGAGACCAATAATGCTGACTAACATGTTTCATTTCAATGCCTACAGCCTATAAGGGGGGACAATGCCACGATCGACTACTTTCGTAGCCTCCTACTAAGCCACACAGCTGTCACGTTCTACAAACCGAATCTCTACAGCTGAGAAATCATCTTTACATAAATAAAAAACCAACACAATTATCCCGCTCCCAATCGAAAGCGTAAAATTATACGCATGTAAAAATGTCGTTGAATTTGAAGATAATAAAGTGTAGAAACTCGTTTAATCAGAAATATAAAACATTTTATTCATATTCTGCCTTTTAGAAATCCAGTCCAATGAAACAGTGAATTAGTCTACCTGTTTGAAGGGTGTGTGGAAATCAGAGACGTGAGGGAAGGAATCCACCAAGTATAGTCGCTTTCTGTCAAGGGATATGACAATATTTTGGGGTATCACAATGCCCGGGACACCAATTGCCTTCATTCCTTACGGTCGTCAACGGGCCCAAACCCTCACATCCCTGTTTCTTCTAATGGGCCGTTCTCGAAATGAACGGAGAGCCTATAGCACTCATTCGTATCGGAAAGGCCTCAGGTCCCCGTCGTGGGCCGGAGGCACATCACAGCTAAAGTTCAATAATATTTTCTTCTTTCGCTCCCAGCAAAACACCGGTTAATTACGTCACAGTATGGCGCGGCCGCTATTTACCACATCGCCTCCACTGCACAGTTCAGTCGTTTCCCCACTCACCGCTATATGACATCCAGTTGCATAGGCGTCGTTATGTGGCCGAAAGATAAACCACAATCTACCATTCTGTCGAAGAGGCTGGTATAATATCAAAGTCGAGAGATGTTTTACGAGGTTCGACACTCGACCGGATTACCGGGTATCCTGACGGAGATATTCCCCGATGTCCATCATCAAATGCTCCTTTCAAATATTTACCTACGTATCATTAACACGCAGTACTTTCATCTAATTCGACGACATATAACCAACGTACACCGCTGAAAGAAATTCATCTAACAAACTCATCCATCATCCCAGTTTAGAAAAATCAACTTAACACTCGGGCATTGTACGGATTCGAATCTCTTTCTGGAGACCAGCAATTCTAACTAGGATTTCTGATGTCCGTTTGGAGACCAGTTATCCTTACTATGATTTATTTGTATTTCAGGAGACCAGTTTTCCTGATGAGAATTTACCATGTCTTTCAACTATCCTGACTAGGATTTCTGACTTCTGCCTGGAGACCAGATTTCCTGACTAGCATTTATTATATCTTTCAGGAGACCAGCTATCCCAGCTAGGATTTCGGATGTCTGTCTGGAGACCCTTTATCCTGAATAGGACTTATATGTCTTTCTGGAGACCAGTAACCCTTAAGAGAATTTATCACGTCTTTCAGCTATCCTGACTAGGATTTCTGAAGTCTGGTTGGGACCAGTTTTCCTGACTAGCATTATCATGTATTCCTGGAGACCAGCTATACAGACTAGGATTTCTGATGCCTGTTTGGAAACCAGTTATCTTTACTAGAATTTCTCGTTCTTGATACCTGATATCCTGACTTGAATGTAACACTTTTTTTTTTCTCAATTCCGCTAAATACCAATAAATGCATTATGTAAAGACACCTTACCACAGGCTACTACAGCTTTCATCTACATCATTCTTAACCCAAGACTCAAAATCAGTTGCCCTTAAATCAGCGTCAAACATGTTACGCCACATAGTGCGTTAATGACTATTTTATTCTCTAACCCAATGGTTTCATACATCTTACAAACCATATAAGGTCATTTGCAATGTCGGTCGTGGGGTCCAATTCAATTCTGTTTAAACATAGGCAATATTTAAAATATTTTATGAATTCGAGCTTGTAGGGGAATGACTAATAAAATCCACCAACAGTAAACGCAGAGAAAGAGGAAAAATGTTGTAGTAACTTCCAAGCATATTCCATTTCACTTCAGTGCAAGGGAAAATATGGACACTTAAAACGGGCCAGTAAAGAACAGTACTTCTTGTACATTTGTTAAGAGAATTTTGTCCTCTTTACTGAAATTGAAGGAACAGATGATGAAGTAAAATGGAGTTTGTGCCCTGTCATACTATGAAGAAACAAACGGAAGTGTTTTCAAGTAAACACGCGCGCGCATTTTGAAAAGGCGTAAATGTCTGAAGATAAAAGTGCGTAACAACAGGCGGTTACAGAAACTGCACCTATTGCTTGCTGGGAACGTCGCCTTGCTCCACTCCATAGGACGTCGCAAGCGATCGCGGTTCCGGTACTAACAGTGAAGAACTAAGGGCCAGGTTACCTCTAACAAGGAACGCTGTCGTTTCTTTATGGTTACCTTTAAAATTATTATGTAAAGTTATGCATCGTCGCTGCAACGATGGTAAGAATTATGATTTTTCGGGTTTGTGACACAGCGTGGTTTCTCAGGTATTTACAAGCGTTTCGGAGGTACCTGCTGCCTATCGGCGAAGAGAGGTTTCAAAATAAAGGATACTGTAGCAAGCAACGTCGAACGCAAAAGTCCGCCACTTCTCGTTACTTTCCAGAATGTAAAGTACCCGTTTGCGTTGTAACATTTACGTTTTGTGTTTGTGTATTAAGAGCTCGTAAGTCTTGTTTAAAATTTCAAACGTCTTAAATTACTCTTGTTTTGACCCATTATTTACAGGCATATTTCTACAGTAAGAACGTAATTAAGCTAATAGGACGTGATTTCTTTCAGTAATTACAACAATATCAAACTCAAAATATTTTCACTAATCGTGTAACACCTACCTAAATTACATATTACACTTTTCAGTACAAATAATTTATACTTCGGCAAGCATGCAAATCACATCTGTTCAAGAGGTAACGCTAGAGTTATGTATAAGGGAGATGTCCTGTTTGAATCTCGGCCGGGGCCACGATATAGTTTCTGACGGTTTTCATGGATTTCCTCAGTCCTTCCACGCAAATTCCGAAATAATATCTCACATTAGGCCCGAGCGCCCCCTTCCACATCCATTCCAATTTGTTACATTCCATGGTATAGACCCTAAGTTGCAACAAATAATGTGTGTCAAGTTACATAAAGCATGATTGTTTTAAGTTCACATGTCAAAAAGTTTGAAACCACGTGTTAAGAGCTGCATTTACACTCGACTAAATCGCTTACTAAGCATGAAAATAACCGTACATTTGCAACTGGATATTTATGTGTGCAGAAAGCACCCTACCTTCAGTGCACGCGAGGTGACCGCGGGATCGCGAACAACTGAGCCACGAACAGCCTAGCCCACAACACATACAAACGCCGACTGAGGAGCTGGGCGCGCAGTGGCAGCTTCAGTACCTCGGCTGGCTGCCCGGCGCATTGTGTGTCACCGAGCACGGTCAAATCGGGCAGAGGAGGGGCAGCATCCTCACAAAGAGTTGTAATTACACTATATCCATTTTAGTCCACTGACAGTGCGATCTATTAACTACTATGCATGTCAGTCCTTCTTGAAAAGTTAAATAGCTCCTAAGCTAGTAGAGAAATTACCCGCATTTTATGGAACCGAGAGGTTGATTACCCCGACCTATCTTCAGCCACAAAAATTCATCATATTTATTAACATAAATTTTAATATTATTCTCCCATATAAGTCTGTATCTCCCGAGTGGTCCCTTTCCGGTGTACATATAACGTGTTGTAATCTCACTACATATTTGCCATTAGAATTGTGTCGTAAAACTGTAATCTCGCTATTGAAAAGTGGCACAGTCTTTTGTGAAGCAAAGTAATTACTTACAGTGACTCTCAGTCAACAGAGACTAATCAATTTAAAATTTTTACAAATAACTCTGATAAGAAGGGGTTAATTAATGACGAGTAATAGAAAGAGAAAGAAAGAAAGAAAAACAGAAGAAAATGTTTTCATTTCCTCGTCTCCGCCCCCCTATCACGCAAGTTGCCTTATAATATGTCGGGGTGCCTCTCATTACGTGACTCAGTACAGGTAATATTACTGGTACCGTTGACCGGGGGTCGGGTCTAGGGGAAGGATAATTGGTACTCTTCCGCTAGACCTGACATCTGGATCAGAATTCGCCGCTGGCTGCTGTTTGTTTATCTCGCTGTAACCGCCTCCAGACCTCCACCAGAGTACGCCCAGCCCCCAGGCCCATGGTTGCCGACGTGTACATTCTTCAGAGATAAAGCATGAAGCTTATTAATGACCTTCATCTTCTGTCGAACGGGATAGGCGGAGCTTCAGCCAGTCCTTCAAACATCTTCAAACGGAGGAACTCAAACGCCAAGACTCTTCTGAGCCCCTTACGCAGTTCCCTTGTGCTCACAAAACTATGCCCTAGTAGCGGCATTATACAAGATGGTGATGATGACAATGACAAAGATGACGATGATTATGACGATACCACTGGCCACTAATCAATCAGGACCGAGGTAGCATAGTCGGTACAGCTACTAGGCTACGGATAGACGGCCCGGATTTCCGGTACCTGTCGGAGAAGTTCATCAAGTCTCGACAAAAGTCCAGATTGTTTCTGCTTCCCACTTAGCCTCAACTTCAATGCGTACCGAGGTTCTTTCCCGGCGGTAAAGCGGCCGGAGCATGGTGTTGATCACTCACACAATCTAGCGTCGAGGTTGAGCCTGAAAGGAGCTACATCTCTACTCCCCTTCTGCGCCCTCATTGTAGGTACAGGATAACTTTGCCTCTAATGTACCTTACAACTCTTTCTGGATGGACCTCCGGGGATCGAAATCCAGAGGGGCGAGGTTTTCCACATGCGTCCTGACCGGTCCTAAGTCCCCCCCACAGCCTCCTGTGCGTTGTGTACCGGCCTTTTTCCCGGCGGTAAAGGGGCAGGGGCGTAGCGTTGACCTCCCACCCCATTTAACGCAGAGGTTAAAGAAAGAGTAAAGCTATACATTTCCTCCCGCCCTGAGCCTTCTTGGCCTGTCCTACGGCGAACTTTGCCTTTATTACTTCTTTATAGAGTCCAAAGCCGACCGTACAATGAAAGAGTCAACATTTTCCGAACTTCCACTGATTCTGAAACAGCGGAATAGCATTACAATAAATTGGCTATACCAGAGATCTGAGGTTTCTGTAGCGGTGCAACTGATGATTCTGTTATTCTGGGGCATGACGTTGCGTCAATGGGTAATCGGATCCCGATGTTTAAGGACAACAGAATGTCCTCAACTTCAGATGTAAAAATGTCGCAGGTTGGGGAAAACAGCTTGCCTCAAAATTTCGCAAACTTATTACCAAACGACGATGATCTAGAAAATGGGATTTCTGAAGTGACTATAGGGTTGAACCTGTTTATCACAAACTCACGAAACGTAATGTAATGATAAATTGGCAAATTTAGTGCGCTGGGGCACTCAGGTGATCCAGCCCAAATACAACGACAAGAACTTGACTAGACACAATAAAAGTTAAAGTTGGACATCCCGTTTTATTTCAAACCAGTAATTACGTAACAGCAGTAGAGACAACTAAGTATTTAAGTGTTCAATAGAGCTACATGTTGCGACCTTATTAATAGGACATTACCAGGCTAAACAGGTTTTGTATAATACATAAAAAGAAATACAAAGCCTGTTTAGCCTCATGATGGTCTATTCAAAGTTCGAAATATGTATGTTCATCATACAATTAAACACATAGCCTAGTTGTGTCGACTGCTGTTACGTAATCATTAGACTGAAAAAAACTAAACTCATATTTAGAATAGTTTTTGAAGAAGCCACGCAACAAGCCACAAAATTCAAATTAATTTGAGAAGCGTGATAAGTGTCCTAATTAGCAAGGATAATTTGAATTAACTGTAAGAGCACTGTTACAAGGGTCCATCCAAAATCAGCCCATCATACACAAATACACATACACACACACACACATAGAGACATAATAATACATTTCCAAAGTCCAATATTTTTGTCATACAACAGTTGTACATGAAACAAGTCAATATCAGACAACACACAGCACAACACACAAGATGATGACAACAAACTTCTTATTAAAACTTAAAATTTCTAAATATAAGTACAATATACAGCATTAATTACAGCACCAGTACAGGAATACAAACGCAACACTATGCAAGCTAAACGGCACACTTAACAACAGCTGTTCTTTCAAGCAAAATTGAGCTACTTGAAGAGCATTAAAATTATACTGGATAGTTTAATTGTTAAAACAGTGCATCTCACAGATAGTTCATGTCTCGCATGGTTACAGCTTCTTTGTCTGGCATGACATTGTGATGACTGTGGGTTAGCTGTTTGTGATATCTTAGAAACTACACTATTTTTAAAAATTTGTGTGGGTATAATTAAGTCACGCAAAGATACAGGCCTAATCACTGAAAGGGGATGGCGTGAATTGCAAGTAGGGCGTAATACTACACATGCTCATAGGGCACGTGCCGCAGCCAGGGTCTCTTCATTATCATGGTGGGTGACCGAAACCTTGCCTTAGTGAGGAGCAAGAAACAAACACAGACATGTACTCTCGTGAAAAATTGGTCAGTTTCATGATTCCATGTCTGAAGCAAACCGGGAAAGGGAGAGGCTGGCATAACTACAGTATTCAACATTTGCACTCCGCAAGTATCCGACTTACCACCCATCATGGCTGCGGTGTCCTGTGGCTTTCCTCTGTGCATGTCGTATTACTGCCGGTCTACTAGCAACGAATTTGGCGCTCGGAATAGCTAACACTGAGTGCTACTTAACCTCATTCACCAATGCAAAAAACAGCGATTCAGTACGACGTGTCCAACTGAAGCCTCATGCTAACATATATAAATGTTTCACAACTCACTGTTTTTATTTTACATTAAAACACCAAATTCAAGACAGAAATTATCACTGAAAACACCGTGTTCTGTACATGCCTTTCTTTTCCTTGACTATACTCTCCAAGCTCTAGAGAAACACTGTAAATGGCAGCAATGATCACAGCGCCAACAGTAAAGTTGTCAAGAGTTTATCCACAGAATTATCCTATCCTCCCGCTGGTGTCATAGTGTTGTGTAGCTTTGGAGCGGGGATGCAGCCACTCGGGGCGGCAGAATGCTAGGGGCGCCAAATAGGGCGGAAAATAAGTATTTGAAATAAACAAGTTGCGCTCAGCAGAGCCAAATACAAATAATCTCAATAAATTATTGTGATATTTAATTCATAATTTCTTTCGGGGTGTCCATTATGACTACTCGCTCCGGGCGCCTAAAATCCTAGCCACGCCAGTAGCCCATACAACCGAAATTACCATAATGAGAAACTTGATAATTTGTAATTTTCTCCGGATATTAAGGGGATGAAATCAAGAGCAGGATATGGGTGACCGTAAGTGGGAGAAATTAGGAACAGAGACATAAATTGTATTGGAAAATCTGTAAACAAAAGGCCTTGGAATTCTTTGAACTGCTTTCTAGTTGAGTAAAGAGAGACCAACTTGATGTCACTTGCTTTATTATTTCTTTACTTGATGCTCAACATGTTTCGGATGTTAATACATCCATCCTCAGGAGCTTGCGACTTATGTGTTGAGTTATTACATGGGTTGCATTGATCTGGTTCGATGTGTGTTGGAGTTACGTTGTGGCCGAAACATGTTGAGCATCAAGTAAAGAAATAATAAAGCAAGTGACATCAAGTTGGTCTCTCTTTACTCAACTATCAAGATGATGCACGGTCCAATAAACATAAGATTTGCTTTCTGTATAATTTGCGCAATTCTCTTTATTATTACTGTTAACTTACGTCAGTATCTTTGAGACTAAGAACTAGTATTTTCAGTTTTTCACACCAAACTAAATTGTTTCCACTTGCTTTTACATTAAAGAAATATTTTTACATTAAATGGGAGCCGGGATAATGCAGTCGGTATTTTGACTGCTGTACAAACTAGACGATTAGGGGTTCGAAAAGGACACGACAGTTTGAAATTTCATTGATCCTCTTCATAATAAGTAATTCTTATTTGAAGTGGATCTTACTGACTTTCCTCGCAGTCGACTGTAGATATTACAAGTGTAAATATGTGAAATCAGAACCCCAAAACTTGCACAGTACAAGCAGTTACTTAATATTATAAGAACGGCCTACTAAACTCTGTCACGATCCGCTTCATGACCACACGTGCAGCTGCTGATTACGATGGACATTTTCCTAATGACACAATTGGAGGGTGGGAAGGAATGGGAACACAGAACCAAGAATGTCATACAACAAAACCTGAGCCACTTTTTCGACGCTTTCGTTCGGGGAGTGCGGAAGTTGAGCAGATTTTAGCCCGTAGATTTTTACATCGGAGTCCTTGGAAGACTCGTCTAACAAGTCACTTTAAAATTATATTTCCAGCAATAGTGAAATGCTTATTTATTTCGAAACGGTAATGCTTAAATACGTGTTTCTTCGGACTCAGTAAATAACATCTGACCGTTCTTAACTTGTTGAAGTCATGTCTTGTGCCTTGCAATTTTGTTACTGGTCTTTGAATATGCATCTGAAGTGTTCATTAGCTTTGTATACAAAGGCAGGTACAATGTGTAGCCGTCCACCCAATCTATATCATAATGAGATCAGGGCGTTTGATTGGATGAACCATGATACCAAGTCCATGAATATCAACCGTCTGAAATTTAACTTTCCAGCACTTCTGTAATATTCAACCCTTTCAATTGTCACTTCAGTATTCTTAATTTTGAGCAAAGATTAAAATACACAAAAATATAATTTTTCCTACTGTTGTGTGTGGGGGTAAAAGGTGGCCTTTCACAATGGCACAGTGTGCGAGAATAGGGTGCCGAGGATATTATTTGGCTTTTGAAGGGGAAAAGTGACAAGAGCCAGACAAAAGGTCACAGTGAAAAGATCCATAAACTGTATTACACAGCAGATAATGGGTAATGAAATCAAGACAGATGAGGTGAGCGTAGCAGGTGGCACGTGACAGAAAAATGCATACAGGATTTTGATAGGAACACCTTAGGGAAGAAACCGCCAGAAATATCTGTGTGTATATGTGATGATTATATTAAAAAGGATATTGAAGAAAGTGAATGAGATACTATGGACTTCGGTATCCATCTCAGGGCAAGGAAAATAGATAGGATGTTGTGAACATGGTAATGAACTTTTTGATTCCATAAAATAAAGGCAACCTCGCGTCTACAAGGAAAACTATCAGCTTCTGAAGATCTGTGCTCGATGGCGTCAGTTGAATAATCAGCAATAACACACACTCAGGATGAAAACATTTCACATATCATTTTCGCACAACATGTGATCCAAAATAAAGTAGACCCCCCATTTTAGATTTGCCTGTGGACAAGCTTTTTAAACCTCAAATCAAGAAAAATATTTAGCGGGGTTCCTGTCAAAATTAGACAGCAAGTTGCTAATGTGGTTACAAAAACATTTTGTTCACTCTGGATTTAAACCTAGTGATGCATTTATTCAATAAATTTATATTTTTACGTTTATTTTATGGGACATAAAGAATAAAACTTGAGAAGTAACCTAAAATTAAAGTTTCATCTCCAAATTATTTATTCGCCTGTCAGCAGATAAAGAAAGAGAATAGCATGTAGGTTTTCAAACTAAGGTTCCAATTAGAACAATCAGACACTACAGAAAAAAGAGTAAATACCAACTGGTTTGCATATCATTTGCTGGTGTATATATACATATATATATATATATATATACATATGTGGAACTTTGCCTTTTAAGACAATCAAGGGGAGATATCTTTCTTGTTGATTGAGTATGATGAACGAAGACTAGCTAATGAAGAACAATTCTTTCTGTTCAAGTCTGCTAAACCTGGCATCACAAACCTTGTGGGATCAAAAGTACCTGCTGGCAAATTCACGAGACTGCCTCACCAGAAGTGTAAACTGGGGTTCCTTGTGTGCATCTTCATCATTTCCACTTGTCACTGACAAACGAGTTCCTCTATACAACATTTCACAGTGAATTCTGACATTTTTCATGTCCACTGCACATCATCATGGCACTATTTACCTAACCCAAACTCCAAAACTTTGAATCCTATACTGAGGATTCAAAATGGTCGAGGGACTGAATTTTCATGTCTGAAATGGGGGAAAAACCTAAAATCTATAAACATTAAAACAAGAAACATCATATCTTATTTATGTGTGATTTTGTCCAGAACATCAAAAATAAATCAACAATCTGGAAAAATCTCAAATTCAGGTTCTACTGTACTTGACAGCAAAATGTTCAACTGCTGACTGGACATGACTTCACATGTCAGAAGCAAAGAGGCTAGAGGGTGAAGCTGACCATTCATCTCCCCTTAGTGATGAGGTTAAAAATATGCAGAGCTTAACCTGCAAATTGCACATCTTAATTTTGCAGTGATAAAAATGGGAAAACTTTACCTACATTACTGCTGTACAGTTTGCAGCACTGTCTTGAAAAGTTAGAACAATAAGACTCCTCAAGAAATGCACATACAATGTTATGCTTTGTAACGTGCCTGTAACTGCCCTAGGCTTGGCAGTAAGCAACAAATCAATCAAAATGTCACTATGTGGCCAAATGACAGTAAATACATTAACACAACACTGTTCAAAAGAAATATATACTTATAACTATCCTATGTATTATGAAAACACAACCAGGGCATGATGAACTTGTAAAAGTAGGAATTCTAGCTTGTGTTCCATGGTAAAACCAATTGTCTGTACAGCAACCCTTATCAGAAACAATGAAATTAATTTTTCATCTGTTTAATGAAACTGTCATTGCCAGTTTCACAGTGATAATCTGAAGTCACAGAATTAAGCTCACTATTCCTCCAGTGTGTATTTCTATTCAGCCTTGATTGTACTACATACACTAAAACACATCTGACTCACCCTCATTCTGACAGTATTCCTTGACAATGTACCACATGTGGTGAATTTTGAACAAGTTTTATCAACATGAACCATAGGTTTCAACTCAGCATCAAAATTCTTCAAAACTGAAGCTAATGTGATCATTTGGTTACTAGTCTTGATGTTCAGTAACAAGGCACATTTTCCTTTTATGTGCAAATCCATGCATCCAATAAGTCTCAATATTTTACTGTTTAACCCTTTACACGCTGAGTTAAATCCAATCTGCCCTTTGCTGGCATTATTCGGAGCTCACCATATTCTCCATGTTAGCAGGTAAAGGGTTAAAGAACTGATCTCCTATTTTAATAAATGTTGGTATTTCTTTGTAAAATACATAATACTCCAGGAACATTCAAGAACTATGCACTTCAATATATCATAAGTAGCAATTTTATATGAAGATGACATTTTTGCTTCTCTAAGATTATTAGTCCCATCACCCAAACGGCTAACATAATGTCCACTTTACTTGCACCAATACATTTGTACTGCATCACTTACTGGTGTTTGCTCTCCTGACCCCAGAATTGTCAACATCTGATTTTTCACATACAGCTTTACTGTTAGTAGCCAAAGTACTGTGGTGTACTGACAGCACAAGTGTCTGTAGTAGCAATAACATGCTACAACACACCTGTTAAGTCTGACTTACATTACTCTTGCCACAGATCTTAAGTTCCTTTTGCCATGTTATATGCAAGAGTACTGCAAGTGAAGAAAAGATTACTTAGATCACTGCTGGACACTGTTTCATGAAGGAACTCACCCAATGAAAAGAAAATGTATACCAATATACAGAAACATGCGACTACAAACAACAGAGGTGCCCTGTTATTAAATGCATATGTCCTTGAAGCAGAAACAGCGAGTACAAAAGAATCTAGAAGTTGATATGAACACAAATTTTTACTCAGAAGCAAGTCCTAGCCCTATCTACCATTGCTTTCACAAAGTGACTGTTTTTAAACTACCACTTCAGAGGAGCTCAGGTTGCGTAACTTGCACATATGATGTTATGCACACTGTAAGATCCATGGTTTGGTGGATCTGACATAACATTAGCTTAAAAAGTTAACTTCTGATTCTGAATACAATTCACAGCAGAAGAAAACAATGGTAAAGGCTCTGAGAGCACATCTGCCTACTGAGACTGTCAGGGAATAAACTTTAACTTAAAGTAACTTATAAATTACACGTTGCCCTTACCATCAGAAACAAAAAGCTAGGCAGTGTCCGTATAACATAACATTGTAGCACATTCACACAACCATTTTTGCCATGGAAAAGTAACAATACATTTCCTTTGTAGTGCAAAGCCATATGTCACTGATAACTATATAAAACTGTTGAGTGGTGCCATCGAAAAGCAACAATAATTGTCAACAATGCAAATGGAATCAATTATTACTTCCCTTTGCATTGTGATTGACCTACAAAATTTTTTATACCGCAGTCAACAACATAAGCATACACATATCTTCATGTAAATTACCTTAAATTTGTTTCTAACTTCAACCAAGTTTGGATTTTCTCAACAGACTTTCATAAACCTCCACTGTCAACATATATTCTAAAGGCCACCAACATTAACTTTCACCAAAATCTGACCAGTTGCAGCTGTGCCAACACATTCAGAGAGACATATAGATATAATGAAGCTAATAGGTGCTTTTCACAACCCACATAAACTCCCTTGCAAATGATTATCATTGCAAACAAACAATAGAACTACAAATTTCAAAGCTTACCACAATTTCCAGACATGAAGAAGTTCCATTATTTTTGTTCAGCCTACCACTTGAAAGAAAGACTGAACACCTTTCTGTGACTACCACGACAAAATAGATTCTGTTTTGTCTCACAACTCTTTGGCATAACAGCTCTTTCTTCCATTGCTTAACATTCATTTTTCATATCAAGGAAATTCAGTCACAAACAAAATAAACATCTATGAAAGAACAACAGAACACTACTACAAAGCAAACAAAACTGTAAAATTCACAGTAAGATCATTAACCACCTCTGCCAAAACCAAAAGTGACACCAAAACACAAATTCCACTTATAAATCAGTATCTATTACTCTAACATAAGAATGGTATTTTCCTTCCTCAAAGGGACTTATTATAGTATACCAACATGCATAATGACCAACATTGTTAGTTGGCTTTGTGGTAGCATCAGAACTTCAAAACTCAGCCTATGCATAAATTTGCAAGTAATAAGATAATACAATCACTGCTTGTTGTATGATATTCAGGTCTGAATACTTACTTTTTCTAATGACAGTCATACCTTTTACCTGTACCACCTGAAAGACCATAAGTTAGGCTATTAAAAAAAAAATGTTTTAAAATATTTTATTTTTCCACATAACAAACTTTACAAATCTTCAATCTTCTGATGCAATGCTAATCAGTAACAATGATAAATAATAGAGGAAAATCATAAATATTCACAGTTTTGCCATTATTTATTTTTGGATGATGAAATAAAATAAATGATGATCCTACATGGCACTTATCATAAAAAAGGAACAAGATCATAAAGGAAGACTTCAGGCTTTCTTAACCTTTTCGCTGGCATGGCAATACTATATTATCTTTTGTTGGGAAAAAAGGGTCAGGAAACACACAAATGTCTCACAATTAACCCTCTAACGCCGGAATTAAATCCCTCCGAGCAACGCTGCCGGCCGGAATTTTTTACTAGGGACTTTAAATTTTAATGCTTACTCTTAGGGGGAAAACAAAGCATATCTCATGGACTTTTCCTTGAAATTTAATGAAATAAGATTTTGCTGCCTGCTTATGAATTGGATAATAAGGGAAAAAAATGTTCACCTATTTTTACAATAAATGTAGGCCTCTGAATCCCATGCATTATATAAAATGTGGTGTGAATAGTTCATTACTCACATAGTTCTGGTTGCTGTAGAAGGCCTGTGGCACCTTGGATCACTGTTTTATCACGACACACATTATTCACAACGAGGGTGATTTACAAATTTACTTTTGTGTGATATTCCTCGAAACAAAGCACCACGCACAGGCCCATGTCACATCTGACGCACTTATAGACTGTGCACTTTCTTTGGTTGCGAGAAGAACACAGACGGCAGCAGAGATGGGTTGAAGATTTCGCTGGCCAGTGCTTGTTATGGTGACTCTCAAGTCGCATAACATTTGTTGCGGCTGCACTTGGTCTTCCAACCAAACTGGGGTTGGGGCAATCTTGGTTCTTTCCAGCTTCCTCAATCACATTCCTCATCAGAAGGAGCCTGAAATCTCAGTGGGTATATTTAGCCCCACATGAAGATAACAGTATCAAAGTGTTGATTACTGTTAGATCCAGGAAGTGGAAAAATAACTTTGTGGTTCATTTGAAGGTACGTTGACTCATCGAATAGCTGTTAGCCATACGATCAGAATTGTTAACATAATCCATATGCTGGTTGTACTGTTCCACAATATTAGGTTTCATGGGGCGGTTGCTGTTGTCATAAAAATTTCCTCCTGCTGATGGTGGGTCCATGTTAGTCACCATGTAAACTTCTCGTCTGTCCTTCCAAACTAATGCCGTCAAACCTCCCCTAGTCCTCACCCTTACGTCGCCCCTTTTCAATTTCAGTTTTTTTGGTCCAAAGTCACTGGGCATGTCTCTTCTGTTGGGCAGCACTGTCCTGCATGAATTTATTTTATATCTGTCCATATCATCATAAAGGCTTGGGGACGAAAAGAAAATGTCCATAAATATTTTGTGTCCTAAGCCTGCAACTCTGCTACTCAAATGTCTAACAGTTGTATGTGTTGCAGTCTTGTCATCAGTGGTGGAGTGTGAGTCTCTAACCAAGTACACACTCATGTCATACGTATACCCTGATTCATTGCAGTGTTTGCAAATTTTGATGCCCAAATGTTTTCTTTTCTTTGGAATGTACTGCCTGAAGATAACCCTTCCCTTGAATTTTACAATTACCTCATCCACTGCCAAATGCTCCGATGGGTTATAGAATTTAGCATAAGACTTGTTCAGCTTGTCAAAGACAGTCCTTAGTTTCCATAGTCGGCCATATTCTTTGTCTTCATCACATCTCTGTGAATTGTCTGCAAAATGCAGAAAACTCAGTATGTGTAAAAATCTGTCTTGTGTCATGGTCTCGCCGTAAGACGGATTGTGTTGCTGTATACGTCTCGACCAGTAGTCATGTAGTGTGTCTTTCAATTCGTGTCCCATCTACAGGTTGATAATCAGCCCCTCGTTGCAGCCTGTGTTTCCATTTCTGCCGAGGCTTGCCGCCGCCGCTGCTGCTGCCGCTGCTGCCCTTGTTGTTGTTGTTGTTGTTGTTGATGTCGTTGATCCTCTTCTTCTTCCTCCTCCTCAAAATAGTTTTCAGTCACTAGCCTCAGAACCTGATTCAGTGTCAGCAACCAGAATTTCACTGATAGCTTCCTCATCAAGTTTTATTTTTTTTCCAGCCATTGCAATAGACACCTACAATGGTCTGCCTTATTACACTACTCTGCATGACTGGCACAGTTTAGGAACCTAATGGGGCTTAGATATGAACGTCTTCTACATTGACAGCAAAACAGATCTAAAGCTGCGATGTGACAGCTGTATGTATTGTAGGTATTCGGGGGTGCCAAGAAGTTTTAAGTAGACTGACACCTGTGTGTTGCATGTTACTACCCCACAACCTCTACAGATTACTCCAGCACTACAAGAGGCATGTCTGTGGGCCCTCCTGTAGTTGTAAACATCAGCATTTGTGAGTATCTCCAATTTTCGAGCATTATTTTTATCTGATTTATATGGGTACAGTATGCCATTGACAACCTTTCTGGTCAAGAAAGAATTTTTGCTTTATAAGCCAGTGTTGATATTTCAACCCAAAGTGAACTCCAGAGCAAGCGATAATCAAAACACGCAGTGTCAGAACCCTACTACTCAGCTGGGAAAAATGTTTATATCGGTGTTTGTGGAGGGGTTTAGGAGGTGGAGGGGGTACATTCTGGCTCTTGAATGAAAGCCTGACCTTCAAGTGTCCAGATGCATAGCAAGCCACAGCACTTAACCCAACAGGAGTGAACAAACTTCCTACAAACTTCGACACAATGTTTGCGACCACTTTAGTGGCCATTCAGCTATTTAAAGGGGTCACTGTGCAACCACTTTAGTGGCCGTTTGGCGTTAAAGGGTTAAGAAACAATTGAAGAAGAGATTTCTGATAAAGAAATTTGAGACAAATAACATAAAAAAATAATAAAAAACACTTTCCTTTGTTTCTGTATCAGCATAAAGACAGTGGAGACGTGTGTGACACAGTCCCGTTCCCAGGAAAGATAAGCCCTGATTACATTGGTCAACAAAGATTTTGTCCCATGGAAAAAATGTCTGTTTCTGATGTATTTTTGGAGAATGAATTCAAATATCTTTTCAGAATTTCTCTATCACCCACATCATTCGCTCCAAGTTAAAGGGCTGGAATCTTCTGCGCCAGGACACTACTATGTTTTTACCATGGGCGCCATGAAGAATTCAAGGATTTCTTCTCCCAGGAAGATGGTGTCATGTTTTGCAATGATGTTTGTTCTGTTATGGAAGTTCTTGGCAATGAATATAACCCAGATCAGTGGTGCTTGTTCTTTGACTCATCAAAAGTGAGCTTGAAGTTGGTTCTACTCCACAACAAAAGTAGATTCCCTTCCATTCCTTTGGCTCATGCAGCCAACATGAAGGAAAGTTATGAAAGCATGAAGCTACATACTTTTAGGAAAGATTAAGTATGACAAATTTAAGTGGGAGTTGTGTGGTGATCTCAAGGCTGTGGCACTGCTACTCAGAATGCAACTCAGGTATATTAAATACTGCTGTTTCCTGTGCGAGTGGGACAGCTGGGACAAGAAGAATCACCATGTAAATAAACTGTGGCCTAAACGAACAACACTGATGCCAGGGGAGAAAAATGTCAATCCTCCTCTTGTTCTTCCAGAGAAAATTTATCTGCCCCCTCTGCAGACAAAGCTGGGCCTCATGAAAAACTTTGTGAAAGGTATGGATAAAACTGGCCGTGGATTCGAATAAGTGAGGAATAAGTTCCCAAATGTGAGTGACATAAAAATCAAGGAGGGTATATTTATAGGAACCCAGATCAGGGAACTGATGCAAGACAAACAGTTCGATGAAGACCTGAATGAGACTGAAAGAAGTGCGTGGTTGTCTTTTAAGAGAATTTGCAAGGACCTCTCAAGAACTCACAAAGCAGCGAACTATCAGGATGTTGTGCAGGACCTGTTGACTTCGCACAAAGCTATGGGATGCAATATGAGTCTGCAAATCCACTTCTTGGAGTAACACTTGAATTTTTTCCCAGAAAATATCGACAAAGTCAGTGGCGAACACGGTGAAAGATTTCACCACGACATTATGGCTATGGAAAAGCGGTACCAAGGCAAGTGTACCTCAAGTATGTTGGCAGACTGTTGCTGGACACTGAAGAGGGATGTACCTGACGCCAAATACTGACGAAAATCATACGCCTCCACATTTTAGAGGAAAGTTTCTGCCTGTTTCATGAGCACATAAAGTACTATTTTGCACATTTAAATTCTTCTGTATCTTTGAAACCCTGCCTGATAGAAAAATTATGTATACATATCTGAATTCAGCACAAAAAGTACTGCTAAGTTCATTTATGGAAGTTCATGGGACAAAAAAAAGTTAAATTTTGTTGACCAGTGTTATTAGTAACTCTAAGCCTTTCTTCAGTTAAACACTACATTCTCCTTATGAAAAGTTTATCATCAGCTGCCCACACCACTGACATACTGTCAGTCAAAAGTAACTGTACCTGCTGTAAGCAATGAGCATATTCAGATACTTTACAATAAAATAGAATTCTCATATTTACTGCAGTTACACAAATGTTAGAAAGGGCCAGCCATGTACTTGTACAGATCCACATACTTGCTTGATCTTTTTGGAAAAACATATAACAATTCAGTCTAAGGAATGTTCCTATGAATGCTTCATAGGTGCGAAGCAACTTTTGGCCCCTTCAACATAAGCTATCATACCTTCTCACTGCACAACAAGCCTGCTGTTTATAAGCTGGCAGGAAAACTCTGGTCTTTGAAATGGAAGCCACATGGCACTAAATTAAGCTGTCCACTATTACTTTAATACATGTGTGATATACACTTTTATATAAAATTATATACTTTTAAAATTGTGCATTTGGCAGTTATAAAAAAAAATTTTCAAAAATAAAAAAATTAAAAAAAATGTGCTTTCCACTGTTTATCACCGGAATTGATACTTAGAAACCTGGTCAGATTTTGCCAGCACACTCAGTTCTTCAGCTGGCAGTAGAACACATGCCAGTAGGTACTGACTGATGAACAATAAAGAACACAGCTAGCCACATCATTCGGACTCATACAGACTCTTATTCAATGGTTCTTTCCCGGGAGTAAAGCAGCCGGAACGTGAAGCTGGCCAAAAATTATATTTATTGCATAGTTAAAAAATAAGTGAAGATATACTTAATTTCTCTGTATGTGTTCATGACAATGAGAGAAAACATTGAAATGGCTGTCCTACACATAAGATGCTCGAGCCTGGCAGGGTTAAAAAGGCCATCCTATGTTTCAGACGCACAGACTCTTATCACTTTCACTTTACAGTTGTTAGTATGTCCCCATCCCTTTTAATGGTCAAATATAACATACATGTAACATTCTCCCACACTTACATTACCCAGATATTAAATGCAGAACAATAACAACCTCACCAAGAAGTCTCCAAACACACACAGACATCAGTGACTATTCTGTCTGCACATCCAGAACACACGAACCACACAAAAATCATAAACTCAACTATAAAAAAAAATCAAGGCCATAACAGGTTGGCAATACGAGGCATCATGAGGCCCATCACAACTGTTGAGATGAGGTTAACACTGTGGTTATCCAATATCTGTACCCCACTCACATGGTGAATGCCCTTCCCAGCATGCTCCACAATACAGCCAGTCTGTACATCTACACCTGAAACAGAACAAAACTGTCCTTCATCCACACATAAAGTCAGTCTTCCAACAGTACAGAATAGATATGTTGCAGTAACATTCTGTCAAATTTTATATACAAATAAAGCCTTTACCTGAATACTGAAGTGTTGCTCCAAGGATAGAATCTAGCAGGCTTCCAACAAGACCAGCAAAAGATCCTGCCAACATTAGTGGCCACTGTGGGGGACTAGCTGCCAGAACAGATGAATCAACAAAGTACAGTACAGACAAATAATACGAGACACCAACAGCAGTTCCACCCAGTAAACTGAACACAAGACCAGGTATTGTTACACCTCCATTAGTACCTGCAACAACAAAAAACATGTGTATGCTATGCTGAATGTTTTACACAACTATAAACATATGTGCCTACAATTACTGTAAAACTGAGGCTTGACAATTAACGAACACAAACTTCACACAAACTGACAGAAAAACTGTGACATACACACATCAAACCACACATTTCATTTGTACTTCAATTTTTGCTACATTTGAATTAAAATATCTGCAATTACACACTTGACAGCATCTTGAACTCCCAACTTCAAATGATGCCTGTCAAAAGCCTGTCACATTTGCTACCACCTGTAATATGCAACCCACAATATTCTGGCACAGTAAGGTCCTGGTAATGCTGTAATCAAGGCTTCAAAACTGCTCATATTCCTTCAGAATTCAAACATGCGCAACAGACTGTCCACAAAACTTTAATGAGATTTTCTCACACCAGTGGCTTAGGCAAGCAGCTATAATATTGTGGGCATGTCAAACTCTGGTGTATTTTTATTTTTTACTCTTGGGTGGAGTATAGTCTAGTCCCTTGGCACTGTAAGTACCAATAAGCCAACCAACTGTACCATGCCCAGATGATAGACAGTAAACATGCAGCACTGGTGGAAGGACAACCGACAGAGAAAGCCACCGTCCTTGAACAATAACACGTGAAGTGTCAATTTTTGCACCACATATTCCACATGGGCTGCCCTGGGGTCAAGCCCAGGCCTCTGCAGTAAACAGTAAAGCCAACCACTGGGGCTTTGGCGAGGCGTATCTTTAGTCCTTACCACACAACTTTAACCCATGGGATTACATAAAAAATAACAAGACAAGTAAATACATGATTTGAGGTTTTTATAGCACTAATTACGAAGATGTCTTTTGTGATGTGACACCATGCCCACAGAATAGTTTAGTTACCAATGCTTAAGATGAGCAATTGGTATAGCAAGCCAACAGAAAAAGTGGTGCTGTGCATTGGGTAGGGCCATGAGTAGAAGACACAGGAAAGAAGTTAAAAATGAAGACAGAGTGTGCAAGAGAGGATAGCTAGTGAAAAAAAAGAATACCAGTGGAATAACTGCCAAATTAAGTAAGTAAAAAGAGAGCCGAAATGGTGCCTGGGTATGTGAGGAGGCAAAAGATCAGCTTCACATACCAGTTGTTGTACCCGAAGTGAACCAGCCCCTCTGTACCCACAGGACATGAAGTTTGATAGCCCCAAAACCAGTCTTGATGCTTTGGAGTAACAGAAAAATCTATTAACCCTGCCACAAACTCAACCACAATTTCTAGTCCATGACAGCCTAGTCAATATACAGATTGTGCTACCCTAGTTCCTTCTACATCATCTGAAATATGGGAAGATCCACATTATAATCACACACAAAGTCAAACACTTTCTGTATAGTTGCCTTAAAATTAAAGAGTGTGAAGGGTGATCACCTTATATTTGGATGAATACAGTATTTGTTGAAAGCAGTAATGGTGACAGATAGTTTGCATATAGATTAACAGCAATATCAGAAGAACAAAAGTATATCTTTCTTAACACACTGCAGCACTATGGAACTTTTGTACATCTCACACATCGTAACCTTGTGCAAGTTTCTTCCTATAAATCCTACAGCATAGCTAGAGGCACACTTTCTGTCCCTTTACTTTCAACCAGATTGTCCTTCTGTCAAAACACATGACAGGTTCACAGTTACCTAAGATGATGGGGCAGATAGTATTCTCATGGCTTTATGGAAGTAGGTCCCACTTTGGAAGAGAACAGCTACATCAGAAGTTAACAGTTACATAATATGAAAAGTATTAATGGCTTGTAAAAAATCTAAAACTCATGTGAAATCATATGGATCAATACAGCATGTCATTTATTCTGTACAGCAGGTGACACGAAATCTGATTACGCACCTCAGGCCACCAAACAAATGAACACAAACTAAGAGAGACATTAGTATACTGTTACATAACAATATAATAAATACAGTTGTGTTTGATGGTGGTCTTGCTTACAACACAACAGTACTACCTCTACCATCATTATTTAAGATAGCCAACCCTATACCATTAGCCAATATAAAAATATTAAAGGAAAGATATTAAAATATAATACCAATATATGTTTCAATAAATAATGAATAAAAAAAAATTACATTTTTATACACAGCATGATGACAGCTGATTTGGGCCAAAACATGCAGCTAGCTCACTGGTAACATAATATTGTTACACAACAACTACAGCTGTGTTTGTACTGATTAATCATTTAAAACACAACAGGATATCCTCTATAAGAATAGTGTGTGTAAATAAATTTGGGGTTAAACTAAAATATAATGCAGTGTATGTTTAATTTTTATAGCCACATAAATATGAAGCCTGTGTCTTTTAACAGTATTAAATTTATTTATGTGATATTAAAACCATTTCCACAGGGCAAAAACTACTACAGAAAATCACATTTGCTTACCTTTTGGTACCCTAGCCCTGCTGGTTATTAGAAATGGTTCTGCTCGACCAACAACAGTCCCCAGTTCCGAAGCCCATGTGTCCCCATTACTGCATGCTAAGGCACCTGCAAGCATAATAATTAATAAATTGGGACTGAATGGAAATACCTGCTCTGAATTTCGTGCTCTATTTATCCACATTTCCAAAATGAATGAACATCCAATTTTATATGGCCAAGACATGGTAGTTACTGCAGTGCAATGACAATGAAAAACCATCCATAGCTATCATGTTTCTAATTTACATAACATTCTACATTCTCATAGTTCATGGCAATCAATGTATTTATTACATAATTCAATATGACAAAAATGTCAACAGAAAAGCTGGGCAAAGCTGTGATTAAAATCAAAATTCATCTCACAAAATAAAATTGGTTTATGTCCCTACCACATCACTCAGATTCTGTGTAACATAATTCAATACACAACCAAAAACAGCACCATTCCCAGTACACAGTAACAAACACATATTCACAGTCCAGGTAGCAAACTCAGTCAATATTATGTATAATATTTTTGTGTTGTCCTTGATGGTCCCTCCTAATCCCATAAAAATATTTTGGGACTTCCAACCAGACACAAAATTTTATATAGAGTCCAAATATTAAGACAGTCAATACCCAGAGTAAGCACTATAGTCACACAAAGCATGTACTACTGTTGAAAACAGGAACATGTTTAACTTTGTGCACTATTGTAAGACAACAACCTATTTTTCATATGATGACTTAGGAAAACATTTCGTACATTCAGGTAAATACAGAATGTATACAGCTTGTCTTTCATATGATTTCTGATGCTATGCTGTTGAGATACATTTTATACACTGCTACAGTACACATTTACTAGAAGCAGACTAGATAATAAGAATCTACAAATAATAATCGTGAAATAATACACAACTAAATATTATCACTATAAAAAAACCTTCCCAACAGAAACATTAAAATCCGTCATAGGTTCTAAATAAATGACATGAATATCAGTCTCAACACAACCTTATTTTTACTGGATGAAGGAATTTAACTGACCTAAATTAGGTTGAAACACATTTCTCAATTATACAGACTCTATCGTCTAATCCAGATATGGTTGTGTAGAGACTGATATTCATTTATTGTTACCACTGACATACAACCTTCATTTGTGTCTTTTATTCTGAAATTCCTACCACATCTGAACTTACCCAAAACTCCCAGACCCAACCAAGATGCTCGGTAATCCCTCAGGAAGTTTATTGGTCGCTCCCCACAACCTGAATCTAGTACATACAAGAAAGCTAACTGTGTTGCCATGCCACCATTGCTTAACACTTGAATCCATGTCCTCTGTCCACCTACTCAGATTAAAGAAACATTATGAGTAACATTATACAATTGTGATTACTGAAAACAAATGACTGTCAATAATATCAAGTTCTGGGAACCAAGGAAAATTAATATTGCAATTAAAAAAACAAAATACATGAAACATTCCTGTACTGTAAATAATTCAGACAGAAAACTGAAATAAAGCATTGACTGAATTGGAAATCAAGCCAAATGGCTGAATTGTTTTATTCCACTTGCTTGTTCATGAACACAGTGCCACAGGTAACATACAGGTCTGTTTCAGGTTTGAGTGGCCTGTTGGCTTGTGCCTCTGCAATCTGGTGAATATGAGTCAATGTTCAAAGAAGGAGTGCTTTGTTGCAAGTTTTGGGTCCATCACAGACCACTCAGTTTCAAGTGTTAGGGTACATGTACAGTGCAGGCAGATTCAGGTTCCGACACCGATTCCGAGAGTCGGCGCAAAGAATTTCCTTTGTTTCACAGTGCAGGTGCTTATAGTGGTGGCAGGTTCCGGCGGGTCGGTCCAGACAGTTGGAGTCAGGCGGTTTACCGGAATGATTTCCTCATTCTTGTTTCATATTCAGTCAGACAACGGCATGCAAAGTGACCATACCGTATTTTACGTATTTGCTTTTTAAACTTACATATTTACTTTAATAACAATGGATACTGATACTCTAATCAGTACAGTGTTTCTCAGACCTACAATTTGGGATAAAAAACTGAAAGTCTACACAAATTGAGCCATTGTGGATAATTGCTGGTGAGAAATTTAGGGAGAAATGGAAGTTCCAGGTAAGTAAAGGCTGTTTTTTTTCCCCCTTATAAAAGTCTTTATTTAAAAATTGTTGTTATTCAAAGTTATTCAATCATTATATTGTGTTTACTTCAATTAATCACAACAGAAATACTTTTCTTTATTTTTAATTATATCATAAGGGATACTCTTCCCTATACAGAGAAAATAGATCTCTAATGTTTGTGGCCTCAGTGGGAAGCCTCCCTCATCATTCTCCAGTTACAGATTTACTTTGAACTGTAACATCAGTGAGATGTCTTTCAACCCCCTCTTTTTCTGTTATAGTATTATGCAAAACGCAAATGCATTTCACAGTCTTGTCAGCTAGTTCAACCTCCGTCTCTATTGTTTTTGAAATAATACGCCATTTAGAATACAAAATTCCAAAAGCACATTCCACAGTTTTTCTTGCTCTAGACAAGTGCTCGTTGAAATTGTGTCTTCTGTCAGTTAATGAGTTACATTCGTATGGTTTCATCAAGCAGGGAAGCAAAGGGTAGGCCTCATCTCCTAACATTACATACGGAGCTGTCACATTATTGTGAGGGAGAAAGTTTCTGGAAAACTTATTCTTTTTCCATCAATGAAACTGAACAAGTCTGAGGCCAAAAACATGCCTCCATCGCTTTGTTTCCCAAAACCCCCCATGTCAACAGTAATGCACTTATAGTTTGCATCCACTAGCCCTTGAAGAAGAACAGAAAAGTAAAGGTAAAAGTAAAGCAGTCCCGTTACAGGCCTGTAGTGGCCCAGAGGGTTTCAGGAAGTTAAGGTTCCCAGATTTCATGACAACGGCACAGGATGGTGGTAAGGTTGTCAGCCCTACGCACTGGCTGCCTTTACCCTCAGGAAATGCTCCTGGTACTCATTTCTGTTAGAGGCTGAGTCAATTCCAGGGCCATAATGCGATCAAATGATTTTATGTTGTCATGAATGGAAATGAAAGGCAAAAACGAAATGTTGAACTTAGTATTGCAACATGTAAGTTAACTGAACCAGGAAGGCTAGAGTAGT